>Ga0116227_10006315_pt1 | contig 24129 bp, 17 predicted proteins | sample S1TSphgellanicum_FD_89693 | JGI IMG/M metagenome (GOLD analysis project Ga0116227, IMG submission 89693) | Host-associated microbial communities from peat moss isolated from Minnesota, USA - S1T2_Fb - Sphagnum magellanicum MG | ecosystem: Host-associated > Plants > Peat moss > Unclassified... | reverse complement strand
TTTCTTTCTTTGTTAAGCAGACCAGACCTCTTGTTGTTGATGTATTACAGTACAACGGCAACCAAATGCGAGTTCCGCTCCAGCCGGGAGAGGAAGCTACAAGCTCTGGAAAGCACTGCAAAACCCCACCACTGGCAAAAACTCAGAGAAAGCTTATTCCTCCTCTCCAACAACTGCAGCTACTTGAGATGGTTCTTCGCAAGCTCTGCTGGTTGAGCAATGGCAAGCTCTACTGCGACACCAATGGCTCCAGAGACATCCGGGCGATCCTCGAGAGAGGGGATACTTTGCTGCTGTGGATTTGTCGGAAGAGTCACTTGCGCACAAACGTCACGGAAGCGGCAGCAAACCTTCCCTTTTTGTTTTCTTTTCTGGCGGAATTTCGCCAAAAAGAGAAATTAAAAAAGTAAAGATTCGAAAAAGAAGTGATTTTGGAGGTTTTCAGTCGCCAAAATTTGAAAGAAAAAACCACATTCATATGTTTGGTTTTCATTATGTAAGCGAAAAATATGGAAGAATGATTACAGATTTGTACTTTATTTCTGGTTTATAGCCAAATTTGGCTAAATCTTCCTAGGATCTTTTCACTTTTCCTTCATCTTGCAAGTTCCTGTGGACGACTGCCACTTTGGCTACAAACTAAAAATTCCTAAAAGGAATAGTGTAATTTGTTCGTAATAGATTTTTTTTTCAAAATTCCTTAAAAAGAAAACAGTTGTAATTTTGTTTGTAATAATATTTTTTTTCCAGGAATTTTAGTTTGTAGCCAAAGTGGCAATTTCCATAGGAAGAAATAGAAAAAGTGACAACCATCCCTAGGAAGATTTAGCCAAATCTGGCTATATAAACCAAATTTGAAGTACAAATCTTTAATCATCCTTCAATTATACGTTCTTGAATACAAACTGGAAACCCAGTGCAGAAATCTGGCGATTTTTTTTTTTTTGGGGCCCCCTCCCTTCTGGCGATTGAAAGCCTCCAAATTAATTCACTTAATTTTTTAATTTTGAATTTCGCTTTTTGGCAGTGACCAAAAAAAAAGGCTGCTGAGGCAAGACGAATTGGTTCCAATGGACCTTCCTCAGATGAAGCCAGCCTTCCTTGACCAAAAACTGTTGACATTTTGTTTCCTTAGATGGATGAGAATCGAACGATGAAAGCGTGCCTTGACTTCACTGTCGCTGGCTAACCAATGAATGATGGATGAGAAGCAGCGGAACTGTTTCCCTGGAAAAGTTTTACCGATTCTGTCTCTGCGCACACACCATACGTGTTAGCCGCTTTTGTACTTTAGGATGATCCATTTCAATCCACTTCTTTTCATCCGTCCATAGTTGGAAAAGTTTTACCGATTCTGTCTCTGCGCATACACCAGAAGTAAGTGTTAGCCGCTTTCTGTACTTTTGGACGATCCATTTCAATCCACTTCTTTTCATCCGTCCGTAGTTGGCTTTGACTAGTGTTGGGCGGTTCTTGCCTCTTAAGAAGAACCTCCGGTTCCAGTTCTTTAAGGAAATTTGGAACAACTTCTTGCTCTCTGGTTCCACAAAAATAAAACCCTGGATCCGGTTCTGGTTCAGTTCTCGAAAATAAAAACCGAATTCAGGTTTCAGTTCCACTTTTGGATCAGTAAATTAGACCCGGTTCCAGACCATTATTTCCCCATTTTTATTTTTATTTTCAAAAATTTAGGTTCTGGTTACAGAACTGAAGTCAATTAAAAAACCCAGTTCTAAAAATGATTCCAGTTTGATTGTGGATAACGGAACGGAAATCGATGATTTGAACCAGCCAAACAAACCAGGTAAACGCCCTGCCCCCAATGATACCCTGTGGTTATTCCAGTTTGGAAATGGCCCTGCTCAAAGGGTTTATTCTTTCAGAATTTATTTGATCGGTACATCCTGATGTATTGTTTCAAGATTTTGAACAATCCCAAAGATTATGAAATCATAAAACTATTATCATTCCACAAAGTTTGCATATGTAGCATAGAAAGAGGTACTAGTGTCAAGGCGAGTGAAGGATATTACAAATTTCTTACCTGTATTAAAATTCATCAAAGTTTGGATCCACTAGTTTCAGAAGATTTGAAATATACAAAACCATTCTTCTTTTGCAATAAAAACTTCAGCAAAAATTTGGGATCTCACATTTGCAAAAGGGTCAAAAGGATAGACACATCATTTTGCTGCATTAAAAGTCATTCGATTTTGGACAAACAAAGAGAGAGAGAGAGAGAGAGAGAGAGTCCAGTGTGCAAATCCTAGGAAATTAGGGTTGCACATTCCATGCAAACTTCTCATTAGCGTTGGTTTTACCTGGATAGCTTTTTTTGGCCAAAGGGTAAAGGCACTAAATAAAAGGAGATGCATATATTTAAAAAACACAATTATAGATACTTCTAAGTTCTCTCTCTCAAATTGTGATTTATAGTTGTGAATAATTCCACACAATTCATCATCTACCTACCTGAAAAAACCTTCAAAATCCTTTTTTATGTTGGAATGGTTTCTAGAGTGGTCATTATACATATTTGGCGTTTTCTAATTCTAAATCATTAAGTGCTTCTTTGAAAGCAATTTCATAAAAAGAAAAAATGTACTACAAAAGAACTGGGCTGCCTTGATCCTATATCTCATCCCACACTAAATAATGCCAAAGAAGGTGATGAAAAGTCAAAACCATATGTACTTGCATTGGAAATTTAACCCTCTTGCACTATGAAGAAAAGTTGTGTATTATCATGCCCAAGCCAACATCCATAAACATACTTTTGCAAAATGGTAGGGTTCATGGCAACAAAGACTCTTCACAAAGGAGCAAACATTCACTTGGCTTTCCAACTCCTCCATGCTAGAAGTAGCTCAGATCTTATGAAAAACTTATGAGTTTCAAGCACACTTATAAAACATAACTAGTAATTTAGAACTAGCTATAAGTTGTTATATGTACATAGTACTATAAAGAGTCTTGTCCAAAGTGTAATTTATTTTAAAACTAAATAAAAGTAATGTAAAATATCATGACATGGGTCATTGTATATTACAACACCTTTTATTCCAAAATGAGTTGCCAATGAGTTCACCACAAAATCCCCAAGAAGGCTCTCAAACGTGACCCTCAAGAAGGCCATTAGATGAAGACCTTTAGAAAAGGTCCATAAGTAGGCCCCTAAACAAAGACCCTTTAGTAGCCCCCTTAACAAAGACCCTTAAGTAGTCCCCTAAACCAAGACCCTTAAGTAGGTCCTTAGAAAAAGACCCTTAAGTAGGCCCTTATATAAAGACCATTTCTCCTGTACAAACGCTCTTAAGAAGCAAGCCTGTTCACAGCTACACACGTTCCACAGGGTCAAAATGGAGACGTGGAACTTTGTGTAAACCTATGCAAAAGCAAAAGTAGATAATGGAAAAGCTTGAATACTCTCTGTTGAACAATTTGTTGAAGCCACAGTGTCCCACAATTGTGGGGCAGATTGCTGTTGCAGGCATTTGTTGTTGCAAACTTTGTTGTTGCACCAATCAGGTGGGCAAAGAAAGTAGTAGTCTTGGGTACATTTGCACATGGTAGAGAAAGTTTACAAACAATAGTCTATTGTTGTTGCAGACTTTTTGCTTTTGCAGATTTTGATTGTTGTTGCATGATCAGGTGGGCAAAGAAGTAGCTTTCTCCGGAAGTTTGGGTTTTCGACGTTTCAAAGCTTCAAAAATGGCAGCAGTGGCAGTAGCTACAGTGGCCTCAGTTTCTTATGTCAGACCTGTGCACACAATGGCCATGGCTGTTGCTCTCAAGCTCCAAGATTCCATGCCTTCTTTGATGTACAAGTCTTGTCATGGTTCATCACCCAAAGGTGATTTGTGTTGTTTGGTTCACAACTCCAGAGCAACAGCCGTGGTGGGCAGTAAAGTGCAGAGTGATTCCTGGGCTGCACATGGAGTGTATGTGCGGGGTATCAGAAAGGCAGCAAATTGGACACATATGGAGGAGAAGGGCAAGAAGAAAGGGTCTGGAATGAGACCTCATTCCAGCCTGCGAGCTGCTGTTGTGGAGACTACCCAACCTTCCAAGGTAAAACACAATCTACCCATGAACCGAATTGTGAAAGAAAGAGGGAGAGTTTGATGTTGGTGTATGTTGTTCTTATCATGCTTAGGGCTGGCTGAATCTTCAGTAGAAATCTGGGTTTTTGGTGAGGAGAACTGGAAGCGAAACCCTACTTATGTTCTTGTTTCAACAGAAAATGGCTTGTTGTGTAGTAATGTCTGTGGTTCTCAGTTTCCTCATGGATGCTACAATTCCAGTTTCCAATTTGGAAATTGAGAGTTCAAGAGGAAGGAAAGCTTGATTCTATTTGACCTAAGATGCTCTCTGTGTTTGCTGAAAAGCTGGAATCCTTGGTGACACCGCCACCGCCACACTTGCAATTGTCTCATCATAATTCACCACTTTGTGATTTGTTGTACATGATGGAAGCAGCAATTTAAAACAGGGACATGGCAATGGTCTTATGAAGGCAACCAGTTAAACATTCATTATGTAGAGCATTCTAGGAGTGAGGGCCGTCCTTCAAAGACTTTATTGCTCCTGCCAAGTCTATCAGATGTGAGCACAACGGAAGAATGGCAGGCTGTAGCTGAAACTCTGGTAAAACAGTCTGGGTCTGACAATTGGCGAGCTGTGGTTGTCGATTGGCCGGGGCTAGGCCTCTCAGATCGACCTCCTATTGAGTATACCGTTGATGTACTTGAGAAGTTCTTGATCGATTTGGTGCTGGATGCAAATGGTCCTCTTGGTCTGACTTCAGGTTGTGAATGCTATGTTCCTCTATCTCCTTGGGTCACTGTGAACATTCATTTGGACCATACATGAACTTCACTGCTCTTGCCTTTGAGTTAATGTATAAGATTGCTGACATGTTTTAGGAGGGTTTAACTCATCCTTGGTGTCCACAGCTTGACGTGCTTGTGAGCTTTGTGAGTTTTGAACCTCAAGTGCAAGAAGGAATTAGGCTGGCACTTCTGTAACCACTAGCCTTTTACTCTAGTCACGGCTGCTGCTGCAAAAACCTCATCAAAACTCTCCAGCATTACAAACTCTGCAGGATCTGAATGTGTATCTGGTTTTGTGAACAGAGGATGTACCAGTGATCATAGGAGGGGGTCACGCAGCCACCATTGCAGCAAGGGCACTGAGCAAGGGTGCTATCAATGCACAGGCAATAGCAGCTGTTGCACCCACTTGGGCTGGGCCCCTCCCAATTGTATTTGGCCACAGCCCAACTATGGAGACACGGTAGGCATTAACTTCCAAGTTTCGCTACAAATTGGAGGTTAGGGGTGCTCTCCCAGCCATAGGCTCTTGTTCAATTACGGACCTGTTGAATCCAAGAGGTGTCTGAGTTGTGGGGGGTGCTACAGATATGGACTTTTGCGAGGAACACTGAGATCTCCTGGCATGGGATGGGCAATGTACAAGTATCTGGTTAGCAGTCCCAAAAACATACGTCTACAGTATCTCACACACGTATATGCGGATGCGGACAATGTGACAGCGGCAGTGGTTGAGAATCGAACACTGTTAACACAAAGAGAAGGTGCCCGATTTGCACCAGCTGCTTTTCTCACAGGCTTACTAGACCCCGTCCGGTCAAGGGAGGAATTTCTCTCTCTCTTTGCTGAGCTGGAGGGTAAGGTTCCTGTTCTTGTGCTTTCATCCGTGAAGAGCCCCCGGCGCTCACGGGCAGAGATGGAGGCTCTTCGTGGAGCCAAGGGGGTCACTAAGTTTGTGGAGATCCCGGGAGCTCTATTGCCACAGGAAGAATACCCAGATGATGTAGCAACCTTACTGATCACATTTCTCAATGAATTGTGAACGAATTTGATCAGTTGGGCAAATGTAAATCTCAGACCTTTCAAGTCAAGTGATAGCGTACATACTTTTGGGTATGATCTATTCAATCAATCGGTGCTAAATTAATGCATACAATCCGCTGAATTGGAATCGGGAAAGTACAGCACTAGTGTCATGTGAAGATTGATAAGTTTGGAGTTTAGAGCAAAACTGTTACGAAGTTGATATTTGTACTATACAAGAGCTACATTCCTTAGTAGATCATATCCAGGAAAGAATTTTCTGCAATGCCAATGCAGGGTACTTGGGCTGTGTACTGGGGGCTTTGCTGCAAAGATCCTTTTCCTCTAGTAGGCATTTTTCTTGACTTTCATAAGTAAACTATCTCCAGAAAATTTTGCAATTCTGCTGTCATTTCTATGTCTCAGACGTTTGCTACTTCTTAAAATGTGAGTTTTATGGGATGAGGGTGCAATTGGTGTAGGAAAATAAGGGATCCACGACTTCAACAGTTCTGTCTCTCCATAGCTTCAAAGAAAAGGCAAAAGCTTCGGATTTATCTCCTTGGCTAGATTTTCTCTTTAGATAACTTTGTTCCTCATGTTATCTTTGATAGAAGGTTGGCAGATGATTTCTAGTTTCTGATCTTTCTGATTTCTCTGACTTCATTGTATTTAGGCATAGATTGTATTGGTGGGTGGTGTATAACTCAAAATATTTTTTCTTTGGAAGCAAACAAGGAATCAAACTCATGCAAGCTTTCTACACGCAAGATTCTTACATAGTACAGTGAATATGTTCCAAATGTTATTGCCCTGAAAAGTTAATGCCCCAAGAATTCTTATAATTCCTTCTGAAAATATATGTAACAGCAGTGGATGTGCTTAGGGAAAAGGGAAAAGGAAAGTTTATGCCCCAAGATTCTTGCAGTAGAAAGCTTGCATGAAGGGATTTTCACAACTATTTTTGCAAATCCAAATGTAGTAGATCTGTAGGTTTTTGCAAATCCAAATGTGATCATTAGCCTTTTTTCTTACCAATGAAATTTCAAACTTTCGCCAAATAGCAAAATTAAAATCAAAAATTTGAAAATGAAAGTGAGTTCTCAGGATTTCAATTTCCAGAAGTCCAGAAGAGTAAGTAAAAAAATGCCAGATTTCTATATTTGGTTTCAACAAGTAGTCAACAATATTAAAGGATGATTAAAGATTTTTTCTTCATATCTGGTTTGTAGCCAAATTTGTCTAAATCTTCCTATGGATGATTGCCAGTTTCGCTACCTCTTTCCATTGGATGATTACCGCATCACCAAATCCATAAATAAAACACTGCTGGCATTACATTTCTCTTCATCCAACATGTTTTTGAAAATCCACATTCACAATAGAATTGTGCTTGCTAAAATGACCAATACCATATATTTAGTACATGGCCAGCTTCAACACATTTCTATTGAATAATTAATTAAATTTGAAGATTCCATGCTGAAATTCAAATATTTCAAAAGATTCTCTATTTTCCTTCACAAATATTTTTCGTTGGAAAAAGTATTTTTTGAAAATTTCTAAATTTCTACAAAAATAATATAATTAATGTCAAAGCTGCCAAGGTACTATGGTACCCTTTATGAAATGCCAATGGATGTAAACAAATGATCAACAAAAAATGTAGGATTTCTTGTTTGTTTCCAAAGAAAATTAATAAATTGCTGCATAAAGCAAAGATGGGAGTCCGGCCTTTTAAAATTGATACATAATCTGATTGATTCCAAAATTGAAACCAAGTTACTCTGCACAGAAAATGCACACCAAGAAAGATTTGCGAACATAGCACAACCTAAACTCGAGTCAAAAACCTTATATATTTAATAAGACAAAGTCCTTCAAACTATTTTCTACCAAAAAGATTGGAAAAATATTTAAATATTGCAAAATATAATATAGACACGCACCTAGTCATATATCCATTCAATTGTGTCATGATCCAATATTTTGTCCTTTTTGTAACATAAGTTGGAAATCAACGTGCACCATAATACACTTAATACAAAACAAAACTAAAAATTAAGTAAAGGAGTTTAATACATTAGAGAAATCCATAAACCCACCTTGTCTTCACCCTATCTCTGGGCCTCATTTCACCCTCAAACCCCTCTTTCAATGGTATCAAGAAAGTAAGGAAATTTTAATAAATGTGCGTATGAAATGCTGAAACTCAGCACCTAATGCACAAGGTTCGAGAGTAATTATAGTAGCTGTACAGGTACGAGCAGTGAAAACAAATATCGTAGCCTTGGGTTAGGTTTGACATTAAATAAATATTAAACAATTTAAACAATTTTTTTAGAAAAATAAAGGTTGAAGCGCCGAAAAATGTGATAAATGCAATTTGGAACTAACAAAAACTATGATAAATGCTTGGGGAAGTGACAGATTTTTTGAAAATTTGAAGAAACTTGTAGGAGAAGCCTTGCGCAGGCAACCCTAAACCCCTGTTGTTTGCTACCCTGTTGCTTGCTTGCTACTTTAGACGCAGTCGTAGCAGCAAAATTTTATTTGAGTTTGATTCAATCAATGTTGCACAAACTTTTGTGTTTTAGTATGGTTCCAATTCTAGTTGTTGTTGCAACAAAATACTATAGTTTGAGCTACGGACAGTTGCTGGCTGAGTGGCTGGGTGGCTGTAGACAGAATTTTTCCTTGGAGTTCCAGTTGACGCGATGTGCTCATTTTGCAAATGATCGATATCTACAGCTGCTGCTGCTCACAATGACCATCATTTCAATCTCTAAGTCTTCCACGCCTCATCAATATAACGAGTCTCCAGCAGCAGTTGTGGCAACATGTCTTGTTGCCTAGTTCGAGAGTTCTGACAAGAAGTCGCAGCTGGAGACACAGTGCCCTACGTCATCCTCTGACACTAGCTGTAGTAATACTACACCACAAATTTTTTCCACCGCCAGTACTACTATCCTTGTCCGCCCACAACTGCAACAATGCTGCTCTGGTGCTGATCAGTAGCAACAGCAGCCTGTTACCTCCTCTTCCTCCTCAATTGACAAAAGATTCATCAGGAGGAGGAGCCAAGTAATCTCGTCATTTGGTGCTGCTACAAAGAATGATGGTTCAATGTCCCAGAGTTTCTTAAAACTTGAACGCTCCTTACCTGAATGAAGAGCTACAACATCCAAATCTAGAAACAATATTGCAAGCAAAAACTTGTCTCCGTGCAATCTCTCAAACTACTCCAGGAATTATATTGGCAAAGTTAGTAGCTCCTAGGCTTACAGTAGTAGATGCTTCTACTAAACAACACATGGTGGTGAGACGGGAAGATGATCAAAAGGAGGAGGCGCCTGATCAGGGTGGTGAGGAGGAGGTGCCTCACTGCATAGTGGAAACACCACCTATAACAAGTGAGACCTTGATTGCTTCTGCCATCCTACTGCAGGATCAAACATCATGTGTTCCTCCTCCTCCTCAAACCGTCATCATAAAGCCAATATTACTTTTGTACAGATATGGTGATTGCAGCTGTTAAGGGGGTAGGATGAGTATGTGATTTTGCATGAACAAGGTAGTTAGGACTAATCAAGAAACTTTATGGGTTTGAATTTTGAATTTTTGTTGTTTTGATCATGATGATGTTACTTGGGATAGTTCAAAAGGTTAGAATTCTAGAGAAAATGGGTAAAAATCAAAATTATTTTGTAGCCAACATATGGTCTTTCATTTTAACCATTTCCCCTTATTTGCAAGAATGTCATGCTTTACACACAATTCAGTACACCCATACAATAACAATGCAATAAGGTGTAAAGTAAAACCCTCAACCCTTGAAATTCCCAAGATATGCTTCTACTAATAAGAGGAAAACAAAAGCGAAAATTGTTTTAGTTTCAATACATAACTTTATTTCAAGTTGAATATTACTATTGGGCGGTTCTCACTTTTTATGAAAACTATTAATTCTGATTTTGGGTTAAGGTCAAAAAATGTAACAATGAGCTAAAAAGGGCATCGGAGGTTAAACATAATCAGTCAAAATCAAACTTTTTTTTTATTACCATTAAATCATAGTATTGATAGCAAATTAGTCATTTTTCCTTCATATGAATGTTAAGGAACTTAGACTAAAAATTCATTTGATCCAATTTTAAGTTTTGGTTTTAATTTAGAACATTTGAAAATGTACACCTATTGCGTTAGATGAAGTCAATTTTGCAAAGGACTATCAAAAGGACTCATATAATAATAAAAAAATCATTGAAAAAAATATAAATGATAAGAACATATTATCAACACTCAAAAAACACTCATAATTTTAAAATTTTGAAATTCTAAAACTTTAATAATTCAAATAATATTTCAAAATTGCGTGAAAAATTCAAAGCTTCAAGATTTTTTTACTACATATAAATGGGTTATAATGTACATGATGTATTAATAAAAGTTGTAGCTTAGAATATAATAAAACTGACTTGAATGTGAAAATTTTATTTTTGGTGATGACTTAAAAGTTTGATCATTTTTCAAGATGAAACATTGAATCTGTAAGGAATTTACACACTTTTAAAATCTCACATTTATTCAATAATGACTAACAAAAAAAATGTGATGCATTGGGGTAAATTTTAATATTTTTTAGAACAAGTTATAAAAAATTCCATTCAAAAATTCATTTGCATGTAAAAGTTTGTTTTAAGAAAAAGGACTTACCATCATTTTGCAAAATAATCCTTTTGGTTCCTAGTTACAAGTTTTGACCCAGCAGGTTTTGAAAACCACCCAATTTTTTTAAAAAAGAATCCCCATTCTAAAAACCCTGTTAATTTTTGAAATTTAAAAAATAATTGATTAGGCGATTTTAGGGTCAACGAGTTCTCACAAAATTTTGAATTGTCGATTCTTAAGGATGGTTTATATATAGATAACCTTTTTTTTTGGTTTCTTTGTGTATCTTTTTTTATAATCAAAATTTGAAAATGACCTACGACAAGCTCCAATGGTTATTTTAAATTTTTTTCAAAAACTTCACCAGAAAAGTAGGGGAAAAAAACATTGTTCACCACTTTTAGACTATGTGCTTCTAGAAGTAATTAAAGTAAGGTAAATTGGCCCATCACCGAACATTAACATATCATCGAACGTTTTGGCAGATCTTTTTCAATTCTTTTCCATTTTGAGTGTTATAGGAGCACCTTCTCAAGCTTTAAAAATCATCTTTGAAATTCAAAGCCAAAGGAACAGCTAAAAGAGAGTAGTAAAGAAAATTCGTTTGTTCGAATTGTAAAATGCATTTTTTTCATTTTTTTTTCATTTTGACCCCTCCTACTTCACCAATGCATAACTTTCTCATTTTTTATTCAAATTGAACTATTTAAACTACTTTAAAATCTCCATCTTAAGCTTTACAAATCATTTTTTGTTCTAAAGGCAACAGAGTAATATTTAAGGATTTTTTGAATAATTCAAGAATAGGCTATGAACTATTTGTTGAGAGTTTTCTATAAAAATGACCCCCCTAATTTGAGGGCCCATAAATTTTTCGCATCTAGTCTATTTTTATTAATTTTTAGCACGATAGATGTGCAAAGAAGAGGGTTCCATCTATTCATGGACACCATAAAAAATGGGGCCCTCTTGCAAAAATGGTAAAAGACCCTACCTTAAACGTGTTATGACCAACTTTTCTACCCTAGCAGGATTTTTTAAAAACTTAGCTTTCTAACTATCATATAGTCAAACTTGGCTAACTCCTCATTTATTATGCCAACCACCTCCATAAAAGATAACTTTCATTTTTTGTAACTTAAATTTTTTACTTCTTGTTTATTTTTTATTGTTTATTTTTTATTTTTTACCATGAGAACCAGAGGCTTCTCTAAGTGTGAAAATTGGTCCAATTTTCAAAGTGGATGCCAAGTAAAAACCTAGGTATTTTTCATTGGGTAGTTTTTACCTCTAATGAGAACCTTTAATCCAGTTCTCATGGTAGTTTTCATAATCGATTCTCATTAGCGTGAAAATCAAACTAAAAATTGGCATTGGTTTTTAGTCGGCAAGTGAGAACCGACCAACACTATTGAATACCCCAACACAATTAACACAAGAAAATTGAATGTTAATCACTTTATCCCACATAGATAGTTCAATGTTCAAATAAACCTTGACCCAAGACTTGCACATATTCCCAACAATTCCTTCATGTATTTGTTAAAGGTAGAAAATCTTTTTAAACTAGTTAGTCCTATGGGCCTCTTGGTAATTAGGTGTGTACTAGTGATAGACGTACTTAATATCTTTTAATTTATTTAGAAGGTAAAGTCATTAAGTTATTTAGCCCATGTGAATTGGTATTTGTCTACCAATCAACTAGGAGGGATTTGTAAAGAGATTAGGGTAAGGACCTACTTTTATGGGTGGAATGTGAATCTTGTGTGGTTTAAAGAAGAAGGGGATTAGAAGGATTTTGTTTATTTTGGTATGAGGAAATTTTGGAGGAAGGGTTATATGTATGAAAGCAATACAAAGGAATGTATGAAGGTTATGGAACTTGGTGTTTTGTTTTTCTTTTCTGTCTTCACTTCCCCTTTAAAATAATACTAGTTCATTTGAGTTTGATATAAAATATTGTAGCTCTTGTGTTAGTTTAGTTTCTTTTTTTCTTCCTTTAAAACTTATTTTTTGGAAATTAATAAATTATGTTGAAACCCTAAAACAACATATTAAAGTAGGAGTTATTCAATCACTTGATGTAGGTATAACAACCATAGGAATGGAAATGGTTGTTGCGCTCAACATAACTACTGTTAGAATGGGAATATTGATTGGATCTACAACAAAATTGGGAAGCGGATTAAGTGAAATTTTAGGAATAAGGAATTTGAATTGAAATTCGACATTACCAGTAGCTATTATTGGAGTTGTTGGCACACTTTATATGGTCATTACTACAAAAGTGGGGTGCACTTCATTAGCCTAAATCATTATGGGACCTTAAAAATGAAATAAATTCATTGCATTTTAGTGATTTCACCCTAGTTAAAGTTATTTCATTATAATATCACTATGTAAACATCGTGTTTTATTTAGTTAACATAATTCATTATTATAATTTACTGTAATAAATAGGTTTATTTCTATGTTGTTTTAAATACTTTATATATGTTACTTTATGATATACCCTATATTATTTTAGGCTACTTTAGTTATTATAACTTATACCCTACATTATTATAAGTTATTATAAATTATTTTATCCTAAGTATAATAATTTTAAATAATTTTAAATAAAATATAATGACCTAAAATAAAATAGCCTATAATAGCCAATAATAGCCTATGACAAATAATTTAAAATAACCTACAGTAGAGTAACTACCAATAGCCTACAATAATATAGCTTAGAATATCCAACAATAACTTATAAGAGAATCACCACCAATAGTCGTAATATAACATAGAATAACCACCAATAGCCATTAATAAAATATTCACAATAGCCATTAATGTAATAACCATTAATAACCACTAATAGACACAAATAGTCATTAATAAAATAGCCACCAAAAGAATAACTACTAATAGCCATTAATAGAATAGCCACTAATAGTCATTAATAGAATAACCACTAATAGCCATTAATAAAATAGCCACTAATAGCCATTAATAAAATATCTAGTAATAGCCCCAGTAGAATAGCTACCAAGAGTCATTAATAGAATAACCATTAATAGCCACCAATAGCCATATATTAGAATTGTTTAGAATTGCCAAAAATAATCTAGGGTGAAATAATTTACAATAGACAAAAGTAATTTAAGGTGAAATAGGTTAAAATAACCAAAAGTAACATAAAATAACCAAAAGTAACTTAGAATAACTAAAAGTAACTTAAGGTGAAATGGCCAAAAATAGCCAAAAGTATTTAAGAATAACCATAAATAATTGTAAATAATGTTGGTTGAAATAATTTAGATTAATGAAAAGTAACCTTATAATAATTGAAAGTAGCCTAGCATAGGTAGTATTATTATATTAACAAAAAAATTATTCATTTATTAAATTTTTTTTTTTCAAAAGAATGGTCATTGAAATGTTATTAAATAGTGATATTCAAAAAACAAATTGTTCAAATTATTTTACACTTTCAAAAAGAAATAAATGTAATTAAGTACAGTATTGAATTTTTAAAAAAAAAACTCAAATCATTTCATTTGGACAAAATTTTAATAAGATATGAATTTTCAAATTTTATGTTTTTGTAATGTTTAAAATGAAGTAGTTGATAAATAGAATGCAATGTAACATATTATCACAACAAGCGGGGTGGTTTGATGGTAAAGGTGTTTGTTTCCATTTTAAAGGTCAAGGGGTCAAACCTCACAAGTGGTTTATGTGTAGTCAACAATAATAAGTTGACCGAATATTCTCTTATCTAGTTTCTTAAAATAGGTGCTTAGGTTGATTATGTGGTTTACGTACCCAGGTTGGGTTTTTAACCTAACCTAAGTTGACACGTGTCAATAACTTGTAGGCTAAAAATCATGAAATTATCAATAATATTATATATTAAATAATTTAAATTTAATTAATTTCCATGTTGCCTAGTTAATTGACTAACAAATGAATGGCTTGGTAAATTTGTATTTCACTTGAAAATAACTTTGTTTCACTAGGTACTAATGAACCAATTCACTATTTATAACAATTAGTCCTCGTTCACTACAAGGTTAACCAATGTCACCATGGTAAAAATGTCCAAAATCACTCAAAATATAGTGAAACCCAGAGTGAATTAAGATGCATTTTGGTGTAGTGGGTGTTTATTAATTCGATAACAACTATTCATGTGAATAGGATTGTAGATCGACCATTAATGAGGTCAATGGTTGCTGGAAGATACAGAAATGTAGATGTCACAAATCCAAGAGGAAGATATTGAAAACCATTTGTTGTAATTAGACTAATTCTTGATAATAGAGATGGCCATTATGTTAGGCCAAATAGGGTAGCTCTTAATTATCCTAATTCAAAAAAGATGTGAATCCAGATGCTCACGTCAAAGTGTTCAATTCTATAATAAAAGCAAATGCAAAATCTTTTGAAAAGTATATCATCAATGCATTTAGCTATACATTAAGAGATACGACATTGAATTAAAGCCATAATTACATGTCAAAATTTTCTAAGTGTATTTTTTCGGAGCTTACACAAGCATTTTGGAAAGGTCATCAAAAGATTTAGAATGATAAGCAAATATATATGGAGCTAAAAAACATGAAGCAGGAGGAGATTAAGAGGGTGGAGGTTTACTATGAATGGATTCAGAAGTTGGCTCATGGTTTATAAGTACCAACCATAGATAGTTTTCTAACTATTGTGTTTAGAGTGGGTTTGCAATCATACCTCAAATTGCGACTTCAGAAATGAAGCAGTCAACACTACAACATAAGGAGGCAACAATGTTGTGTGAAGAAAGTATGACTACTTCAAAAGCAAGGAATGCATTGTTAATACCATAGAGTACCAAACAGGTAGCACCAACAAAAACACAAAGTAATATAGGGAAGACTAACAAACATTACACAAATTGTGGGATGTCAAATCACAATGTGGAGACATGCAGAAATAAGAAAAAGTTGACCACGATGGCAACCACAAAGGTAGCATAACCAAGTCAAAAAACATAGAAGACATCTTTATATGCATGTCACATTTGTGGTTTGAATGGACATAAAATGACAGATTGTCCAAAGTTTGTTAAAATGCAAAAAATGTTTCATGGGAAATATGTGATAATAACAGAATTTCAACTTGTTGCTAAAACACAAACAATCATTGAAGATGTGATCCGGTGGATGTTAATGTTACCACAAGAAGCAAAATAACTAAAGAACAAGTGTTCAAGGATAAAGAGCCAAGAAAAACAAAGAGTGTTGTTGACTAAGAGAAAGAAAAGAGATTGAAGCATTCAATGGTGGAGACAATTCAACAAATTCATAAAACAAAAACCTAGACAGAAGGGCCATCCACATCTATGGAAGGATGGAACACAACCTAGCCAAGTATGTTAAATATTACTCCTATGGACGTAATAGAAGTAGTGAATTCACAAGGGAAATTGATCACAATAGAAGATATTTTTCTAAACATTGGTAAGCAGATGTTAGAAACGAGTTATACTTTGAACTTATGACAATTACTTAAAATAGCTCTTGAGCTAAAAAGATATATTTGATAGAAATTAAAACTAAACGAAATTCAAAATGTAAGTAAAGCAACCACAAAAAAAGAAGTTGGTTTTTTAGTATCAGAAGTAGGGAAAACTACTATAGCAATAAATAATCATATGGTAATTATCCAAGTACAAATTGAGAAGAATACAATAGAAGATGTGTTGTTGGATGGAGGTTCTTGAGCAAATATTATCACAAAATAGTTGAGATTGAGATTAGGGCCTCCAAAGTCTAAACTTGCACCATATAATATAAAGATGGTAGATCAAACACCCACAAAACTAGTGGGGTTGATAAGAGATCTGAAGATATATGTTCGTGGCATTCCTTACATAGTTACATTTATTGTACTTCATAATAGTGTGGTAGATTTTACCTATTCCATGTTGTTGGGGAGACCATGGTTAAGGGATGTTAAAGTGGCACATGATTGGGGAAGTAACATTTTTACCATACAAGGGAATGGGACAGTCAGAATAATTACAGCTACTAAACATTTGGGAGGTGAAGTTAGAAGACTAGAAATGTTATTATGCTATGATTATCAAAATGGCATCACATATGAAGAAAAATAAATTTTTTTTGTTACAAAGCCAATAATTATTACATTGTTTGTTTGATGGTAGGATGCAGATGTTTGCAATAGGTGGAAGTATCATCATTTTAGAAGCCCAATCCACTTTTACTACATTTTGTGTTTGGTTGTCCAATTCTCCACAAGTTCCAATTATGATGACTCAAAACACTAAAGTTTTGGGAAACCAAGATGAGTCTGTGATGGTATGAAGAAAGAAAAAGGTTTTAGAAGACAAAAAAACTTTGGATATGAAGGTTGGGTTGTCTTGATAGCACAAAGTTATGATAGGAATTATGGTTGATGTGAGTTTATATTGACATTATTGTGTGGATTGAATGGGGAGAGGAACTAAGGCAAAGAAATGCCAAGTAAAGCAAGTGAAGATAATGTTGGATCGACCTAACCGAAGTGCTAATGATAAACTACGACTATTGAATAAAAAATATCTATAGTAGGTGTATACAACACCATCTATTGTGCAATAGCAGATAGTCATTCATATGGTTCGGAAATCTCATGTTTGTTGTTCATTACATTGAACTGTACACCAAGGAAGTAGGGAGACTTAATTGGGTTCTTAATTTTTTGGCTTGTCATACATTAGTTATGGTAGCAAGACCTCCACACATGGATTTGAAAACAATAACATGGATATGTTGTGGATCAAAATTTAGGTGGGTGAAACAAGGCAGCTCGAGAAAGAGGTACTGGTTGTACGATGAAAGTGTGAATAGGTCAACAAAGAAAAAGATACTAATATGTTTTCCAAGAGAATTGCAATGGTTGAGGTTGTAAACTAATGTCTAAATTGGGAACATGTGTTTGTGATTTGTGTTATGCAACCCACTATTGGACAAGATGACATTAAAGAATGTTGTATAGGTTGTGCCAATTGGCTTAAAATACCCATTGTGTGTTATTATATCTTGGCTACAGTTTATGGGGAGTTTATTAAGGTCAGTGTTCTTTGGTTGAAGCTAGAGTCATTATGTTAGGAGCTCCAACAGTAGAATAAAATACTTCTTGTAAACATCTTAACCTGCTTGTTGTGTCACATGGAGTGGTCATAAACTCTTTGAAGTGTAAATTACTTTGGGGTTGATTGTCTAGCAATGACTTCCTTAGTCAAATTGTGTTATGGTTCTAGTTTATTCCTTTTCAAAAGACACACGCAATTTGTAACTTTCTTTGCATGCTATAGTTGTGTTATTACTTTGGATAATGCTTTTAGAAATGTGACTGTGGGTCTGTTGTGATCCATTTCGCTTGAAAAGATGAGAACAAAAGGATTTTTATAGAAGAGCAGCAAAAGCGTCAAAAGCTTTCTACCAAATTTCACAATACAATCAAGGTCTATTATAATAATCCTTGGAATTAAGTCAAAATTCATGTGTTGGATTAGCATCTAATGTTCAACATCTTGTAGTTCTATGTTCAAATTTTATTTTCTTGGTGGGGAATTTAATGGATCCAAGATATCACAAGCAAGTTGGAAGAGTAGTGGGATGAGCAATTGCAACAAATAAAAGAAAATGAGATGTATGGTAACACCACTATTTGCTACCTCTCAACTCAACATTGAATAGCCTAAGAATGCAAAGAAAAGTCTTGCTCATGAAGTAAAGTAAGGTTATAGATGTTCTAGTCATGTCATTTGGTTCAAGTCATGAGTCAAGTAGCATCTTATGTTCATAAATGTTTGTTGTGGGTTATTTCATAGCTAAGAACTAAGGCACTTGAATAACAACTTGTTGAGGTGAAATTGAAGTAGCAACATGAACTTTTTGCTTAGGAGGAAGCTAAGTCACATATTTATATTGAACAAATGGCCTAGTTGCTCAAAACTAAACAAGATCTCTGATCTCAACTAGGCCTTTATGGGGAAAAGTTTGAGCAATTTTAAGTATGTCTCAACCTTCTATATGTCTTTTTCTGAAGTTGACACTATTGTCTTAAAAGGCTCATTGTCAACTGCTTCTTATAGTTCCTTCAACTTGCTCTTGAAGCATGTTTCCAATGGAATGTGTCATGTGGACATGATGATATTCACGGAAAGTGCCTGGTGATTCTTCTTCTTCTTCTTTTGCCTTTTTTGATCATAGCAACAGTTTTCATAGTTTTTTAATGACCACCTTCATCATGCTGCAAATCCTATTGTTGTTGGGCAAAAACATTTAAAGTAAGAGGAAGGAACATAACTACCAAAGTCCATTAAAAATGAACACAATGCAGGCAAGGCCGAACTTCAAATGGTTACAATGAAAAATCCTTCAAATTTCCATAATTATGAAGTAATGTCTGAAATCATGGCAATGGAGAAAAGTCTGATTGGTGATGCATTTGATTCAGACTAGTCTAATAAAAAGTTCTATTGTAAATGGAAATCATGTTAGTTTAACCAGCTTGATTTTGGAGATCATGAACTACAGCTACCAACAGATTATGTCACATCTATCTTTTCCAACTCTATCACTTGTACCATAACCAAAGGAAAAAATAAACATGATGAACATGACTTTGCTTCTTAAAAAACCTAGAGGATGACCTAATGGTGAGATTGCAAGTGGTGAACTAGTAGGGTGGATAATTCTAGCAATTTGTTGTTGACCATATAAGAGAAGATAAAATGGGCAGGTGAACTAACATCACAAGAAGGAAGTTGAAGATAAAGTAGAAGAGTGATTAGTGGTCTATAGCTAAGTTGAACATGGTGTTGAGCCCTTAAATGTCGGTTTAAATGAATGACAATTTGACATAAAGTTCTAGGATGTGTAATGTTTGAGATTAGAAAATATATCTATATAGTTCTAATCGTAATTGGTGCATAGGAGGTAAGCTACTTAGTTTCAACTACAAACGTAATTTAACATCTAGAAATACACTTGCATTTTTCCTTCACCAGTAGCATTTGTGCTTTCAAGTATAGTCACCTTGTAGAACTAGGAGTAAAGGGACGGGAAGTCGCTTCACAAACATACATATGGATGTTGTGACTTGATCCATTGTATGAACTCCACGTTCTTATGGACTGACCAATAGTCTATTAGCCATACCATCTTTTGGTTTTGCGGCAAGTTCAATTCCTATCCCTCGTTTTTGTGATAAGGAATTAAAATCTTTTCCACAAATTGTTGGCAGGTCTTTAAAATAGACCAATGAGTTTCAGACTATGTCAAATGAAACCTTACTCCCAAACAAGATGCCTTCCCTAGACCATTTTAAAGAAGACATCTTGTTATTGATCGTGTAAAAATCACTTGTAGAGGCAAAGAACTTCCATTAGTTGTAGAGGATACTACAACAATAATTTGCCTTTTATTTTCAACCCCAAGAACATGTATGTCTTTTGATCCCTTCTTTTCCATGTTCTTTCCCCACCTGTAGGTACAAGGTGAATCCCTGTTTGATCCGTGTTTAATTATGACAAGTGATGTAGGGACATTGTATGCTTTTACAAGGTATGCCACCCTATGCACCATCTATGTTCCTTGATCTTCCCAATTTGCTGGTAGTTTTATTACAGTTAAAGTAGTTGCTTTAAAGGACCAACCCAACTTGGCTTTCATGAACTTTCTAGACCACTCCAATGAAACTTTGAATGAACCACTTAGGAGTTTAGGAGCTTTGAATTCAAGAAAGCTTTGGATAATGGGTTGGACTATGGGTCCAAAAAGGGCTTATCCAAAAGCTCTAATCTTTTGTAACAAATACATGAACTCATTTTTCACTTCTAGCCTACAATCTAGTATTGGAATGTGTTGTTTTGTGATTGTAAAATCTCTCCCCCTCTCTATTGACTTTTTAACCCCTAGTTTGATATTTCCATCTAAGGTAAACCACTCTCCTAAAGAGGATCTAGAAAGCTTATCAAATGGGTTTGAATGTTCCTTTGGCTTTTTATGGAATGCACGGAAATAATGTAAAATAGTCGTCAAACTCTTATGCCTTTCCATTGTAATCTGAATGTGAGGCCAAAGGTGTGGTGTAAACCATTGAGTGTAAATACCTTTTTGATGCTTCTTGGATTCTTGGTTGCTTGTCCCTTCTTCATTCTCATGCTTGATGCATTTGCCAAGTGATTGCAATGTCATGTGAGGTTGTAACTTTGGTCGTCCAACTCGACGCTTGCTTCTTTCCACTATTGTTTACAAAGAAGCTTTTTGATTTTTCATAGCTAATTGCTTTGCTTCATGCTACAATGCCTCTTCATGCTCTATTTTTCCAATCTGTTGGAACATATCAGAAATCATGGTTTGATGAGCCATGACTTTTCAATAATATGATAAACAATTCTACATTAAAAAAATTTGTAATGCTTGGAAAGAAAAAAAAAAGTGAACTTGCAACTATATTTATTGAAATGGATTTTGATCTTAACAATGACCTTGATTTTGATAAAATGAGTATACTAATAATTCATCCAGGCATTTCAAGTACATGCATTCATACATCAAACGAATTTCATTAAAAAATTTAAATTTAAATTAACAAAAATATTTAAAAAAAATTGATTGCATTTTTTGAAAATAATTGATTATTCATTTTTAATGTACTAAACTTAACCCGAAGCTACAATATACGTAACAACAATGGACGCACTTAAAAAAAAAAGGGAAGATAGGATGAAACTCAGTTTATTACCAAAATGGATGGTTTCTAAGTTTCACCCTCGGTTGGATGCTAATGTACTTGTTTGGAGTGTTTTTTCAATTTCACCCCCTTTTATGACAAAACCCAAGATTTTGGTGTTGCCTTTTCCTTACTTTACTAATAACTCTATTGGCTAAGTTTGGAGAGGCATGTATCATGTGCATACTTGTTTTGGGCAATTCTCACTTCTTCATGAGAACTATCGGTTTCAATTATTGAATTGTAGTTTAAAATCCAAATCAATCTTTTTTTCTATTTTAAAATTATAAATCATAATCATAATTTTTAATTAAAAATTTAAGAACCAACCAGAGTTTCAGATTGTGGGAAAAGAAATTATAGTTAATTTTCCAAGTGCTTATTCTCTAAACTTACAAAAGAAGTAGTTTTCAAAACCAATTCTCACAACCCAATTATTGAAAGAAAAATATATTTGAAATTCTTAGCTTCCAAAATTCAAAAAAGTTGCCAAAAAGTCAAAGTAAAAAAGGAATATGATGAAATGGAGTAAATTTTCTTGCCCAATATTTCACATATCTAAGCTTCAATGTAATGTTCTTTTCTATTGGCAAATTTTAACCAAATTTTGACTTGAAAAATATGATTTTAATCTACCTATACAACTGATTTCTCATGAAAAATGGCCCAAATTTACCAAGTTTTGAGGAAAAATTCAAATTGCAAAATATTGTATGATAAATTCTAGTAGCTAGTTAAGAATATGGAAGGATTCTAATTTTTTCTACTTTCATGCATAGTATGTAGCCAAATTTGGCTAAATTATTTTTTGGATGATCATCACCTTGGGTACATCACAAAATCCTTAAAGAAAACATTGCTTTAACTTTACCCTGAAAGTTTATGACCATAGTTACATACCTAAAGAACATGAGTCCAAATAGCTACTTAAAAGGAATAATTCCACTAGAAGCTTCGAACGGAAAAAAATCAAATATTAAGCACTTCAAAACTTTTGGCAACATTGCATTCGTCCATATGTTGAAAAATTTATGATCAAAACTAGATAACAAGACCACCCAAGGTTTGTTCATGGGCTACAAAAGGAAGTCATATAAAGCAAGGGTTCCAGTTGAAAGGAAACTATGTATTAACAAAGATGTGGTGGTCGAAAATCCACTAACTCCAATAGTTTCAATCGAAAACATCACATGAAACCTAAGAAACAAAGTTGTTGAAGTTCAATAGAATAGTGGAGATCTTAATGGAGAACTCCAATTTATAATCATTGTTGAAGAAAATGTCAACCCTATTCCAAAGTCTTGTTCAAAGTCTATAAAAACACCTCGAAGGCCTAGTAGGGGAAAACAATTCTTGAAACTGTTAGAATATTTTGTAGTTGTTGTAGATTACACAAACATGGCAAGTTTTTTTTAGGATCGACAACTTTGATAGAAGCATTAAAAATAGAAGATGTAAATCGATGGAAGGCAATTGTTGAAGAGGAAATATAATTTCTAAAAAGAAATAATACGTAAATGTTGTCAAGGTTATCGAAGGATTGCAAACCTATTGGGTTGGGTTTTTGAAACCAAAAAAATGCTTAAGGGGAAGTTGTACATCACAAAGCATGGCTAATGGCCAAATGCTATGCATAAAAACATGGCATTGATTTCAACAAAACTTTTGCTCTAGTGGTTAAATTCACTTCAATAAGAGTGTTGTTAGCTAATGTAGTTGCATAAGATTTGGAGGTGTTCCAAGTTGATTTCAAAATCACATTCTTAAATGCGAATTTCGAAAATGTTATCTTCCTGGAACAACCAAATGGACATATTGTTGCAAGTGAAGAAAAAATCATTTGCAAGCTCTAAAAGTCATTGTACGAATTAAGACAAAGTTCAAAAGCTTGGTACCAAAAACCATATAGTTTTTTTCTAAAAAACAAATTAGGTTGGAATTTGATCACAATGTTTATAGTAACATAGGTGAAGGTGTGATCATTGTTATCTATGTCACTATGAGAAAATCATGTTTGTTGCAACTTGTCTATTTAATTGTAATTTAGTTTTATCAAACACTTTTTAGTTACATCCAATGAATTGCAACAAACACAGTTTTCTCATATAATGTGTTGATGATTTTCTCTTCTTCGCACATATGAATTTTTCACTGGTTGAAAAACATATTGTGTGAAAAATTTTCTATGACAAATTTAGGGAGGTTTAATAGTTCATTTTGGGCTTGTAAGTAACATGGGACAAAAGCCAAAAATCATCATGTTAAACCAATCCAACTACATTACAAGCATTCTGAAGAAATTTCAAATGGACACTTGCAATCCTATTACCACCCTGTTAAAGTAAGAATTAAACTATCCAAGAAATAAGGTGCTAGTTCAGAAAAGGAGGAATTCAATATGGCCAAAATTCCATATAGGAATGTTAAAGGCAACTTGATGTATTGCACAGTGACCATGAGATTGGACATAGCTATAGTAGTGGGAGTTGTGGTTCAATTTTTCAACAACCTTGGAGTAGTGCATTGGCATGTTGTCAAGCGACTTTTCACATACTAGTGGTAACCCTTGCTTGCAAGGCACAGATGGTTTTCAAGTGTGGCACATTTCAAGTGGTCGTAAGGTTACTTCAAACTTGGAACACCCACTAAGTCGGAGCTAAAATAAAAGCCTGACTAAAATATGGAGGAAGGAGGCATCCATCCATCGATCCACTCATTCATCCATTCATCCCAAGGTTGAGGGACCCTATAAACCTTATAAGAGACCTTACAAACCCAAACCCTCCCTTGCTAGTGTGCCTTATCTCCAATTTTTTCATCACTCCTTGAA
>Ga0116227_10006314_pt1 | contig 24135 bp, 17 predicted proteins | sample S1TSphgellanicum_FD_89693 | JGI IMG/M metagenome (GOLD analysis project Ga0116227, IMG submission 89693) | Host-associated microbial communities from peat moss isolated from Minnesota, USA - S1T2_Fb - Sphagnum magellanicum MG | ecosystem: Host-associated > Plants > Peat moss > Unclassified... | reverse complement strand
TGAAACATTACCAAACAAAAGAAAATTGAAAAAATAATGCAATGCCCATTTATAAAATCTCCTCCTCTTTGATATGGTAGTGGTTTAAGAAAAAAAATGATGTTATTATGGATTCATTATTAAAAAAATGCAAAAATAAACATTTTTTGAATGGAATTTTATCCAAAAACTTTAAATTTCTAAATTGTTTTAGATTTAATTGATGTATATCAATATCATACACCATTAAAAAAAATTCACCCAAGAATTCCATACATAACCCTAGTTTTAAAATATATTAAAATTTTCAAATTCTATGATGGGTATTATTTTGTCATGAATATACTCCATACGTTCAAATTCTTCAATGTTTATTGAATTTTTCAAAATAATTGATTAGATGAAGTTTAAAGTTAATCAAATAAACTTAAAACAAACAAAAATAATCCAAGATGTGATGTCCATACATTACCAAAACATTTAATTGCAAAAAGATTATACATGTGATTACAATTTTGGGGGGGTTTAATGTGATTTCACCCACATGCCCCATAGCCTTGTAATGAGAGAATATCACTAGAAAAGAATATTATTGTAAACCTAAATGAGGGAAGCCTTGAAAGTAGTCTTGAGGAAACCTAACGATCTCCAAATTTGACTCAAGAATCCATGGGGATGCATAACCTCTTGTTGCTACTTCATTTACTTGCAAGATGCACAAAAGGAAAAGAACCTTTAATTAATTATTCATAGTCACATGTTATGACTAGTTCTGAATATTTGGATATCCTAAGGAGAAAATCAATGGAAAAGGTAATTGCAAAGGAAATCAGGGAAGGCAAATGAAAGGAGAAGGAAGAAAAGTGAGCCAATTGAGCAACAAAATTGGGTTTTTGTAGTAGATTGAGTAGTTTGGAAATGTGTAGAAAAGTGTGTTAAAGCATAATTCATTATAATTTAAATTCCAATAGTTGTAATTGAGGTGGGTGACAATTTTTAGCAAAAAATTTAGGCAAGTTTACATGTAGATCCATAGAAGTATGGGGCATAAATCTAGGTTACACAATAAGGATTCAACAATATGTAAGGTTATAGGCACGAATTAGGTAATAAGCAAAAAGGTGTTTTGGAGCAAGGCTACATCCTTCTAATGACTAAGGCAAAAGCAAGGAATTGGTTAACACCAAGACCAACATAAGGGTACAATCATATGTGTGCAAACAACCTATAATGAGCCAATGTGTTTACTTTGCATTTAAGACTATTGTCTTTTTTAGGCTCTTTTTTCCCAAAAACCATGTTTTCCTAGAGAATTTTTTTCAAATGAAGTGTTTTGAAACTTTTTATATATTGTATTTATATGTCATATATTTTTTTACAATCAAATTTGGAGAACTATGCATATTTGAAAATGCACAGATTTTGCCAGATTTTGTGTTTCATCCTAACTTTTTTCCATAATTTCAAATCATACCAAAACATGTTAACACTTTCAAGATTGATTTTTTATGTTATAAGCTACAAGTTTTTTTCAAACAACATATACATTGCATCACATTTACATGTTGAAAATGACTCATGAACTTTTTAAAAACCTTAATTTTTGATAAACAAAAAATTAAAAAAATATGAAAATTTGAGTGCTTTTTAGATGTGTCTAATAATACCCTATTAAAAAAATAAGGGTGAAATAAATTGTATCATGAAAATTAAGGGGCCTTTTATGAAAGTAATGTTATTGAATGAAGCTGTTAAAGAAGAAAATCCATTAAGGTGTACCACACAAGAAAAAAGGGCCTAATTTTTATTACAATCGTTTTTTACCCTATATTTTGATCCCCATAAAAAATAATGAATCAAAAGTTGTCAAAAATTTCAGAAGGACTATATTCTAAACTATTACAATTTTAGATTCCTTCATAATCATCCGTAAATGTGTTTTTACATGGTAAAAAAGGACTAAGTATAAAAGACAAAAAAAAGTGACATTGTGACAAGATTTTGGTACACCTTAAAAAAAATTCACCTTTTATTCAAACCAAACTTTGGTATTGGAATTTTGTTTGATTCATTTTAGATTTTTCAATATTCACATTATTCAATAAGCACAATTTTCCATGATTCACATGCCATTAAAGTGGCACCACATAGACAAATGTAGCAAGAATTATAAAAAAATTGATGTTTTGACATCAATTTTGGTTCATTTGAATTCATTTGCACCCATATAGATGACTAATACCAAAAGAAAGTAAAACAACTTCAAAAAGATAAACTATAATAGCTAAGAAGATTAATCAAAAAAAAAAAAAACCAATAACAACAGCAAGGAGGATTGATCAACTAGAGAAGACTAGTTGTAACATTAGAGAGGATCAAGAAAGACAAAAATTATAATAGTTGGTTAAGATTAAAGAAGAAGAAAAACAACCTAAAGTTGATTAAAGAAAAACATGACCAAAGGTTAATCAAGGAAAGAAGACTAAGCATTGGGAGAGGAGAGGGAGGACTCGGCAAAGAGAGGATTGAATGGAGAGGACTAGGTTCAAATGATTAGGACTTGAGGAAGACTAGACATGAAAGGATTGAAAGAAAAAGAAGACCAAATGTTTAGAGAGAAAAAACTCATGATTAGGTGCATAGAGATGAGAAAGAGGATTGAATGCCAAAAGACAAAATAGAGGACCAAGCATGTGCAGAGAGGATTGAAAGTACAAATGTTGAGATAGGAGATAGAAGACTACACATGCATAGGAGAAAGAAAACCAAACGTTTGTAGAAAGAATCGAAAACACTAAGCATGCATAGAGAACATGCAAAGAGGAATAAGAGCATTAGGCACATGTGAAGAGGATTGAAAACATTAGGCGTGCATGGAAGGTGTGCAAAGAGGATTGAACGCACAAGGCGCATGCAAAGAGTGCATAGCAAGGATCAATAACACCTAGCGCACATAGAGCACACACAATGAAGATTGAAAGCACTAGGCACACGCAAAGAATGCACAACAAGGATTGACAACACCTAGCACACATAGAGCGTGTGTAGCAAGGATCAACAACATTTAACGTCCATAGAGAGTGTGCAATGAGGACTGAGAGCACCTAACATGCATAAAAATGCACATAGAGCATGTGCAATGAGGATTGCGAACATTTAACATGCATAAAAGTTTGCATAGAGTGTGTGCAATGAGGATTGAAAACACATAGCATGCATAGAAAATGCACAAAAAAGATCAAGAGCACAAGGCAATGAGATGATTGAGAAGACCAGGCATGAGTGAAAGGAGATGGAAGACTTGGAGTTAATGAGAGGAGATGGATTAGGCTTTGAAAGAGAGAGGAGAAGGTGCAAAGAGAGAAGAGCTCACAACATGGGAGTAGGTGCTTGCTCTTCAAAAAAACCACCAAAGGTTCAAGAGCTCAAAAAGTGTGACTGGATGTCGCATGGGGAGGATGGACCAGCTATCAAATGCTTGTGAGGGTGATGAAAAACCACGCCCACAAATATTCGGAATAGGCATGATAATTTTGGTGAACAAGATACTAAAACCCTATTACTCTTGATTTGTTAACCATAGATTTCCTGGGATTTGAGCCCTAGGTTGGAGTGAACATTTATTTTGAGGATGTTGATGATCTTGATCTAGTTTGATTATGGGAGAAGGTAATGTTTAGTAGTAGGGTAGTGACTGATTGGTTTTAAGTGAGTAAACAAATTGTCATGGGCTGCCATTTGTATGACCCACTTTTTTTAAACATTTTTTACCCCGAAACTTTGAAAGAGTGTATTTTACTCATCTATCACTCATTTTGAGTGATTCAAAGGGGCATGGGTGCACTTTCTACTCATGAAGATTTTATCTTCAAACCCTATGTGGAAAGGAGGCGTTTTGAGTGAGAGGGAGGTGACTGAGACAGTAAGTGTTCAGTCACCTCCCTCTGGTTGTTTACCCTACTGGTTGTCTATTCCTGCATGATTAACATCTTCTCATGAATATTGCATCCATGGGGGTACCAACGTTAAGTACTAAACCTGGTCTATGACACATTTCTTTATTTGTTCATAATAATTTATACTAATGACCTATAATGTTTTCAAGTGAAAACTTTAACATGAACAAGTGACCTATTGCTCAATTTGTTGATTTTTATGCACATGATATTTGCCTTATTCTTTAGTGAATATTGTGGAATAGCTATTAAAGTTAATAAGAGGCACCACATGCTTAACTTTGTTTTGAATTACAGATGTAAATCCCCAAATTGATGATTATATAGAATAGAAGTTCTGAGGACCCACTAGGGCTACGTGTTTCCCAATTGTAATCTCGATTTTGAAACATGGTCATCCCAGAAGACATATGTTCCACTGAATATGAAATAGGATTTTTTTTTTCCCACCTTAAAGAAACCGTCGCCAAATGACCATATGATCATCACCGGAAGATTATACCATGTAGTGTGGTCAAGAAAATGACAGAATCTGCCACCCCACACATTAATGTTATATGCAACCTAAGGTTGTCGGTTTTGCTGTGAGCACGAGGTTACTGCCGCGAATATAATTTCCATAGTTTGAGGAGAGTCTGGATGGACCCTGGCTAGTGATCATGGGACGGCTGGCATCAATTCCCACAGGAGCGATCTCTAGCTGTCACCACTTTGCTTCTTCTTGTTTCGGAAGTAACTTCCCGTCCAGCTGAACGATGAAGAAGTCCATCCTTCTTCGACCCCTACACATATCTCGCCAAGGGATTTGGGTTGACATGACCACCAATTTCTCACTTTTTTTGCGTGATCAAGGGAAAAGGTGACCAATAATTGTTTGACGTCCAGCAGTACGATGTCTAAAATGAGATATATGTGATCCACATGCTCACAGCCCCGCGTGGGGGGGTCCCGTGCGGACATCACGCGTCCTCAGAAGTTCCTTGTATCCCTTATATGCTACTATTATATATTTGCATAGATCGGAAATGCCGGGTAGAATATGTCTCCCTGGAGAAGTCGTCGCTCCGAGAAAACGGCGAACGGGTCCACCACTAACGATTTACTCCATTCCGGTTGTGGAAAGATTATTCCTGTAGAATAGATAGATGAAGAAGGTAAAACTTGAAATGACCGCGGAAACTAGGGTCAAATTCCTCTGTCACTAGAGTTCACATTCACCCAATTGCTCACAGCATGCCAAATTATGATATGCAGATATCATGAAGTGGTTTTGCAGGGCGTATCCCCTAATCACGTGATCTACGAAATAATCCTGCAGAACCATCAAGATAGCAGATTTCTGTAAAACAAAGATGCTAAACACTGCGAGTTGGGAGATTAGCATCTACATTTGATGCTCAGACTGATGGAATGTTCAATGTTCGTCAAGTGCTTTGGTTTCCCTAACAGGTACAATAAGTGCCTAAGGAATGCGTAAGAACCCCGTAAAATACTGAAATCTCTCTTTGACAGCTGAGACTCTGACGACAGTTATTGAAATTAACTAGCGCGTAGATGCGGTATAAGGCTTTTTCTGTATGAATCTCATCATGGGCTTCAACTTCAATTCTGATACATGTTATCAGCTTTTGAGTTAAAACTGAGGGCAGTAAAGCTGCAATGGAGCTTCATCAATATGGGGTTAGCTTTTGATAGGAAGTAGGAACATATGCATTGAACAGTCAGATTCTGCGATCCTTGACCATTGACTTGACGTATTGATCCGGGGCTGAGCCGCCATTAGTGGATCCAGTGAACGTCAGGGATGTCAGCGAGCGTGATAAATATCCGCACACGTACAAGGAATCCGTAGATGCTAGTTTATATTTCAGTGTAAGAGAAGTGAAATACGCCAGTATACTACACCATCGACCTACAGACTGCGATTCAGTGGATAAATGGTGCAATAAGCCAATTAAAGATCTGTCTAGAAACCTTGGATGCATCAAAAGCGTTGCCGTTGAAGAGGTCGCTCGAGACTCGGGACCCAGCTTTTCAATAGAAACCGATTTGGTATGACAAATATGGATCCCAAGGTGACAATAGATAATCACATCGACGACAAAACCGACAACCAATTTGAGGATAAAACTCGACAAGAAGCAACTGCAAGTCTGCAACCGGAGCCAATATCCTGCAAATCTCGAGAGACAGGAATCACTCGTATATGCAATAAGTCCAAAGTCGATCATCCTACCAAGGTTTGAATTTCAAGAACGAACTCAATACTAGAGTTCAGAAGCTTGATCTGCAGTTGGTATTTGACTCGATTCTGAAGGGAATTATAGAAGTGTTAAGCATCTATATATTATGGGTCCTAAGCATGAAGCCAGTGGCCCCGATGGTTGGCACCCAGGCCCATCTTGGAAGTGATTGTCAACTTAGACCTCAATCACACTAGACAATGCAGAGTCTTTTTTTATCTTCCATGGATTAGTTTCCATGTTTTTATGTTCTTTCAAACCACGAAAAGACTTGAAGATCTTACAAAACCAAGCTAGAGCTCAACAAGAAATTTCAGAGTTTTTCGAGTTGAAGATGAAGAAACGCACAAGATCCAAAGTAAGTGTGAAAATCTTTTGGTACCCGAGAGGAAACTCATCGCAGGGACTCTACGTCGATTTCTACCAGTAATCTATCCTGGTTTCATGTCTATTGTACGATCTATGAGGACGGATCAGACAATAGATTTTCAATATTCGGCTATAGGCATGCAGGGAAAGGAACGGCAATGGATACTTGCTGCGTTTGCGTCAGCCATAGCTGTATATTGTTCTAATCTAGACGTTAACAAGCTTCTCATCACATAAGGTGGAAGCTCGCGGAACTCCTCAGAAAAAGTCAAAACCTTCCAGAACCATCTTCAGGTCCTTCTCTAGAAATGAAATCCTGCATGCAAAACCTACAGGTGTGGACTCATGACCACGTTGCAATTGGTTGGAAGTTCAAATCCCACGAGATTGATTGTCATGTCAGATGTGATATGCATGTAATATTCTGCCCGGTTAATGACTGATGAGCCTCGTCAAAACTATCTAATGGCAGCCCAGGGCATCCGGCTCAAGTATGGGGGAAATCTGGGCAATGTTGATTGTCCAGAGTTCCCCTCAGGAAAAAAAAAGGGATTAAAGCCCTGAGCTCATGGGTGATGAATCCAAGTTCTCATCTTCTTCTCTAGCTAGCTTTGCCGGAGAAACTGAATATCCATGGAACTGCAATGAGCTGACCTGATGCGTGCACAACCTTCAAGGTTTCATCAACTGATGTCGAGTAGCACGAAGCTAGTTAAGAGGCGACCAGTAACTGCGTTCCTTCAAATCTGGAGTCGCAACGTTGTTGGAGGAGGGAACTGTATAAACCTCCGAAGCAGTTGTCTGCGTGGAGAGAGGGTTAGCGACGACGCCTCGATCCTGTAGATTATGGCCTTGATATCCGCCGACCATCATCGCTGCCGTAGCAGCTGTCGCTTCGGCGACTGCATTGTCGTGTCTCCTGTATCGCATAATCTCCTGTCTAACGGCGTTGAGTTCAGCCTGAAGCGACTGTGCCTGCTGCTGGAGGGCAGATATCGCTCCCATGCATCCGTATACGGGGTCACGGATACGAGCGTTCGCCTCGTACACCAAGCTGCTTGCGGCATCGGCGCGCTGGCTCTCAGGAACCTCCATCAGCATCTTCGAAACATTACTTGCCCCGAAGATCTTGTGCACGGAAGCGAACTTCTGGGGCTCGTGTGGCGAGAAATAAGGCGAGAAAGGGCACTCCTGCGCGCATCGCCTGCGAAGGAGTTTGCAAGCGGCACAAGGGGTGGACGAATTGCCCTGCCCTTGGCTGCCCGGCATGGCTCGTCGATCGAGCGGGCTGCTAGACATGCCTCTAATCTGCTAGCCCTTCGGCAGACGAGCAACTTCTTACTGAGAACGTGACTGACTTCTTTGATCAAGCTGAGCCTGGAACTCGTCTCCGCGGAAAGCTTCAAAGACGATGTCCAGACCGTTATAATCGAGTAACAGATCAACTTTCAAACAGCTGCGCGTATCACATGATTGTCACGCTCCAGTTCAACTTGCTCAGGCTCCAGAACCCCGATTCATCCTTATGCGTTATGGTGTACTGTATGCAGGAGAACGAACAAATTTACATGACTCAGATCAGTACGGCACTGGTCAAGGTTTAAGACAGAAACAGGAAACGAACTCTTGTGATTGATCGGAAGCCTAGAAAAACATTTCTTGTGTGAAGAATTTCAGTCCCAGACGATCGATATGCGGAGGCTGCGCATATGGTTAGCAAAAGGAATTGCCAAACTTGAAAGTAAGCTCTGATTCCATCCGGCGAAAGAATCACTACTGGATTATATAGTCGAAGTTTAGGAGAAACTAAATCGCAAACGAACTTCTAATCAAGGCAGTCAGAATGCAAAATAGTCAGACACAATCATCTGAGTTACGTAAACGGACGTATAGGCACTGTGATGCTGGCAAGACCCCCTATAAATTCAGTCATTAAAACACAATAATACACCCAAGCTTCTCGAATTGGGCGCAAGATTGTTAAAACTTGTAGTAACAGTTATATATGAACCTGATATAATTCCTCGGTACATCTCTGGAGGATCAAACAGATTAGCTCGGCAAGAGATCGATGGTACATACCAGAAGTTCGGCCGACTCGGGGATACACCTCACGCCAGCAAACCCCAGGCTGCCAAAATATTGACACTTCAACTTTACTCCGGATGAAAACCTTGGGATTAACCTTTTACAAAAGCTTCGAGGATACAAGTTTCCAGCTTGAAACTATCAATCAAAACACCACAAATGGTCCCAGAGGGAGGTCAAGCTAGGCTCATGTGCAACCAGATCAACAACTTACCGAGTTCAGCAACCTGGGCCTCGGAAAAATAGATCACTACTTGTATGGCAGAATCGTTAGAAACCTAGCGTTATTGGCAGTCTCGTTACTTGCAGAAACCTGGAGCCAAGGAATTAGTCGTCTAAACCTTATTTTAATACGACAGCAGAAAGCTTCCTTGAATTACAGTGCTTGCGAAAGACATTGAAAGCGAGATAAAACCAAAAGCTGTGCACCGTTTGATCAGCTCATGTCTAGACTCTAGAAACATACAGTAATCATGAAACCAAAAGCGACAGCAGGAGCTTGCTTGCTAGCGGACCAGTCTCATGTTTAACGACAGAAACTGAAATAAGTTATACTTGCATATTCATCAACTTCAAATTCGAACTTCACCTCAAATATCAAACAGACACCAGTCACCAGTTCTCGACCATCAAACCACTGAAGGCATCGTGCCAGCAAACGCCAAGTTCCTCCCTTTAAAGCCTTCGAGGCGTGAAAACTTCCTTGTACGACTAGGGTAAACAGCCTGAACAACGACAGAAGCAACGATTTAGGAATGATCCGTTCTGATGTCACGTACAGCAGCCTGAAACTGTTCTCGAAGATCAAAGCAGCGGCACGCAAAAAGAGTACTAGCTGCTACAGTTATAAAGTGCTACGGAGAAACTTATAACAGAACCTAACAGAAACCAGAGTGTTGAATAACAGATCCGGCGAGGTCCACCTTGTGTCAATATTACCGCATCGAGGAGGGCTATTGAACTCTCTCAAACCGGAGTTAAGAAGCAGTAAACCAGAAGCAGCTAGTATCTAGAGGGGGAACTCGACACGTGATGTCTCGCTAGTCGTAACGTAATTCCGGCGCAAACAACGAAGGGGGACTGAAAACACGGACCCTAGAAACTCGAAAACCTCAAACCGGATATCGACGACCACAGAGCTTGCAAAGCTGCACAAAGTTAGGTGATCCAATTTTTTAAAAAACAGTCAATCGGAGAGAGAGGGATGGGATGAGAAGCAATTTTGGTAAACAAGAGTTTGCAAAATGAGGAAGCACTGCCAGGGATGATGAACCTAGAGCGGCGATGGATGGTAGAAAGGACGCGAGGAGGACGCAAGGGTTACCTAGCGGGGCACGGAACCAAGCCACAAAAAGAAGGAAAAAAGAAAAGAGGCGGACACAGGGGGAAGGGGTGGCGAGTTGACTATGGATGTGGGGCGGGGGGCGCTCCAGGACACAACAAAGAGGGCACACACAGTTGACCTTGAAAACGCGGCTGGGGAGCTAATCGCGGTGTTTTGTATTATTAAGCCTCTTTGTGGGCCTTGCCGCACGTCCTTAGATTCGTTCGTCTCCCGAGTCTCTCCCCCTCCTCGTCGCTCTATACTCATTACTTACTTTTTTACACTTTGCCTGATCAAATTGAAAACCCCACTTCATTACATTATGCCTCCCCCTCTTTATATTAATGTGCAGCGACCAATTTCAAATCATATCATAGCTCGCCACCTACGTCAGATCTTGAAGCAAGTCCCCTGTAGCCTGCAGCGCTTCGTATTAGAATTTATATGCATCAAAGTGGCGATCATCCATTGGAAGATGTAGAAGAAGTGGCCATATCCCCTAGAAGATTTAGCCAAAATCTGGCTATAAACCATAAATTAAGAAGTACAAATGTTTTACTTATCCTTTTATATTTTTGCCTACATACTGAAAACCAAATATAGAACTCTGGCTATTTTAACTAACCTTTTTTCCCACTTCTGGCCCAGTGTTTCTATTTGTGGGGAATTTTCATCACTTAGTGACCCAAAAAAATTAATTTCAACCCCTACCAAGTTTCTTTCTTTTTTTAATGGCCCAAATACGCCAGGTTTATAAATATATATGAAATCATCAGATTTCTACATTTGGGTCCAGAAGGTAGCCAAAATATGGGAGGATTCTTTTTTTTTTTCTGTTTTCATATTCTTTCTGTAGCCAAATTTGGCTAAATAACAATGTGATTGATTTCCAATGGAGCTACATAAAAACTTTGAGGGAAAAAAAGAAAAAAAACATTTTCTAGCCATTGAAAATTTCAAGAATAAAATTCACTTTTGAGTTTTTGATTTAAATTTTTTCTCTGGCAGAATTTTTGCTAGTGTAGAATCGGCTTCCTCCATGAGGGTAAAAATAGGTTACTATAGATGCTAAGGTCAAAGGCCAGGGTGAAAAAGCACCTACACTTGGTACCTTCACCTTACCTCTTATTAGAGCCTATATTTAACCCAGTAATGTTAAATTTGGTTTCAGAGACCCTGATTTAATTCAAAGGTGGAAAGTTTATTGTGTTTCGAAGCAAGTCAAGAAAATTTGGGGTTCTTACGTTTTTGCCATGGTGGGTGATCATTCACCCAAGGCATGGTGCCAGCTGTTGCTGGCTCTTCACTCATACGTGGGGCTATTCTCCTGCCTGCCTAACTCCCTCTCTCCCCTTCCTTCAAGGTGGACCCCATGGGACAACTTGGGTTCTCGTTCTTTCCTTCGACCACTCTCATGACCAGCTCTTTGCAGGTTTGCCACATTTTATGATTCTATGAAAGAGTGATCTGATCCTATACACTGGCAACCCATGAGAGGTAATCTCTTGATCTAGTAGTGTTACTGGGTTTAAGGTCATCACAGAGTTGTTTAAAGTCTGCACCTAGTATTACCTCCCTACTAATACGTGATAGTTTGAGGGCTCTAGTACTCCAACAATGTGTGCCATGGTGACTCATTGGAGACTTGTGGCTCTTAGTAGCAAATTGATGTTTTGGACTTCAAATGAGTTGACTAACCAGCTTCTCCCCTTACACACGAAATCCATCTAAAAGTCATCTCTTATATCGATAAACAATTTAGGGATTCCATCACAGATTACATCAATAGGCTACAATTGTATTGGATCCATTATAATTTTGCTAAATATTGTGAAGGTCTTATTATTGACCTTATTCTTGCACAAAACAAACAAGGTTTTTTCCTAAGGCATATGGAACCATCCAAGAACTCAGCAGCCTTTTTCTAGGGTGAATTTTCAGCAAAGAGGAATTTGGAAAGAGAAAACGTGAAAAAAAATGTTATTTTTGGATATCTAATGGCAACGTTTTCCAGCATAAAAGAAGGCAAAATCAGCAGATTTTCATATTAGATTCCAATACATACCCAACTGCATAGAAGGATCCTTCTATTTCTTTCATATCTCCTTTATAGCCAAATTTGGCTAAGTCTTCTCATGGCTGATTTTCAGTTCAAATGATGAGTCTTCTTATGGATGATCACCACTTTGGCTACATCCCAAAATTGAAAAAATAGAAATAAACAACCTGGTACTCAATGAAATTCTTAGCAAGGAAATATAAAAATACTGTTATAAGAAATGAAGTCAGTGTATATGCTACATAATAACTAATTTGGCTTTCTCTATTAAGTTCCAGCATTTTTTCGTGTTTTTTCATTTTTTTGATTTAGCTGAAGTGGCAATCATCCGTAAGAAGTTTAGCCAAAATTGGCTATATTCAGGATATAAAAGTAAAAATATTAAAGCATCCTTCACATTTTTAGCTGTTAATGATAGTGAAGGTTTATTATTGTATATTGTAACAAAATTACATCGAAAGAAGAAAATGAACACTATCTTTGGTTGTTTGTGGGACTTTAATTTGACAATAGTGACCTCTTTGATTATATTAAATTTAGTGTACACTTTGTGCTATGTATGACAAAATGTTGAAGTAATTATTCTTTGTTGGTAGTATGATTACTAGAATTCTTAATTTACCATATGATGAATGCCAATGTAGTGTACTTGTTCAAATGATTTTCAAATTTTTAAGTATATGTACATAATTCAGCAGGGAACTTAAATATCTGACTTTCGGGTGGAAAATTAATCAGAGCAGTGAGTTTATTTTCAAAAATTGAATTTTCTCTGAATATGGTGGGTTTTGTGCAGAAATGTTAGATATTTACTGTAGAGTATTACGAGATAGAAAAACCCACAATTTTCAATTGATTCCCACTTTAAATATTCTGGCTGGCTCGACACCTGACGAATCTTGAACTACACTAGACATTAAAGGTAGACATCAAAGGAAAGTCTGTACACTAGAAAAATAGTAAATTTCCTACAGGTATTTTCACCCTGTCATAGTCAAGATCCTTCATAGTAGTCATTTAAAGAATTAAGAGAAAATGATTACTATAAAGGAGAACTAAACCAGTTTTATTCAAATTAAGTTTTGGAGGATAGCCTTTGTACCCTTTCTTTTTAATAGAACTCGATCCTATTCAGAGTTTGTGCTGTTTGCTGGACATCTCATGATCCTTTCATTGAAGCCACTATCAAAGTCTGAGACATTTTTAGTGATTACTGCCATGGAATTGAGTTTTCATTCAAAGTTAATAGTAATGACAACAACTATGGACTTTGGTCTGGCTCTCTCTTTTCAAATTGGTTCTGGGGCTCTAGTAATGGGATCTGGTATCTCTCTTAATTGGGTGTTTTCATTGGCTCTGATAGATGCATCAATGCAAAAATATCATCAACACCCTTGACCCTTCACTCTCTGTGCACTTCTCTTTGGAAATACTGTAGCTAACATGACTGTCTGTGTTTAAACTTTCAAGGTTGGTACTCTTGTAATGACTGCAGGAATGCAGTTTTTGACTTTTGCAATTGATCTTCCGGTCTTGCTCATCAGACCGTTCATGGAGGTGGTGGCCAGTCATTGGTGACGATAACCGTAATTGGGCTCACATCCCCGAATCAGTTAAAAAGGCTCAATCCCCAAACTGCTAGAGAGACTACTAGCTGTACTACACCCCTAACTCCAATTCCTCAGTTGCATTTTCTAGGGAGCAACAATGAGCTATTGGTTATATTGCACCAAACTCCAAATTGGTTCAAGGCCTAGCTAGGGAGACTCTAACATAGTTTTTGGTCATTTAATGTTCTCGCACTTTGTTCCTTTGTTCCTTCTATATCTTGTACAAATGATACCAGTGGTATATGTAAACAAGTACTGCTTTGATGCCTCTACAGCAGAATCTATATTGAAGTTTCAAGAAACTTGGATATCACGCTTAAGTTTTGAGAGGCCCACTTTGGAATTGAATTTTAATTCCATAATTTAAGTTTCAAGGAATTATAAGGAAAATTGGAATGAGTAAACTTGAGCTGGTTTTGTGAGCTTAGAGCTTCTACACCAGTGTTGGTCTGGTATAGAGACTGGCCAGAATGAACCAGCAGCCACCAATGCATCAGTTGGCTGTTCTATCCATTGGATGGTTTGCGTTTTTTTATTAGACATCAAATGGGGTTCATCATAGTACATTTCTTTTCGCTGCTGATCATTATATTTTATTTTTTCGAGGTTTGTTTTTGGCTGTTTTTTCCTTGGACCTAACCTCACAGATACCTGCTCTACTCACCTTCCTACCCTCATAAGTATTGTACCAACCTTGATACCTTACTAATTATCCCCTATTGACATAGCTACCTTAATAACTAATTATCTTATTGACATAACTACTATATTAACTATCTACCTCACTAACCTAGCTATCTTATTAACTACATAGCTTACTAATTTAACTTTTTTATTGACCTAACCATTGTACTAACTACCTACCCTAATAACCTAACTACTCTGTTAACTACATACCTTACTAACTTAACTTCCTTATTGACCTAGCCATTGTATTAACTACCTACCCTACTAACCTAGTTACATTACTATTTACCAACCCTATATACACAACCACCTTATTAACATAAATATTTTACAAACCTAGTCACCTTAATAAAGTAACTTGTTTCTTACGTATTAACTTGCCTATCTGCCTAATTACCTTGTTAATGTAACTTTTTTCTTACCTACTAACTTGCCTACCTACATTTTTATCTACTCTAACAATCTATTTACCTTGCTCCTTGAACTTCCTTTTTACTTACTAACTTGCCTACTAACCCAACTACCGACCTATATATCTTCTTACCTACCTATGTACCCACCTTCTTACCTACCACTATGTTCACCTACCTACCTATGTTTTTTACATACCTAACTAATTACCTACTCATTTTTTCCACCCCCAGCCCCCCAATCCTACTTATCAATTTATTAAAGTTCCCCCTAATTCATGGATGATGAACATAGGTCCCCATATGTAGTTATTATAAATAATTTATAGTGGAAAGAATGTCATAATTGCAGCCATTTTTGTTTAGTTAATGCATATCTTACAAAATTTTATTTACCTAATTTACTTATGGAATGGGCATTATAATACATCTTTTCATGTAATTATTATAAATATGTACTATTGAATTATGGTTTAAGTTCGAGGTTGGGACACATAAATTAGTTAACAAGTTTTTCAGAAATCTACAATAATTAACCTAAATTATGCTAAATTTGGGGGGAAATTTTAGGGTTTAGACATATGTGAAGTAATACAATTTCATTCTATATCTTTTTCAAAGAAAGTGGAAAAAATTGGAGATCACACAAAGATAAAAGACATATCTTTTCTTTGGTTTTTTACAAAATTTATTTCATTATTTTTTTAAGATTAAGTTTTCTTTTTTTGGGAGTAAATCTTTGAAGTTTAAAAGCTTTAAAAAAAAATTTTAATTTTTTCCTATGTTTCTTTTTTTAAAACTGTTTTGCACTATATAATTTGTATACTTTGTATTATTTTTTGGATTTAGGGCATATATCATTTGGATTTTTAGGGTTATGCCTTATGATTTAATGTTTAGGAATTTGGTTCATATATATCAAAACTTAAGGTTTGTACTCTAGATTTTACTCATTGTATTGATTTTTAATTTTATCACTTGTTTAGATCTATAACATAATTATGAATCTCCTTTGTTTTCATATGTCCCATAGTTGTTAAACTTCAATATTTCTTAACCCACTTTTGTTTAAATGTAATACCCATATCATATTATGATAATTCATTAACCATGAAACATAAAAACATTTTTTAAATATTTGATTCCCTGCCAATACATCATGAAATTCATGTTTGCAAAATTATTTATTCACCTTAAAGTATGATTTAACATATATAAAAATGAACATAATGCAAAATTGGTCACTTTAATGATACAAAGTGTTAAGGTTTAATGTAAAATTTACTATTTAATGTTAAAATTATGGTTTAGGTTTAGAGTTTAGGACATATAAATTAATTAAATTTTTTTTACAAGTTTATATTAATTAAAATAAATTTAGGGTGCATTTTGGGCAAAATTTTTATGGTTTAAACATATGTAAAACAATGTAATGTCATTTTATTTTATTTTTAAAAAAGTGAAAGAACTTAATTTGGAAATATTACCAAATGGTAATAGATGTTTTTTTTTTTATGTTTATTTAAATGTAATACCCACATGTCGGGTCATTTTGAAATAACCACTATGTAGTTTGGGTGGCCTTTTAATGAAAACTAAAATTTATATGTAATCTCTGCATGCGAATTCATTCTGAAATAATCCATATGTGATTTAGACAACCTTAGGTGAATAATCAACCCTAAATGCAATACCCACATGTAAGGTCACTTCAAAATAAACGGTTTTGGTACCCAAAATATGTCTTTTTATACATCTAAATTAATTTTATGATAATTAATTATCATGAATAATTAATGATTTGAATAACTTATCAACATAAAAAGTAATTAAAATAATAAATTAAATATCATATTTTTATTTTTATTTTTAAATATAAATTTTAATTATTTGAATAATTAAGGTTCAACCAAATAATTAATTAATTAATATTAATAAATAAATGATTGTTAAAATATGATAATCAACCATTTACATTATCTGAAAAAATTCTAGTAATTCCTTAATTATGACATTATTTGTCGATATTTAGATTAGATTATTATGTCATATGAGTCCCATAAATATTACAATGGAAACCTATATGCAAGTAAAAAGATGTTGAAAATCAATAACTATTTATGGACCTACATGCGGGTATTGCAATGGATGTAAAAAAACCAACAACTATTATGAAACGTATATGCGAGTATTGCAATGGTTGTAAAAAAACCAACATCTATTACAAGACTTATATGTGGATATTACAATGGTTGTAAAAAATTAACCACTATTACGAAACTTATATACAAGTATTAAATATTTGAAATGGCCTTATGGAAATTATAATAAAAACGATGTAGGTATTGCACAATGTTCATTTTGATCTTTGTAAACCCTAAACAAATCAATGTTACCTATTCATATGGGGCTATTTAAGTTTTGATTCTTACATCTAAAGTATGAAGAAGATTATGAAAAGAAAAACATATATAATTAATCATATACCCATCAAACAAATGTGACTAAAAGAAAATATTGTATTGATAAAAGATGTACAAATATGGGTGGATCAAAAAATGTTAAAGAATACAATGAAAAAAAAAGTTTTTTATAGTACATCAAACGACCATAATTCAAAAATTGGGTAGTCCAAAAAATGAAAGGGTTGAAAAAACCTAGCTAACTATATAAAATGGAAACCCTAAACCATATCATTATCTACAATCTTGTGTTTAGCTCGATAAAAAGCTGTTATATTTATAACCCTTGCTACATGATGAGCAGTATACAAATGGCAACGTTACATCTTGGCTTGAACTACATTTGTAACAAACTCTTCCTTTATTGTGCCCTAAACCATATAAACACCTAAAAACCACCAAATAAAGCCTTGACACCACCAAAGAAAAAGGTGATGGCAACAAGCTACCATCGCCTTCTTCACTAAAACACCACCATAGAAGAAGACAACAACGTGTTACCACACCGTCCTTTTTTTTTTAGACACAGAGAAGAAAAAGGCAACAACAACAAGTTACCATTGCCTTCTTTGCTTGAACACCACTAAAAATGAAAACAGTGGCAACAAGCTGCCATCGCCTTTTTCACTGCAACAACACCACAAAAGAAAATGACAACACATTGCCATCATCTTTTTTTTCTTTGCAACACCACACAGAAAAAGACAACGACACATTGCTATCGTCTTCTTCTTCTCAAACACAAAGAAGAAAAAACACATAAGAAAACAACAAAAAAAAACCAAGAAAAGGGAAGGAGCTTACCTTTAAATTCCCGCTCTACACTTTCACTTTTAACTTCCGCTTCTACTTTTCTGTTTCAAATGCTTTCTCTTGGCATCTTCTTCTTCTCAAGCAAAAGAAAAGAAAAGAAAACAAACAAAAGAAAACCATAGAGAAGAAAAGAAATGAAAGAAGGGAAAGAACTTTCCTTCAAGTTCCTACTCTGCCTTCTCACTTTTGGCTCCTACTTCTACCCTCCCACTTTGCCCTTTCACTTTTGGCTCCTGCTTCTGCCTTTCTACTTTTGCCCTTTTGTTTCAAATGCTTTCTCCTAATATCTTCATTTCAAACAAAAGAAAAGGAAAAAAAAAACAAAGAAAAAAAAATCACATAGAAAATAAGAAAATGCAAAGAAAGGAGGGAACTTTCCTTTAATCTCTTGCTTTGCCCTCTCACTTTTGGCTCCCGCTTCTGCCCTTCTATTTCAAACACTTTCTCTTGGCATCTTCTTCTTTTCAAGCATAAAAAATAAATAAATAAATGTAGAGTAAAGAAGGAGCTTACCTTTCTTCTACATTTGGGATGAAACATTCCTTTTGCTTTCTCCTCTCCACATTCCTTCAACGTTAAGCTCTTCACCTTCCTCAAGCCTTGTGTCTCACATCTCCTCAAAACTCTGTCCTACTAAAGCTCGGGAGCTCTCCCGACCTCTAGAGATGAAATGAGTGGCAAATGAGGTGAAGGAGGTAGGAGGGGGAGGGGAAGCAAGTAGGAAGGGAAAATTTTGGGGCAAAAAAAGGGGCTGAAAAATCCATGGGAAAGGGAAGAGGATATGTTTTTGGTTCATCCCCAAAATAGTTTGAACGGCCTCATCCTGAATTGGTGCACTAATGGCTGCTGGTTCGCTCCAACCATAGAAATTAATATCAATACTGTATGAACATTAGTATCAAATATCATACTAGTCTTGTCTGACATAAGGGCCAATTTAGACAAGGGTCCAAGGACCAAAAACCCAAGGACCAATTTGAGGTAGATTGAACCTTGAATTGGACCCTTCTTCACATCTAAAAAAACACTTCTTTCTATGGTACAATGAGTGTGTCCAAAGGCAGTCCAATTGGAGGATCCAATATTCGAAATGTGTGATTGGCATGTGAAAGGATTAGGTTAACCTTTGGTATTTTTATTTTTCTTCTTTTTTTTTCATAATTTTTTTTTTTCCTCCTTCTTTCTAACTTTTACTAAACAATGGATGAAAATGGATGAACATAGGCACAAAATATCATAACTATTTTATTTCTTGGTGCTGTTTTTTTAAATGAGAACTAATTTAAACATCTCTTGTAAATTCAAATCCCCTTTCAGTAGTGAAAATTGATGTTTCAAATTTTCATTTTCTACCCCACCTTTAGTGAAAATTGACGTTTCAATGCTTCACTTTTTATCCCACCTTTTGATTCAGTTTCATTTCATGCACCTGAAAAGGGTGAAAATGCATACCTAGCAATCACATTGTGAGGATCCAAAAAGCTAGCCATATTAACTCTAGAATTGATTAAAAAAAGGGATAGTTATAACAATATCCTCATTCCATGACATGTCTTCCAATTTGAGCAATCACAGGAAAAGAAAACAATGAGAAAAATTGAAAAAGCAAAAAAACGAATAACCTTGGACCTTAGTTTATACTTTGGTTCTTCAAACCATGAGCTCTGATTTAAGCTCTTTTCTTTTAGTCCGGACCAATTGGTTTTCCTCCAAAAAGATGCCATGTAAGCTAAATCACAATTTGATTTGTCTTGATCCTGGACCCTTGTCTAAAGGCCTTGGGAGCAATTCAAAACTCTTGACCAATAAGAATGCTCGATTTCAGTGGATCCTGCTCCTTGAACCCTTGTCTGAAATGGGCCTAAGTCTGGTAGCAGCTTAATAGCAGTACCAGCTGGCAGGGACTTGAGATAATACTAGTCTCGTATGTGTCTTATGTCAGTCTATATGCCAGGCATAAACTTGCCATATGCCAGCCCAAAATCAATATTGAACTTAATACCAGTACTGGGCTGATATTAAATAAAATAAAATAACCAATACCAGTATCAGCTGGTATCAAAATAAGTTGACACTGGACCAATCAGTGTAGGACTAGTGTTGTTGGGTTATACCTTTAAGTCCGGATGTTAATCCGGATAGTACCCAGATATCAATGTATGGATATCCTGAATGTGTTTTTTCACTATCCATCATATCCACATCTGATTGAACTTATTGCAAATGCTAACCAATCTCTATGGATATTCAATAGATATCCCTAACATATCTTTATTCATATTTGTTGCTTAATGGTATTAAATTTTATGGACATGGATATTGAGTTTATACATATTTTTTAGAAATGATTTAAATTGATTATTCAGATATCATAGCTAGGGTTTTAGGGGACAACTTGATAGGCTTCTTTCTTGTGCACCTGCATAACCTTGTGTGGGGGTGTGGTTGGGATAAAAAAACTTGTGCTACAATTGAGCAAAGTTTTTCATAAAATTGGGATTCAATTATTTCACAAGTTACATTGTTTTGGATTTGGTTCATATTGCCTTTATTTTGGAAAGCTAGGTTGCATTCTTATAAGTTTTTTTCAAAGCAACAAAATTGAAATTTTATATGCATAACCTTTATGCATATCTATCATGTTTTGAAAATTGAATACCAGCATATTCATAAATGACAAAAGGATTTTTTTTAAACCACATATCTTTCTTTGTAATATATACATATATATTTTATTGAAATCCATAGGATAGGTCTAAAAATCAATAACTGACCAACACTGTTCTACATCCATAGCAGTAAGAACTCCTTTACCCACAATTTTGCAATCAAATTGTGTGACATTGTCATTTTGGCGCTAAGTTTGTTCAGGGTAGTGACTGGAGACACTCTAACATGTGAAAATTAAGCTCCAAATATTTTAGCCAGACACATTCTCTAGAATATTTTCCCTTCACTTCAATTGATATTATTGTGACCTGAAACCATCCGTACAAATTTTTTAATGTATTGTAATTTCTGAGCCTTTTGGTTCAAATCTTCAGAGAACGAGAAAATATCACTCTTGCCAACAGCAGCTTACTGACAACCTCTTCCTTTGTACACCCTAAGTAGCTCCTCCCATATCAGGTCTCTATATGGTCCCAACTCCCAACACCAAGCCTTTGAGTGGGTTAGCCATCGATCCTAGAATGTCTTATATCTCAAGGTCATCAACTTCATCATATGCAGAGATGAACATCTAAATGTATTGGCCTGGATCTGAATAAAATATTGCAATTAGTGATCAACAAAAATTAGCCCAGAAATCAAATCCTTTCAATAAAAAAATACAAGCCCACAAGTTCCATCATTCACAACAAGAAAAGGTTCTTAGCCAAGTCACCAAACAGGTTCCTTGTTTGGAGGCATGGTGGGTAGCTGGAATGCTATTAAATGGATCCATGGGCACATCACGTGCTTACCTTTAAGGATGTCCCCCAATCAAGGCATGCCCATACACCAAAGATGGCAAATGAATGGGCAATCCAACTTCATAAAATTTGAACAACACCATGAGAATATGTGAAGACCTTAACAAAACTCCTCATGATGATGAAACAATCTTGTCTTCAACCACATGAAATATGTCCGTACTATTGCTTCAAAAAAGAACTATATGAGCAAAAGATAACTAGGTGGTATATGAAAAGGGAAACTATGATTTTATTTAGTGTAAATCATTCCAAGAAAGTTAGAGAAATACACAGTAACTAGACCTGAGAGTCTATATAAGATAATGAGATGTAGTTTTAACCTTCTTATTTTGCAACACATGTCACATATGGTATTTGAACATGGGTTATCACAAATATAATCAACATATTTATGATCTATGTCTCCTACAATTGGGTGCATAAATATGAAAACAAAAATCGCATACGAATATGTAGCAGTCAGAATGGGATGAATGCATGATTTTACAAACTTAAATTGCAAAATCTGGAATGTTGGAATTTTATCATTTGCAAACCTTGAAAACATTGCCATGAAAATTTATGAACAAAACCTATGAATATACTAGTTTTAAAATTGGAATTGAAACAAATTGAATTAAAGATGAATTGTGTAGGTGAAAATAAAAATGTAATTAAAACTTACACTTCAAATTGATTTCTTTATTCTAAAAAATTTCAAGCATAATACATTATGGTTACAATTTTTATCTCATGTCTATTCATTATCAAATATATAATCAATGCAATTTGAAAGAATCTTACATAGTAAAAGTTATTTGATGATTTTTTATTTATTTTCACTTGGATTTATTTTTATTTCATGCATTGATCATAATGATAATATATTATGTACATGAGATATATTTTGATAATTTACACCCCAAGTTCTATAAGCAGTGAATCAAAACATGTTCCATCAAATTTAATTTTATATTTGGGTACATTCATGCTAAAAGGAGACAAATGCACCCACTTAACTGAGTCCTTACAAAGAGTGGGTAGTTTTATTAAAAGTGATGTGTTCAAATATGATTGATCATTCAAGGAGAGTATTTTTTAAATCAAAATTTACTTGTTAACATTAAAAATATATAAATCTCATGACCCAAAAAATTTTGAAATTATATTATTAATATGTAAAATTATCTTTTTAAAAAAATTCATGAATATGTCATTGAAAAAAATTTGAATATTTTCAAAAAAGTCCATAAAGTAATGAAAGCATGCATTACATTATTTCACTACACCAAAACATGATTTTTATGGTTACATTTAGAAGCCTACATAATCAAATAGGACTCATTTTTTATGCCATTCTAATATAAGTGATCACAAAATTGACATAAATAACAAATTCAGTTTTACTACAATTGTATTTTTATAGTTATGAAAATCACATTTTGGTGTAATGTTTTAAATGTGTTTTTGGGTACTCCATACTCATTAGATTCATTTCAAACCTTTCAAAAATGTTTTCTTAATTTACATTAATAAAATATCATCGTGCATGTTGATCCAAAAAATTCAACATTAATTTAATTTACCAGTTGAAACAATAAAAACATAACCACTTTGTTGCACATGAAGTGACTCCTTATAGAAAGAATGTATCCATTTTGGGTATTTTGACCACAAAATCTAAACCATCATGCAATAACCCATAACTTTTTCATGATATATTTTCATCATCAATAGAAAATCAACAACAACTGCCATTATGGTGACTAGATATTTTGGTTGTGTGGTTGTTAAAACAAGTGAATATTATTTGTTGTCTTAGACAAACCACTATATATACATAACATATAACTAACCAAAAGAATTAGGTTATGCTTTATTTCAATTGAAGAAAATTATGCAATCCTAGCCTTCAATTTGCATTGAATTCAAGTTGATATAATTGCTACAATGAATATAACACATCAAATTAGTGTCAAATCATGTTTGACAAGCAAGTTCCCAACAAAGTACAAGCATGGCAAAGAAGACATTTCATTCAAGTCCTTTCAAATCATCAATAATGCTCCAAAAAGTAAATGAAAAGTAGATTTGTCAAAACTTTAAATACTACATGCTTCATTTTTAGGGAAAAAATTTCATGATTTGATTAAAAAAACCTTTTAAATTACAAGGACCTCCAACATGGTCTCATAGTAACAAAGCTTTTTTTATTTCTCCAATTGCACTTCATGAACAAATAATACAAATGTATATACTTCAAACTAACTTCATACTCCTAAAAAGACCTAACATTACATATGCCCATTGTTGTGACTGCAATTAAGGTTGATTCACACTCGGTGTTAAATCAATGGTAAGTCGATGTTAAGCTTTCTTGATTATTATGTGCATTCACATATGAATTGTTAGCTAACATCAATGACATGGCATCCTAAGTGGCAAGTGGTGATATCTTGATGTTAGACATTGGCAATAGCTAACATTCAATCTAGCTTAAAACTTGAATTTTAGACATTTTTTTCAACATTAGATAACAAGGCCAAAAATGATCATTTAACTCAATGTTAGCTAGCACATATAAGATGGGGGGGGGGGGGGGGGGGTCCTGGTCCCACCCCCTTTCACCCTACCACCCCCCCGGACGAAAAGAAACCACAAAACAAGATGAAAAAAACCT
>Ga0116227_10006313_pt1 | contig 24141 bp, 24 predicted proteins | sample S1TSphgellanicum_FD_89693 | JGI IMG/M metagenome (GOLD analysis project Ga0116227, IMG submission 89693) | Host-associated microbial communities from peat moss isolated from Minnesota, USA - S1T2_Fb - Sphagnum magellanicum MG | ecosystem: Host-associated > Plants > Peat moss > Unclassified... | reverse complement strand
TTGTGTGTGGAGTTAGTTATAGGGTGGTGGTGGGGTGGGGGGGGAGTGGGAGAGGGGGGGGGGGGGGGATTGACCATAGTTTTGACACAAAGTAATCAATCATACACACATGTATCTGCTTTTATTGTTGCACACACAACAGGTTACAGGATATGCCTACAAAGTTTCAACACAGACAAACCTCGTGACAAACTGAAAACCCAGACTGCCAAGATATTGGGAAAAAGACGAAATAAGATCCTTGCAGAGTGTAGGGGGCCACAACCCAAAAAAAGAAGAAGAGGTGGTTACAATACAGCCAATTAAGGAAGGTGAGAGAAAAGCCTGAGAATGTGCTTTACTCTGGGACTTTTCAAAGTTATAGACCAATCAAGGAAATGTGCACAAACCAAGGCCCAGGTACAGCAGTGGTTAATTTGGCTTTAACCCATCTTCTTTTCTGTACATGTGCATCCCAATTGGCTGAAAAAGTGGGGTTCATGCTCTCTAGCTGCAGGGATTCACTTTTTCCCTTGCCACGAAAGAGATTCACATCCCACAAAACCTGCAGATTCTAGATAGAACAATGAGACATTCTAGTATAATATAATCATTTTCTGCATGCATACATAACCAAAATCCATAGAATACTTGCAAAGGAGCAAGCTAGATCCCTGGCTGACCGCAGAATTCTGAGATCAGACCTATGGAAACTTCTTCCAAAGAAGAGAGTTCTATGGTGGTTCATTACTTTTCTACAGGATTGATATGAATGAATTGTGGCCAACTAAGAGTTCTCAAGTTCTCAGATACTAGGAGAAGTCCTCAGAGTAAAGATGTCCTAGGAGGTATCTCAGAAGTCAGCAATAGATCAAAATCACTGTAAGCAAGAAGAGCAAATCCTCTAACCTGTCTGGAGAGAAACCATCCTGATGCAAAGTTTTGCAAATAGTTGTGGATTCAAATACCAGCTTACTGGACTCAACACACCAGGTATGTCAACTACACATTGTGCCCATTTCATTTGCAAAGTTATTGCATTTGTTTGGAGTTATCACCAGGTAAGATGAAGGTGAAGAAAAAGCAAAAGGAGGAGGAGGAGGATGATGCCAATGATGATGACAATGATGATGTTGATGATGATGATGGTGGTGGTGATGGTGATGATGATGTTTACAGACTTACCGTTATCGATGTCAGAAAGAAGGAACTTTTGGTGAGCTTTTGGAAAACCACACACATCCATCCCATTTGGCCTCGTGGAGATCTGGAATCTGCTGCACCACCCGCATGCCAAGGGTCATGCATGCAAAAGCTTCCACCCCTTCTGCTGTACCCAAAAAAAAGAGAAAAAGGGGGCGCGCGTGGATTGGGGATCGAATTGCTCGAGAGCAAAAAGTACAAAAAAGATGAAATCAATAGGATACGAGAAAAGAAAAAAACAAAAAAGGTATTCTTCCTCCCTCGCCTCCTCCTGCTTCCCCTCCTCTTCCCCCAACATTCATCCCCTGCACCGTTCTTCTGTCCCGTTTCGTGCATTTTGAACCTTCCGATTCGCCATCCGACGGCTCTCGCTTCTTCGTCTCACGCTAACTAGCCACTACTGCGGTGAGCAGTAGTATTGCAGAAGAGAGAAGAGATGGTCATCGCCGCTTGTTCGTCTTCTGCCGCCCACTCTTTCGCCAAACGAAAACCTGCGGTTTTGCTCTCTTCTTCTGTCGTCTGTTTTTTTGTCGTCGCAAGCTGCTCTCAAGACTCATACTGTTGCTGACTTCGTCAGCTATCTGAGGACTCTTTCTTCGCTTCTTGGGGTAATCTCTGGAGCTTGTTTCTTGATTGCTTGCTTGCTGGTTTTTTTGTTTTGGGTGTAGTAGGTTTGGGTGGTGGTGTTGTGGGTGGGCGCGCGCGCGTGTATGTGTTGCAGGTTGTTGGAGTGAAAATCGGGGGAAAATTGGAGGTGCGTTTGCTGGGGAGTGGGCAAGAAGAAGGCAGATGGTTGTGGGCTGGAGTGCTGTATCGGCGGCGGCGGCGGTAGTGGTGGTATGTGAATCGTGTGAGGTTTGGCCGTTGTAATAACCATTGAGTGTAGAGAGAGAGAGAGAGGGGGAAGTGCATGGGGCGCAGAGGTCAGGGGCACACATGTATGTGTGTGTCGTGTGGGTATGTGAGGAGGGTGAAGGATGCAGGTCCTGTTGCAGAGCAGATCCGGTTCCGATCGCCTAGTCACGTGCTGTTGGGAAGGGGTTTGTTTGAGGATAGGGTTTTGAGGCTGCTCAAGGTTTGAGAGGGGGAAAAAGGAAAGGGGGAGCGGCAAAACAATCGAGCTGGGAGCAGCAGCAAGAATGGAGGACCCGTTGCTCACCACTTTGTCCATGGATACGCTAGCACACGAGGTGTGCGAGTCGTCCCAGCAAACAGGCTTGTTGGGTGGACCGCCTGACATCAACTTGCCTTTGTCTGTGGAAATTAGCCCCTCAGGCTCCTGGGGTTCCAAACCCTCGGACTTGCTAGATGTGGGCTTGCTTCCTTCCCAAAGCCAGGATCTGGGAACCTTGACATCCTACAAGGGCAAGCGCTGGGTGCGGCGGGGTGATACCATTTGGGGAGCTTGGTTTTTCTTCAACCATTATTTCAGGCCTGCACTGTCAGACAAGTGCCAGAACAAGATGAACAGAGATGGGTTGCTGCTAGGCCCGCTTGACAAGTCGGATTTGCGCCTAGATATCTTCCTGGTCCAGCATGACATGGAGAACATGTACATGTGGGCATTCAAGGAGAGGACAGAGAATGCACTGGGTAAGATGCAACTCCGGAGTTACATGAATGGGCATGCACGGTTTGGGGAACCTCAATTTCCCTTCAGTGTAGACAAAGGGTTTGCTAGGTCTCACAGAATGCAGAGGAAACATTACAGAGGCTTGTCAAATCCACAGTGTGTTCATGGTGTTGAGGTCGTGCGGTCTCCCAATCTGTCAAATGTTTCTGATGAGGACAAACGGCGGTGGATGCAACTAACTGGTCGAGATCTCAACTTCTCAATACCACCTGATGCAGAGGCATTCTCAGAGTGGCGCAATCTTCCAAGCACAGAGTTTGACTCTGAGCGAATGAGCTTGCCTTCTCCCATCAAACCTCCAAATGGGACTGTCAAGAAGCACTCATCCTCTAAGTTTGCTAAAATGAATGGGGCCAATTTAAACTTGACCTGTCAGCTGCCCAGCCCTGCCAGCAGTGACAGTCTTAGTTTGAATCCTGGAGGCAAGAAAAAAAAATCAAGGCCTCTCCTTAATACTGGACTCCTACCATCTGGTAATGAAGTTGAATCTTGTGTACCTATTATTAACTATGCAGGAATGGAGAACCAGTCAGGGACTCATGGTTTGCAGCCATGGTGGCTTCCAAGTTTCTCAGGGGTGATGACAGAAGCTTGTGGCCCTGTTACAGGTGCCAAAAGTATTTATGAGGATGACAAAGGATATCTTATTATGGTGAGCCTGCCTTTCACAGATATGCAGAGATTAAGGGTGTCCTGGCGCAACACTGTGACACATGGTGTGGTCAAAATTCATTGTACCAGTACTGCTCGGACTCCATGTGTAATTAGGGGTGATAGGACCTTCAAACTTACAGACCCAAATCCAGAACACTGCCCTCCTGGTGAATTTGTGCGGGAGATTGGACTTGCAACCAGGATTCCAGAAAATGCAGAGCTGAAAGCTTTCTATGCAGAGGCCTGTGCAGGTCTGGAGATCATGGTCCCCAAGCATCATGTGTTTTCAGAGGAGAGAGAAGTGCGGGTTTTTTTGCCTCCTCAAATGGGTCAAACTGAGGCACTCTTACTCTAGGTACCCATGTGTCTACAGTGCAGGCAAGTTGCACGTCATGTCTTGTACTATATTACAATTGTAGAGTACCATTCATAAAAATTCCTTCTCCTTCTCTGCTTCGATCTGCCACTAAACATAAATTTCTCTGAGCAACTGCTCTTTGTGGGAGCAAGCCTGCAATTGGTAAATTTCATGTCTTCTGTGGCTTAATATTTGACCGTTGCAATATTTGTTCAACTTCATAGCTGTTGAACCAAGTGGTGGGCAGAATATGTCTCCACATATATTCTTTACCCTGAGTTTGGACCTCATGTTAAGGGAGTTAAAGGAGGCCACTGGTGCTTATGTAATAGATATACTGTCACTTCTCCACTTTGTCAATATTGTTTAGATCCGGATGAAATGGCACCAGTCATATCTTTTACCAAAGTTTCTGTTATACCTTTACTCCTTTCCAGTTGCTTTTCTGTTGCTTTTGTAACTGTAGATGGAGTTTTGACTTGTGTTTGTATTGTTGTGTCTAGAATTAATGGTGATTGCACAAGATTAAGCTTCCTTTCATGATTGATATTAATATTAGGAGATGTTTTTCTTCTTGCTCCTAATTGGGGCTGTTGTAGAACTGATCCTTGGTTTTCATGTTGGGAAGATCACCATTCTGCAGATGTACACACTACACACCTGTACAGGCTTGCTTGTGTAGTGGAATGTGTGGATCATCTGCAAGATACTGTTGCACTGAGATCTTTCCAAGTAATCTTGCTGTGCTTACAAGAAATTGAAATGAATGTTATCCTCAAAAGCTTGTTGCAGCTTGAATGAGGATACTATTGACTTTTGTTAGCTACACCTTGAGTACTAGCAAATGTTATTGAATCTCCCTGTGGCTTCAGGAAATGTTAGAGAGATGCAAGTGCAGGTTTTTCTATAGTTGTTTTCCCTAAGAATTGAACAGCTTGTTTTGTATTATCACAACACTACCTGGGGAGTAATTGCACTAAGTCATGGTGGTTCCTGATTGAAGATGATGTTTGGCACTTTGTGACTGACATTCTCAAGGTGGTGCTGTTCACAATGCAATCTGATATTTTGTGAGTAACTCTGAAGGTTATGACCAGTCATTATTGTCATGTTTGTTTTGGCTTGGTTGGAAGTGACATTATGGTTACCTTCAAAGTGTTTTTTTATGGAGTTTTCTCTGCCATCTCATGGATATACTCTACAATTATTCATGACAAAGTGACATCTCGTGGATGTAGTCTATGATTTTGTAGCTTGAGTTCCCAAGCTCAAAGCAATGCAATTTGCAAAGTGACCTATCCTTCCTTAATATAAATTACTGACATATATTGAATGTGTCAGCTTGGAAGCGCCTTCTGGATTTGCAAGGGATCTTCTTGCTATGATGAGTTATGTATAGGGTAAGGAGTAAGGAACTTGGAGGCTCTTCCTGAATTTGATGACCCAGCCAATGGCAATAGCCCAAGGCTGGACCCAATAACCCAGAAAGAGGCAAAAAGCTGTTCCTTATCCTAAAGTAAAGAGCTTTTCAAATTTGAGGGGCCTTACAAAGTGGAAAAATCCTGTTTTTGGGATCTTCCACTTCTGTGAGGGACCGGGATCTTCAATTTTTGTAAGGTCCATCAGATTTAAAGTGAAATTCTGCCAGGGTACCTGCTTTCAAATATAGAGATCAAATTCGAAAAGTTCTTTGCTTTATTGAGTTACTTGGGCTTCGTGCCGCTGCAAACTACCAGTGATTATCAATTGATGAAAAAAATGAATTAATTTTGTGAAAATTAGGTTGCATTGAAAAATATTGAATGACATTACATGCATGTTGAATTTAATTGAAATTCAATTCCATTGAAGTAAGATTTAATTCAATTGAATTAAATTCAAATCAATTGAAAAATGAAATGAAATGCAAATTGGTGGAGAAAATATTAAAAATCTGCTTGTGAATGTGGTGTTGACAAATTTTTTAAAAATTTTAAAACACAGATTCAAAAAGACACCTTTCCTCTGGAATCTGGTAGGATGAAACACTATGAAACCCCCTATAGTCAAACTACCCAAACCATATTGGATGAATCATCACCATTGAAATTAATCATCACTATTGAAATCATCATCATCATCATCATTAAATACAACTAGTTATGATATGTGAGTAATTATGATTGTGTTATTGTCATTAGTACAACAAGTTATGATATGTAACATAGATTGATACAACAATGAGTTTTAAGAGGAAATTTACAACTTTTCAGATAATTAAAGATTCATATAAACATTCATTTAAAGATTAGGACAAGTTTTTTCAAATTTGCACCATTCAATGAATTTACACAAATTCACATGATGCATTTTTCATGCCTTCTTTGTTCTCACATCTTCAGCCTAACTTTGAAGGTGCATGGTATAAGACCATGATGGCACAATTGTCAATCAAGTGCCATATGAGATACCAATAAGCTGATCAATAACTTGGTGAGGTCAGGATGAAACATGTAATTCATTTAAATCCTTCATTGCCTCCACCTTTGCAAAGTTGGCACTATGGATGTCACCATCCATCATGAAGGCAAACAAAAAAATTATATGAGAATTCTTCCCCAAAAACCCTTGTAAGCACATGAATACCAAAACTTCCAATCAAAAACACATGTTTAGGAGACTAAATGTCATAATATACATCATCAACATGCATCATCTGATAATAGATTCCTCACATTTTGGCAATTTCTTTGGTTTCAAACTAGATCATTGCAACATGATCTTGTAGTATCCCATAAACCCGACTGTTCATGGGGGTTAGCAAAACCAACATCTTGTGCTACTCTCATTTATCTACTTTGGGAACTGGAACCCTAAAGTGTTATGAGCATTAGTGCCATATTGAATTCAACTCCACAATTATTCACTTCATGAAAGCCTGAATTCAAGTAAATCTACCATGTCACAAACCCCTAACAACCTAGGGCCCCGAGAGACTTAGTTCAGATGTCTGGTCACCAAGCAAGCAATTCATCTTGTAGTCATGTCCAACAAAGAATCTCTCTGCAATTTCTATGCAAAGGTCTCTATTCTGATTGATCCACCTGTTTTAGGCTAAACCCAGAATTTGATGGTCAAAGTTCATCACTTGTACCTCAAGATCGGATAGCACTCCCACACTATCTTCTTGAAAAGCATGTCTAGAATGAGGACAGAATCATCATCATTCTTTCCTGGATATGCCGATCATTGACCATGGAAACTGGAATGCATGTTGCAAAATCCTCTATCATAATTGATTAAAAAATGACTAGACAAAAACCTAAGGACACTAACCCCAAGTAAAATGCAAAAAGACAAGCAACATCAAAGCTTACATACCAGCAGAACTGTCTTGGAAACCTGGCTCCCAATAGAACAAGGACCCAAAAACACACACTCTTGCAACTCCCAGAGAGGTATCACCAGCCATCATTGCTAGAAAAAAATTCTACAGTTAGATGCTGGAAAGACTATAAGAGATATGAACCAGTTCTCTCTTGAGATCCCTCAAAACTTCCAGGGGCTGATAAAAAATAACTACTGACCATGAATGCTGCAGAGGAAAAGAAGAATGGTGCTTACATTGCCTGTATTAGATAGTGAGAAAGGTCACTACCACTCCCTCTTCCTTACCATGCTCTTCTGGATTTCAATTTGCAAGTACTTGGAGCACACAAGGAAGACCTGGACTTGTTCTAAAAAAACATGAAAGGCAGTTTTACGCCAAGATTTTAGAGATGACACCAGCACCAACGGTCCTACCTCCCTCCCTGATGGCAAACCTCATCTTTGGTTCACAAGCTACAGGCATGATAAGGTCAATTTCCAGGTTCACTCTGTCTCCAGGCACCACCATCTTTGTCTCCTCACCCTTGTCATTCTCAATTTTCGCCACAGATCCAGTAACATCGGTGGTTCGCAAATAAAACTGGGGTCTGTAGCCAGTAAAGAAGGGTGAGTGCCGACCACCTTCCTCCTTCTTCAAGACGTAGACTGAAGCTTCAAACTTGGTGTGTCCCTTTATGGTGCCTGGCTTGGAGAGCACCATCCCTCTTTGAATGTCAATCTTCTGGATACCTCGCAGCAAGATACCCACATTGTCTCCAGCAGTTGCCTCATCAAGAAGCTTCTGGAACATTTCCAGACCCGTCACAGTGGTGGTCCTCGTATCCTTCAACCCCACAATCTCTACAGTCTCTCCCATCTTCACCACACCTCTTTCCACTCGCCCTGTCGCCACCGTTCCTCGGCCAGTGATGGAGAACACATCTTCAATTGCCATGAGGAAGGGCAGATCCACTTCCCTCTGTGGAATGGGGATATAGTTATCCACCTCATTCATCAATTCATAGATCTTGTCTACCCACTTATCCTCACCCTTCTTGATTTTAGGGTTAGCCATCAAAGCTTCCAGTGCTTTCAACGCCGATCCTGCCACAATGGGTACATCATCGCCCGGGAATTCGTATGAGCTCAAAAGCTCCCGCACTTCCATCACCACCAGCTCCAACAGCTCCTCATCATCAACCTGTACCCGATTTGAAACTCCGAATCAATGTCTCTACTGCTTTGCTTTGAGTGCAAAAGAGTTGGCGCTAGAATTGATCTCAATGGCAAACTGGAATTGGATCAGAGCAAGCATCCAATATGGCATTTCATTGCATGGGTCGAGAACTGCTTACCATGTCTTGCTTGTTGAGGAACACCACCATGTTGGGCACGCCGACTTGCTTGGCGAGCAGGATATGCTCCTTAGTCTGGGGCATGGGACCGTCAGCGCCGGAGACGACGAGTATAGCTCCATCCATCTGCGCGGCTCCCGTGATCATGTTCTTCACGTAGTCGGCATGTCCCGGACAATCCACATGCGCGTAATGGCGGTTCTCGGTCTCGTATTCCACGGTAGCTGTGTTGATGGTGATACCACGAGCGCGCTCCTCAGGCGCTGCGTCAATCTCGTCGTACTTCTTCGCCACACTGCCACCAACAGCCGCCAAAGCCATGGTAAGCGCAGCTGTGAGCGTGGTCTTGCCATGGTCGACGTGACCAATGGTACCAATATTAACATGTGGCTTCTTCCGCTCGAACTTCTCACGCGCGGCACGCACAAGAAGCCGCTGCGGCGATACGCCTCCTCCTCCTCTCCTCGTCCAATCCACTATTGAAGACGACGAAGGCGACGAGGACACCCGAAGTCCCGCAACAAGACTCTCCTGGACAAGAGCGGCAGCGGAGCTAAGGCAGCAGCTTCGGCCAGAAACTGGCGCAAGAAGATTCACCACTCCCCGTCGCCCGTCATCTGCACCACCACCGTTGCAAGACGCAGAAGTGGAAGATGACACAGAAGAGGGAATGCAAACAGCAAACCGACTAAGAGCAGCACAATAAGCCATGCCTACGGAGCTTCACGCACACAACCAAACGACGATATAGCCCCTCTAGCTCACTGTTCGCATGCGTCTCGTATCCACCCACTGCAAATCGCGCGCGAGAGAGACAGAGACAGAGAGCAAGAGAGAGAGAGGGCGGAGAGCAGAGGAGGAGCGAAAGGGAAACTAATTACGGAACCGAGAGAAGGATATGCGATCCGCGGGAACAAGTGCGTTGTTTTGGACCTTTCGATTCCGATAAGGCAGCGTCGCCGGAGTTCTTCCTTGCCCTCTGATGTTGGCGGTGGATGAGAGAGAGAGAGTGCTTCCACGTAGTCAGTCCTTTTGTTTATCATCAAGCTTTCGTATTTTGTAGTTAGTCCTTTTGTTTATCATCAAGCTTTTGTATTTTGCATCCGCAGCAACAGATCTGCAAACAGAAAAATACTTGGGTTGCAGCAGAAAAATAGTTGCTTTTGCAACTGCTTATCTTTTCATCTCCATCAAGACTTTCTATCATTCAGTACCTACCATTGTTGGCAAAAGTCGAGATCCATTTCGTTCCATCTCCATCAAGACTATCTCTCTCATATTCAGTACATTTGTTGCAAACACAAGATCCATATCTCTCCATCTCTATCAAGAAATTCTCTCTCGTTCAGCACAATTGTGGCGAAGTTAAGATCCATCATATCTATCCAACTCCATCAAGACATTTTCTCTCATTGAGGGCAATTGTGCAAAGACAAAGATCTTTGATTTCCACAGAGGTGCAAAGAAAGAATCAAGGATGCTTGGTTGGTTACAAGAGTTTTGTGTTTTGCCCAGAACTACCATGCCAGAGGAAAGAGCTACATGAAAAGCAAAATACCAATACTTCTGGAGCCCGACAAATTCCTTCAGGTATTGCCATTGTGGATAATCCATTCTTCAGTTGATGCAGTGCAGAAGGGATGGAGCAAGCAGTAGTGGACAATTTTGAAGCTCTCACAGTACAACATATTATTCCTCCACTGTTACTCAATTTCCTTTCATGCCAAACTAGACAATTGCAGGAACCAATAATACATAGAAACTCTGAAAAAAGCACACATGAGCTTTGGAGAGAGATTTCCCAATTTCTCACCTTGTTTTTTTTTTTTCCTCGTAAGCAAATGTCATGACATCCTGCACCAGGGCTGGCTCTTGAGTCCAATTTGTCATTTGTTTGTTGATGACAGCAGTAGTTGATGGTTCAACTCAGAGGATGCTTCAAAATGGAAAGCAGGATATAGTTACCTGAAACCAGATGTATAAATGTCTGGCCACAAACATGATGATCCTGAGGGTGAGCAAAGTTCTGAGCATGTTATGTATTCAGTCTCTGATCAAGGGTGCACTATTGTGGCAATCTGTTCACCTAAATTCACCTAAATTCAAACAAGCCATGCACAATTGCAGTTTACTGCAATGGCGCTATGTATTGTTTGAGCAATTGCAGTTTACAGCAGTGGTGGCAGCACTAAATATTGTTTGAATGTGACCTAAAATGTTCCCTGTAGGACAGCAGCAATGAAAACAAGACCTCTTTCATGGCCTTTGGTCTTTTTGCCAGAGTCTTGCACACTCCCATCCTTCTCTTCCTCTCTTTTGATTTCTATGTTTCACCCTTCATCTCCACTTGAGCCTGGACTGTCTGTGGTATCCCCGGCACTGGCATCAGCCTTTACTCGATGCCTGAGTCGCCACCTGTCCATCTGCTCAAAAATTGCAACCTTCTTGTTCTTGGTAGCAGTATCTGGAGTACCATTCTTAATACTTTTCCTATACCTTCTGTAGTCGTTGTACAGAAGTGCATATTTCTTTCGACAAGCATTTACTGTCTTGCAAAAGCCTGGAACTACTGATGTCATCCTCTGATGCAGTTTGCTCCAAGTATTCACCCCTGCAACCCACACAAGATAGCATGACTATCAAGGGACATCCCAAGGAAGTGAATGACACAGACTTGACAAGAACAACCTATGTACCAGAGACCAACTTCTGGTGAGTGACCAAGTTAACATGTTAAGACTGCTAGAGCCCATCCATGCTGATCAACCACCAGACAATTGAACAGATGAGAGAAGTCCGATATCGCATTGGAGAGAAAAACAGCATACCCTGTTTCTGCTTGTTCCTGTCAAATTCCTCGTCCATCTGCCCCCTCAGTGAAATCAAAGCCTCCACCTCAGCAGTTGTCCAGCCTCGTCTTCCCTCAACCTTAGCTTGGTGTTTTGAAAGTTTCTTCCTCTTGGGTTTTCCCTGAACAATATGCTCCTCAGTAGTACTGGGAGGTCTTTCTGCTTGTCCTGGTGACCCTGGCAGTGCAGCTCCCGCTAAATCTCTGGAATGAAATCACATGTCCACATGATTCATACAAGAGATGGCATGCTTCAACACACAAAACAGAGACAGCCTGTTCAGTACATTGTACCCCATGTTTCTCAATAACAAACCCACTATTGTGCATGGAACAAACTGTGAATACTGACCCATTCAGGTGAAAAGGATCTCACAAGTGGTGTGTGCATCATTTTCAAAATATGACAGCTCTTGTTGAGCTTCTTGACCAATGACCAAAATAAAAGCAACCTGCATGTAAACAACCCCAATAGCAGGGCAGTTATTCAATTTGACATCATGCAATCCTGCTCTGCCTGCATTATACAAGACTGATATTGGAAGAAAATCTCACCTAGGAAGACTGCCACTTGGATACATTGCAGGAATAAATGGGGGAACTGCAAATGGTGGACCAGGTACAAGTTGGCCATAAAAAGGGGGCCGGTGACCCTGGTTGTACACTCCCTTATTATAACCAAGAGGAAAGGTCTGGCCATGCTGTGGTGGTCTAGGTGGTCCTGAATGCCAATACACAACTCCCCCACCACTGCCACCAAAAGGAGAAGACCCATTTATGGGTGCTGTCCCTCCTGCACATGTTCTTTCTTGCATCAAATGTCTGTACACAATATAACCCAACCTGAGTGACAGGCACTGCTTCATAAACTTTGTTCACTGAACAATAAGGTATTCTCACTCATCACCAACTGCATGAAAAGACTGTACATAGCCATTTCATCCTGCTACCCTTCTGTAGTCTGACTGTTATCACAATAACATCTGTGGCATGCAGTGAGTGCTTGAACTTTAAAGCCAGAACCATTTGTAAGATGACCATGATTCCCTAGACTACTGGCTGCCTGCTGCAACTGGAAGTACACATGATTGTATGTATGTTCATTACCTAGTGTGACCTCATTCTCGCCTTCTTGCTTCATCTCCTTCATGTCCACCTTATGGTCCTCCTCAACACCTTCATTGCTGCCAGACTCATCCTCAGCACCATCACTGTTGTTGGTGTCATTCTCCACAGTGCCATTCTCTGCATCCATGAAGAAGAATTGGAGCCATATGCCAGACAAGTTTCAGGTTCACATGCTGTTTTTGACTTGCTGCTACCCATATCAACAATCAAGTGCATATTGCTGTGGCAGGTTGCTAACCTAGTAGTCTTTGGCACTCTGAAGTACATGGATGCAACATCTGAGCAACTTGCAAAAAATGAATAGAATGTATGTTCTCAGGACCCTAGACCAAATAACTTCCTATGTCCACATCCTCTGTGATTTCAGAGTATACATACCCAGTCACTATGGTGCATTGAGCCTGGAAACATCAAGCACAATACCTGGTGCTACTTGCCTGGTTGCACCACCAAGCCCACCCAATTGCAAAACCCCAAAACTTCTGATCTTGAGTCTAAAATATTGGCACTGTAGTGAAGCTCACTCTCTGCTTGGTCTCGGATCTTTCATTGCATATCTACTAGCATGCATTGGCCAACAATTCAAAATCTGATAAGAACATGCATGCTTCACCCAAGGGTACTTGCCTGGAGCAACTCGGTGTTTTTTAGTTGGTGTTGACTCTATTGGTTCTGAAAGCTGCTCGTACAATTCCAAAAGCAGTGCCGGGTTTTTTGTGGTGTACAGCTTGTACTCCTCATATTGAGAAAGCTCTCCCATTTTCATTGCTTTTTTGAGAACGGCTTCTTTAGTTGCATCAGAGCAATGATTCTTGACAATGTCAAAAGTTGTGATTGCATTTTGTCTGGAAAGATTGGCAATCAGTGCATCCTCACACACTGCCCCCAGATATGGGACCTTGTACTTGTCTGCTGCAAGCAAGAAGGCTGTTGTGTGGTGCAACAGATCATTGGCACTGATTTCTCCTGTGTAGAAGAAGCTCACAAAGACCCTCAATTGATCACCTGTCATCTCAGGAACCTCTATGACTTTGGTGCTGGGATCCATGAGCAGCAGTGTTTCAAAATCTTTCGACCTGACCACCTGCATTTTCCAAAACCAAGTTTTGCTTACATACTCCAGACATTTTCTTTCCCAGACATACATTACACTTGTCCTAGTATTATCTGTACCCTCCAACACCATTGTAGTGTGTTTGTTTGCAACTATAATCAACATCACATACTCTCCAACTACTAAAACACTCCTCGACTCTACATGGAATGGAGTGTGACAGACATTACTCTTGGAGTAAAAGTAATCAAAGCAGACAAGACATCACTATGTTGCTCTTGCACCGTCAAGCCATTAGACTAGAACACAAACAACTGTCTTTTCATTTTCTCTGTGTACTTTGAGGGATCTCCCCCAGAAGAAGAACCCTGGGGCATTAAGCCAGGGGGAGATCCTCCAATCCTTATATGTTCCCACATTCCCACAAAAAGAGGGTCATTTACGTGCATGGTGGTTCCTGTACTTGTGGGTTCTCCTCAGGTTCAGGAACACTCTTCGGCCCACGCCCTCAGGTGGCCCTCTCTCAGGTGAACCCACTCATACAGGAACCTCCCCTACAACTTACAGAACCATCATTTGCTTCTTCGTTCTTGCTGTTCTTGGCTCAAAGAGCACACCTGCCACCTGAGGCAAGAACAAGGCCTGAACCACGGTATTTAAGAGCAGTTTACTCAGTTAAATTCCCCCATCTTTTACCAGCAATTGGAGCAGAAATTCAGGAAGACACTGGGTACCCTCGGTCAGAAGACATGTTATAGTTCTTATGTTTTCTTCTTCTTTTCCTCTTTGCCAGCTAAAAGGATTAAAAAAAAACCTTCTAATCCCCATGTCCTCACATTATGCCAAGAAAAAGAAAGCCAATGCTGCACACTGCAGAATCATTCTGCCAACTTTCTGAATGGGAGCAGAAGACGAGCTTAATTTGACAAAGAATTGAATCCGGACAAACATCGAAAGAAATCATATCATTCTGAGGTATGCATAATTGCAAAAATCCAGACTATTCCTACCATCAGTGCATGCTCCAGCAGACAGGAGGAGGATAGACAGGGATGATCAGTGCTGATCCGTTCAAAAGAAAAAGAAGGAAAAAGCTCCAGGGTCCTTTCTCAAACCCGGGTCCACCAATTGCCAAACGCAAGCCTCCTGCATCCGAAAGACAATGCGAAATGAATGCGCAACATAGACGAGAAGAGTGGCGGAAAAACGGTACCGACCAGCACTGATTTGTGCGCATACACAGATAAGCCATCACCGGCTTTCAATTCAACGTCGACGAACGCGGCTTCGGCATCGACGCCAAGCAACGCTTCAGGTCTCCAACTAGTGAGAAACTGGCGCTGCTTCTCCAGTCGCTGCACCTGTGCTCGCAAGCTCTTGATGGTCGCATCCGCCGCGGCCTTACTGTTGCTGCTACTATTACCCTTGGCATGATGCACCGCTCGTTTCTTGTTCACGGCGAGCTTTGAACCAAGAGGAGGAGGAGGAGCAGGAGCAGGAGCAGGTGAAGCGACGGCAACAGACGCTACAGCAGCGGCACCACCATCCGCTGCAACAAGCTCTTGCTTGTGCTGCTTGTGGGTGCTGCCGACTGGAACCGGGGACGAGGACGCCATCGCCTTCGACCTCTCGGCTTCGGCCTCTGACCTCTCGGCCACAACGGCCTCCGCGTTTCGCCTGGAGTTCCAGCACGATGGCAAAGAGCGCCAAACCCTAAACCGAGTGGCTGGTATGATTGATCTCTGGCTGTGGCCGAGGCGAAAGTAGATGTGATTTGGCCTGCTAGCGCTGTTCACACAGGCCTGAAGTGGCAAAGGCTGGTGAGGGAATACGATTTGGCCGCCGAACACCCTATTCACACATGGCTGAAGTGGGCACTGAACAAAAGTGGCTTTTTCCTCTGTTGTCATGCTTTCGCCACCATCCATGTAGGCCCAAAACTTCTTCCAACTTTTCCCAAAAAGCTTTCTTGATGAGCGTTGAAAGTTGGAATTTGTGCATTTCTTATGTTGTGGATTTTCCTGTTTTTTCTAATATAAGATACCGAAAGAATGTGGCAAAAACTTCATTGATTTGCATTGCAATGCATTAAACTATTAATGCCTCAAATTCTCATTATCCAAAAAACTCGAGTGCAACATTCACAGCACCAATATCAATGCCTCAACTTTTCACTATCCAAAAACAGGGTGCACATCCAGAACACCAATATCAATGCCTCAACATGCTGACTGTGGACCCAATTCCAGTAAAGCCCGCAGCCAAAGGCTTCACTTAGCCTAAAGCACAGGGCAGATTTTTTTTTTTTAAATTTCTTTCTCTTGATTCCTGATGGATACCACTGGGTATCACAGGGGAAAAAAAATTGAAAACAAAGGCAGGTGTTTTGAAAAGCAAAATGTTCACCCTTTGCAGAGGAACAACTCCATGCTGTAAGCCACCCTCCAACTACAATACAAAAATTCACACAGCGCTTTACATTGCCCAAAAACATGGTGCACACTCACAAAACCACACATAAAAACTAACATCCACTCACAGAAAAACGGGTGCAAAAACCAGACTTCCAGCAGAATTGTGTCTACATAACAAACCTAGAACACTTCAATACTTGCAACTTTTTCAAGAATTTTTACTCTCATGCATATTGACAAATCTCCATATGCATGACTGAAGGTACAATAACCAGGACCAGATGAAAAACTTAACCTGACCTTCAAACTGAACTTCATCAAGATATGTCAGTCTTTTGGCTTCAACATTCACAATTTTGTTCTTTCAGTCACCATTCAGCTATCAGATCAAAATTCCAAAACAACATTGTGCATTGTTCTTCTGAAATTTCTTGCAATCCAGGATTTACATATGGTGAATTACCTCATGACCTGTTCTTGCTGAAAATTCATTATATTAGAGGCCACTCACAGCATTCCATACGAACAACTATGATGATACTGCTTTCTTTCTTTTTTTTGTACAGTTTTGTTTCAAAAAAACTAGCTGATTTTGGCCTTCGAAAAGTCCATCTCTGGGTGCTGCAAATCACAGCAATTCACAAGAAGTTAGCAACAAGTCCCTTGGCACCCAACCTGCAGAGAACTCTGGGAAAGTTCCTACCAGAACTTGCAAACAGGACCTGGCACAGCTTTGAAAGCAGACACTACTTGATTGATTGAGTTCTCATCACATTTCTAAACCGAACATCTAATAGCCAAACGAAAAAGCCTGGGATCAGTGGTGTTCACACCTGAGCCATGAACTTCTTCAGAATATCCTGCTTTTGCTGTTCGTCAGCAGTTGGTAGGCCCATGGCTTTCTGTCGTTGATCATACTGCACAGATCCATTCAAAGAGCCAACCAAATTACCTTCCTTTTACAAGTACTTCTTGAACTAACAAGTGCTACTGATGTGAAGAGCTACAGAATGCTCTCACAGTGTGCAAAATACACCTGGCTCATCAGGTCCATGGCAGTTTCTCACAATAAGGACTGGATAATGGTATTTACCACAACAGCACTGGTGCTGTAGAAGCACCTTGACACCTAGTGTGCAAAAACTACTTATTCTAGTCAGTGCCCATCAAACTATTTGTATGGTACCAAGAACCTGGTAAGCTCATGACTTACAGATGAATTGCTGAAAGCTAGTCTAAGGAAGATGGGAGAGCTTAAACAGGAAAGGAGACAACCACAGGAAAAAAATATCAGACAGATAACAACATTGTGGGAGAAAATTGAGTTCTGCATCTGCACAATAGCACTGAGAAAATAGGGAGTACACATGCATACCATCATTTTCTCCACAGTTTGGCGTGTCTCAGCATCCAGATCTGCTAACTTGCTATTCTCTGGCTCTACTTTCTTAGTGTTAATTTCAGGTTCTCCTTTCACCACTGACCTCCACCACTCCATCTGGTTGTGCTTGGTCAACAGCACTGAGAGCGTCTTCCCATTGTCCTCTGTAACTCACAAAGCAACTCCTCTTGAAAATGTGGAACAAGACAAACTTTACACGGTCTTGCTCAAGGTCCTCTCCAATTTCATTTCAAGAGACAACCATCAGGATTGGATGGACTTCCAGAATAGATGTGAAATTAAGAATTGAGGATCCATGCTAACAAAATAGAACCGAATTTACAAGTGATGTAATACAGAAGAGGTTCTATGCCACAGATTACCACCTCTGAGGTTCAATTGTACAATGTGCTAGGGAATTTGTGCAAGACTTGAAGTTGACAACAAGGTTCAAGAGGTGTGCCAGATTATCACCTAAACTCCAGAAGCAGTCATCAGCCTTTACTGCATTGAATAACTCACCCTGGAACACCAACCACATGATCTCAGAGGACTGGAAGAACCTCTGATTTACAAGAAAAGTAACATCTACACAATGTTGTGGTTCCTCTGAGATCCCAACATGTATAAACCTGCAGCATCCTCTCTTTCTCATTCCATCACTGCAACGTGAAGCTCTCATATACATGCCTCCTTTGAAGCAGCTTTTTTTCTGCCTCACTCACTCATATAGTGTAGATCATACAACCTTCATTTCATCACCATGCATTAGCAGTTCAGAAAGCCAGTACTGGCAGAATGGTTTTAAATAAAGCCAGACAGGATTACCTCCACTATAGGAGGCTGCCCTTTAAGACCTGCCTTGATGTGCTTGCTCTTGATGTCACATGTCACAAACCTTGCCTTGGTACCAGCTGGCACTGGAATGGCCAATGTCAATTCTGAGAGAGTCTGTGTCCATGAGTACTTCTCATAATCTCCTCCATTTCCAGAGTTGGGCTCTGATCAACCGCAAACAACAAGACCAAGGCTCATGCAATCAATGCACACATATATCATTCCCTCCCTCTCGTTTGCAAACTACAAAGATTACTGGCAAACCATACAACACTTCCGTACTAGCCTGGTGAGGGAGAAATGGAATGGACTCGGGACAAGACATACTCAAGCCATCCTCTTCCTTGTCGTCGTCATCTCCCGCCTCTGGCTCCGCTGCTGCTGGAGTCTGCACCGACTCCTCCTCTACGGCTACCTGCTCCGGCTTCTCAAGCACTCTTGATTCAGCCTCTTCAACAACAGTTGGCGCAACAACTTCCTTCTTCCTAGGGTTTTGCGTAACCGATTCCGCTGCAGTCGCCCGTCTCGGTACATCTTCCATGGTTTTCGCCAATTTCTTCGGTGCTCCATCTTCATCCCCGTTTAAATCCACCCGCCTCCGTTTGGCAGCCGAAACAATATCCGTCACTCTACTCTCAATCTCGTCCTCACGAGACAGATCCGTGACCCGGAACAAGAAATCAAGCACGGTCCTAAGCAGATCTAGCGGCTGCTGCTCGTGCGCCTTCAACAAAGCTCTCAGAACTTCATCATGCTGCGATTCAGGCACCGAATCCGGCTCCGCACGCGCACTCTCCTTGGCTGCCTCCGCCGGCGCCACTTCCTCGTACTCCTCGATCACCGCCATCGCCGCTCGTCGCTACCACTGCAAACAAAACCCCCCTTCCTCTGGCAGATGCTCGCAAAAACACCCACAAAATCAAAACGCAGCAAAATTAGGGTTTGGAGAAACGGTTCCACAATTTAGGGCTTGGAAAACGGTTTTCCAATTTAGGGTTTGGACAGTAAAGGGAACAAGCTCAGGGGTTTTAGGGCTTTTTCTAGGGTTTTGCAGAAATTAGTTGTTTTTTCTGTTTTAAAAATTACCAATAATGAGATGTTGGCAAATGGGTGCTCTCTAAAATTCATCAGTTACATTTTAAACCCTTGAAAGCATTTTTGATATATTTAGGGTATAATTTATTTTTAAATCTTACCATATTTTGGCAACCTATGGAATCTATTGATTAAATGTGATGATTTCATAAATTTCCAAAGATGAAATGCATTTTTTTTATATCATTGGGTGCTCAAAAACAAAAGAAAAAAACATGACCACAAAGTGAAATTAGTTCTCCCCCTCCTCCCAAAAAAAAACACACACACACACACACACACACACGACTTCATCATCATGAATATTGGAATTTATGAAAACATGTGGTGTGAATAAAACAAACACAACAATTTTGTTTATTAAAATATTTTTGTAACCAAGAAATGGATACTTTTCTTTAGAAATAATTTCAAGCATTAGTTTAGAGTTTTAAGTTTTAAAGTCATTCCTAAAATATTCACTAATTAGAATTTAAAGTTTTTAAGCCAATCTTAAAAGATTCACTAATTAGAATTTAAAGTTTTAAAGTTAGTCCTAAAAGATCCACAACTGTGAGTATGGGTGTTTTCAAACTAATTAAATACTATGATTTTCTTTCAAACTATGTTGTGGGTATAGACAATCATATCATGAGACAAATATACACATTATTGTCTCCAATTTTCCCATCTTTTTCAATTGATCACCATCTTTTCACTATTTGTACATTGTCACCATGGTAAGCTAAAACACAATCTTCCTTTGCTTTGTTTTATTTTGTTCTTAAGTTTTTTTCATATTTGAAAATTGGTGTAACAATTAGCAATGATCAATTCAACATTAGATCATGATCCAAACAATTGAATTGAGACTTTGTCATTACAAACTATCATATGTTATGACTACTTCCATTCTTTTTAATTTGATGATCTAATGTTTCAACCCATCCCTTTGCAATTAGCGCACTTGGAAAACAAATAATCCACTAGCTTTGGAATTTTGAGTCTCTTGTATCTAGTTCCATCGCTTTGCATTCTTAAAAACTTTCCCATTAGCTTTGCCATGTTAGAAAGATGATGTTTTTTCCATGTGTATTTCCTTTTCAACTTGTAGATAACAATTAAAAGGTGATGGTAAACGTGTGCATCAACTTCTTGAATTGATCATGTTGTTGTGTAGTAAAATTATTGTCGTCCCTTTGAATGTGGGTGCTTACATAGAAAGCAAAACTAAAAGTTGCATCTCTCATTAAAATGATTACCTTGGACATTTTGGAATTGGCATTTGTAATGAAGGCTTTAAACCCAAACTCCTCTTTTCACTTTAATTCCCTCCTTTGAACTTCCAAATTTTGATCCAAATAATATTACACATGAGAAATTAGTAAATACTTATACAAGTTGAACTCCCACATCTCTACCAAAGTAAGACACATTAAGGTAATTCTAACAATGAATAATCGAAACTCATATATGAAGAATCTTTTGGAATCTTTTTTTTGGTTGTCCATGGTTCCAAAGACAATTTCATAAATAACTACCTCATTTTCAAGCCTAACTACTTCATCTCTTTCTTAATAACTTTTTTTTTTCCTATTAATTTTTTTAATAACTATCTCCCACCTTTCTTAATAACTACCTCCATTTTATACCTACCTTGTTTTTTTCCCTATCCATTAAAATGGATATGAAAAAAAAATTAACATGTGTTTTTTCGTGTCCATGAAATGTATATTAATTTAAATGAAATTTGACATTGACATAAATAGCAATGAATTATTGAAAACCATATGAAAACATAAAGTAATAATAATAATAATTAATCATCATTAGTAGTGCGCAATAATGCAAAACTCAAATATATTATATAAACAAAACACCAAAGCAAGTTCTAATCTTGCCCACACATTATGCACAAAATCAACACAATTTGCTTTTGAAGGATCTATGTTTATTCCTAAAATCTTCATATTGTCACATGGTTCAAACATAATCTATAACAAAATATGAAAAGGGAAACTTTAATGTGAATTTTCTACAACAAGAAGGATTTTGCCAAGAACAATTTACACATTTGCCAAACACCATTGAAAGATATGACAAGCTTATCAACATCCACCATCACAAATTTTAGTTTTGGCATCATTTTGTTTGTATTAACATCCACATTGTAAAGATTGGACAACTTTGCATGTTTCTACAAGGAATCAATCTCATCCAACATCTAGTAATCGTGCCATGACATTCATATTTTTTGTTGCTTTCTCCAATGTCACCTATTGTACCAACCAACTAAGGATTTTTTCTCATCATGACTTCTTTAGCTTCAAGCATTTTGAAAACTTCAACAACAAATGTAACAAATCTTAGATGGGTAAAAGCACACTATGGTAAACACTTTAAATGTTCAAAAGTCCATTTTAACAATTTTCAATTTTTTAATTATAGTTAATTTCAATGTATATGTGTAAATGATGGAATGGGATTCACATGAAAAATAAATTCATACATCACAACACAATGTAAACTAATTATGGTAAAAATTTCAATATGTAATTTGTTATGAATGTTTAAAGTTGTACCAAAAAACTAGTTTGATTCAAAAATAAATGAATACAAACCCAATACACCTTCATATAATGTTTATTAATGAATAAAGGACTCAATGATGATATGGTGTGATGACATTGATACTAAAGGAAGACAATTTAAAAAGATGTTGATGATCAAAATTTGAAACTATACATCAAAGTATGAAGCTTCAAAAGGAAGTCCTTTATTTTTTGTAATTTGATGGTTTACATGTTCATATTTTAAATATAAGATCATAATAAATAAGTTAGAAATTAAATGTTTAAGTACGTATGACAAATATTTTATGACACCTTATCACATGGCCCATGTGATTCAACATATCATGATTTCGTCTTACTTTCATAATGTATTTTACTTTCAAAATGGACTTTCATAGTGTGCCGTTGTTATTGCACCTCAATGTGCTTTCACCCAACTATAGTGAAGAGAATTATGTTGATGATGGGTTGGTGGATGGGTGGGTTTGTCAAGGAATAAAACCTAAACTTTCTCCATGGTTGCAGATATTACCATTTTTTTTATATACACGATCATGAATTCTTTTCACAATGTGTGATTTCCCACCACTTCAAATTCTTTTTAAAAAATGTTATTATCATATTTTCTTTTGCTCTCACCACCAATTCACAATTTACTTCTTCCTTGCCAATAATGATTTTCATTTATGTTGTTTTCCCAATTCCATTTAACTCCCACAAGTCCCACACTCTATCTTCTTTTTACCTCCTAATTCACATCCTTGAAAACTATTGTTCCTTTGTATGTGTTGGAAATATGCTCTAATTTGACTCTTGATGAAACAATATAAGTTTTAAACTTATTATTTTCCTTTCTCTTTTTCCTTTTGTTATTGTTTTTAACTTCAAACTTGAACCCTAAATCTTCAAATACAAAAGATGAAACCTCTTGTTATTCATCATGTTCTATTACTATTTGCTACACAATGGACAAAACTTTGAAAATATTCTTCCTCGCACTTCCACCGCCACCACCATTTCTTCCTTCATTGACAACTAAACCCACTTGTTTATTTTAGCTTTGAAACAAAATCCTTTGCCCAAGTTTGAAAGATCCTTAAATGTGCACAAAATCATTACAAGGAAGAAACCCCTTGCCACAATTAAATGTAGCAACTTCCAAAAAATATTGATAAGGTTTGTTGATGCATTCATGATGAGGAAGAGGATTATGCAACATTGAAACTACATGTGAATAAAATTTCATACACCCACGTGGTCCATCCATTCCCACCATCACTACAATCTATTTGTTTATCATAATTTGTCTAAAACTTTCCTTGTGTTTTTCACATTTGTATACCACATCTATGATCATTTCTTCACCATTTTGTGACCTTGAATGTAAACAAATCCAACAACAATTGCAATCAAATGCATCTTGTTGTGATCATCTTCAAAGATAATGGGAAAGAGATATCTAAGTTGAAAGGGGAAAAAATAGTTACAAACATTTGTTGATAATCTAACTTTTGATAAACAAAAAAATATTAACCCATAACTAACAAACATACATTAAATCCAATAGTTCCACTTTAAATATTTCTAGTTGAAAATTCAACATTTCCAGTCATTAAATAATTTTATGTGTTTGGTTTCATTTTCCATGTTAACTCACAAAGTTAGTATATGAACCTCCTCCTTCTATGAACACATTGGCCTATGGAATCCAAAGGAAGAACATGAACATATTGCAAAACCACCATTCCTTATTACAAACTAGCAAAAGCTCATGCATAAGTTCAAACCATGACCAACATGAATAATACCAACGTTGTGAATGTTGTTGACAACTCCTCCACTACTTTATCATCAAGTAATTGCAATAGTAGTAAAACTTGAGTTCTTCATTTGAAAGCTTGAAGACAGTTATGTTGATTCCATTTTCCAAAGACCTACAAGCTTTTGAAGTGTTGAAAAACAAACAACAACAACTAGAAAGATCAACTCATGGTGGTTTAAAGCATTGCTAGATTGTAGAACTTCTTTTTATGACGTTAAGTATTGTTGTTGCTCCAATTGCTAATTTTTTCATTATATTTTAGCTCCTCGTATCATTGTCTAGTTTTAATATTACCTAAGACACACATGTGTCAACACTTTCTCCAGCCTCAATGTTTTCTTTGTACAAAAGGCATAAAGTAAAAAATTGGAAAAATGGCCAAACCACCAACACCCCTAAATTAATTATAACACAATTAATTATTTTTACATTTTTTAATGTAAAATAAAATTATATTAAAAATAATTAAAAATAATCACA
>Ga0116227_10006311_pt1 | contig 24146 bp, 18 predicted proteins | sample S1TSphgellanicum_FD_89693 | JGI IMG/M metagenome (GOLD analysis project Ga0116227, IMG submission 89693) | Host-associated microbial communities from peat moss isolated from Minnesota, USA - S1T2_Fb - Sphagnum magellanicum MG | ecosystem: Host-associated > Plants > Peat moss > Unclassified... | reverse complement strand
CTTTCGTGGTGTTGTTGTGTGGGTTGGGTTGGTTGGTGGGGGTGGGTGTTGGGTGGGTGGGTGTGGTGGGGGGGGGGGGGGGGGTGGGGGTTCTGCAGGGATCTCTAGCAACCAAAGTGAAGATCAAACAAAAGGAGGCTGCAGGAATTGCAGAGAAGAAGAGTGGAAGGAGGGGACCAGGAAGTGTATTAGGATCTGGTGCAGCAGGTGTGATGTGTGCTTCTGCAGCCATAGCAAGGGTGGGAGGCTTGGAATGGGAAGCTCTCTGGCATCTGGGTTTTCTGGCAAGCTTCTGCACAAAGCTGAGTGACACAATATCAAGTGAAATTGGCAAAGCTTATGGCAAAACCACGTCAGTCAGTTAACCTTCTCTTTCTTTCCTTCAAAGATTGCTGCATTGATCACCTCACCAAAAGATCAAACCTCAAAAAGGATTGAAACATCTTCTTCTGCGTGTTCATATTTGGGTCTGAGCTCAGCATGTGGATTCAATTGCAGACCTTTGTTTGCCCTGAATCTGTGGGACAGGTATTTGGTGACAACAATGTCAATAGTGCCACGGGGAACAGAAGGGGCAGTGAGCTTGGAGGGCACCCTAGCAGGCTTGCTTGCATCAGTCATTCTTAGTGCTGTTGCATATGCTCTGAAGATGGTACAGGGTTTTCAGTGCTCTGCCTCAGCATACTTTAAATCCTAATGATTCCCTCTTCCAAAATTTGCATCCAGAAAACAGGTTCCTGAAATTTGGCTCTCCTTTCTCTTTTCTGCAGACAGATCAAACAGGGGCTATCATCTGTGTGGTAGCTGCACAAATAGCAAATCTATGTGAGAGCTTTATTGGAGCAGCATTACAGGGTCATGAAAGCTATGAATGGGTGCCTCTCCTCCACCTCTGCCTTGATTCACAGACTATTGTCTGCTGTTCCTTCCCCAATGTATACAGGTGTAGCATTTGATTGAGTAAGGTTCAATGATGTGGTTTCTGGTGGTGGGCTGGCAGATCACGAATGACATTGTGAATATTGCTAACATCATGATTGGAGCAACTCTAGCAATTTTGATCAGAAGATTGACTGTTGGAATGTGATCTTCATCTCAAAAGGTCAGTATCATTGTCCTGATGAGAAGTTTTCAATGGAGTCCTTGGTAGCAAATTGTAGGTTAGGACAAAATTCAAGTTGGGTCTCTAGCCATGCAATGACCAACATTAAGCAATTTTCTAACATGTCTCTACTAACAGGCTAGTCTAGTGAGATTGCTTCTGGTGCAGTAAATGCCACATTAAACCAATGGAGATCATGTCTCAGTTTCTTGTGCAGATGGTCTCCAAACTTTGGAGCTAGTATTGGCAGTGCATTGGAGTTCATAATTTTTGGGAAGATTCAGCAATCATAGAACCTCATTCTCGTGTGTACAGTTTTCTCAAACTGCTATTGCAATCAGACAATTGCTTATATTGGAAAGGGACCAAGAAGTTTTTTGAAGCTTTCATTGGTGCAAGTTTTGGAAATTAGAGCTGGAGATCCTGCATCCAGGATTGTGCTTGGGGTGACCTGTTAATTCCACCCTTCACAGAATGTGAGACAAAAGGCAATTTTCTGAGAGTTCTTGTACAAAAGTATGAATTGGCTACAAATGATTTTTTGGGCCTTGTCTAGTTGCAATTCAGAGCTTCAATAAGGCTCAAATTGCTGTGAATTGGATTGGCAGGCTGATGAACAATGTATAGTGATTTGATTCAATTGGCATCTCTGTTATCCTCAGGGCTCTCTTTACATGTTTCTTGTGTGGCACAATGTGGTGCTGTCTGCAGTCTGATTGACCTAAGCTTTCATACCTTGTGCTTTTTCAGCACATAACATGCAATTATGTGAGTAACCAGTGAGCAAAAATGTGTTAAAGTGGCACACAAATATGAACACATGAGCAACTGTCAAGTGTCACCCATATGTGGGTGTGCACACCATTCTTGACATTTGGATTTCACCAGCCAGCCAGATTAGTAAGATCCCTGGCTGATTATTATGATTAAGCCAGTTTGGTGATGGCAAAATGAAACATTTTCCAGCTGGAATTCTAGATGTGGGTTGGGTTCTCACTCATTATGTGTTGATTAGCAAAGGAAGCCAGTTGTGATCAGGTATGGCCATCAAATTCGTTCTTGGGAGGTGTAAAGCACAAATCTCTTTGCAATGGTTTTTCTGCAGATAGAGCTGCGCTTGAGAAATTGAAGTACGGACTATGGACCAGAATATATGGGGCTCAAGGTTGGGATTCAAACATGTTCACAATCTCTGGACTCTCGCAAAGACGACACAAATCTGAACAGGTGAGTAAATGTAAACAATGGATTGGAACCAGTTGCTATCCCTTATATGATTTAAGCGACTACTGTGAATTAGACCTTGAGGGATTAGAGCTTTTTCCCTTCATGTTTTTTGTCCAGCTATGTGAAAATTTTCACATATGCAGATTTAATTCATGGGTTCGTTTTTTCTGTTTCTTCATGCAGGTTCCATTTGCGGGTTGGCTATTTTCCCAGTTTATTGATGCAGGTTCAGATCTCATGTTGGGTTTTTCCCTGGTTGTTTTCGTAGGTTCAATTCATGTGTGGCTTCAAACACCGAAGCATTGTCAAAAGTGAATAATGTTAGACTGGGGGCAAGGAGGTTGTGATTGATATTATTACCTAGCATAAAAAACTTGAACATGTCAACAACTTCATAAAAGAGGGAGACCCATTGGAGGTATATTTTTTACTAGAAAGCAGGCAGGCTAATGCTGATTCTGACTCACCTGAGCAAGCCCCTTAACTTGCGGAGAGGTCATGGCAAGCCAATTTTTAACATTGATTACATTCTGGAATAGGCCCTAGTAGCACTTGTTACACCTATTGGAATGTTGTCTCGCCCTGCCGGGCTGGACACATTCCATACTTGAAAAGGCAGGCAATCAAACTTCACACTTGATTCCTTTCAGAATCTGCTTTGGTGTCCAAATGAAAATCAATTTGTGGACTCTTCACAAACCAAAGAGGTAAGTGAGTGAAGGGTCTAATAAGATTGCCATTGCTTTCACATTGTTTCAACTTTCACAACTCGTGTTATTGTTAGGGCATCTCTTTGGGAACTTCAATTTTTTTTTAATTGAAAAAAGAATTGTTTCTGGTGTAGCCTTTACTCTATTGTTACATGGTAAAAATAGATCTCTTTGGGGCCACCACTATACCCTTTGTCTTCCACCACCAACACACGGGAAATTGAAACTGAATATTTTGTCAAAATATTCCCATTTTTTGGGCAAATGTTTTTGGGCCACATTTGGACTTTTTGATTTTAGTTTGGTAGCATCTTTTTTATTTTAATTTATTTTATTATTTAGAAGGGTTTTAAACCTCGAGCATAAAATGATCCCTAGGTTTTGATGATGGGTGCTTACCAGGTGCTTACATTAGTACCTTTTTGAAGTCAAGGGCATCTTGCCCAAGAGTGAAAATGTGTGATGTGAGTGAAAACAGGGTAATTGTTAGTAAAATCATTTTTTACCAAGCAATAAATATTCCAAGAAGTACTGGCAATTTTATTTTATTTTTTTGTGTATTGAAATGGTAATGTATCAATGCATCATATTTCATTATGCATTATGTCATCATGCATCATGTTATATCATCAACATAAATACTATGGTACATATGTATTGTGTAAAAAGATGCATGGAAAATTTTCAAAATGATTACATGCATAAAAAACTTTATAGATGAACATCTAAATGTTTGTTTATTATACTACAATTGTTAATGTATCAAAAAAATTAGTACATCAAAAATTTGAAAATACATGGATAAAATATTATCATATTTCCAAGTTTATGGGTAAGGTAAAGTAATTGTTAATTTAATACCAAACCACCAATTTATTGTTGACACGTGTGAACAATACATTGAATGTATTATTAATATTTCACACTTGAGAAATAAATGGTTACATATGAAAACTTGACACCTGGCATATATTTTAGCACCATTTTTAAAATCATAAATAACTATAATATAACATATGTTTTTTATACACCAAGGATTTATTAATACATTAAGGATTTTTCAACCCATCCAAACATAGAAAGAGTAGGAAATTTTTCAAAATAGATGGACAAGACTTGACCACATTTCCAAGTTTATAGGTCAGGTAAAACAATTGTTAATTTAGTAAAAAACCCATAATCAAGATGTGATGTGAACAATACATTGAGTGTATCATAAACATATTTTCAAACTTGAGAAATAAACCTTACATATGAAAATTTGACACCTAATATACAATTACTCATTTTTCAATAATTATTAATTATTATTAACCACATGTCACTAATACACTGAAATTTTATTGATACATTAATGATGTGTTGATATACTAAGACTTTTTCAACCCTTCTAAACATAAAAGAAGCGAAAATTTTTAAAAATAAAGGGATAAAAGGTTGCCACATTTCCAAGTTTATAAGTAAATTAAAACAATTGTTAATTTTGTTAAAAATCATTAATCTATTATGAAAATGAAATGTGAGCAATACATTGAGTGTACCATACACATATTTTCACACCTAAGAAATAAACCTTACATATGAAAATTTGACACCTAATCACTTAGTCAAAGTGGACAATGGCCTAATCAAAAGGGCCAATTACAAATTTTAATACTAGTTTAGTATCTTGGCATTACATTTAACATTGACTATGTTTGATTAATTAGAAAAAGTTGAAAAATGTAAAAGTTAATTAATCATAACTAAATGAATCATGACCAAATTAATTATGATTAAACTAATTATATATATATATATGGTTTATTTACCTATGGTTAAATTTATTATATTGAAATTAATTATGGCTCAACTACTTATGAATTTAACTATGGTTACTATTAGCATAACTAAATTATCTATATTTATTTTAAACATTTTTATTTTAGCCACAATTATTTCATTCATGTTCATTTTAGCCAAATTCATCTTAGTCATGGTTAGTAGTTTAACCATGGTTGGTTTTACCATAATTATTTTAACCATCATTATTTCATTCATGTTTATTTTAGTCATAATTGGTTTTGCCATAAAATATTTATTCATTACTTAGTTTAGCCATATTAATTTTATTAGTGGTTAATTTAACCAAATTTATTTACTAATGGTTAGTTTAACCAGTTTTAGTTTAGCCATGTTTAATTTTGCCATAATTATTTTAATCATTTTTATTTTAGCCATAATTATTTCATTCATGTTTATTTTAGTCATTACTAGTTTTTACATAATTGGTTTTGTCATAAAACATTTATTCATTAATTTGTTTAACAATATTAATTTTATCAATGGTTAATTTAGCCAAATTTATTTACTCATGGTCAATGTAACCATTTCTAGTTTAAGCATGTTTAATTTTGCCATAAATATTTAAACCATTTTTATTTAATGCATAATTATTTTAGTCATAACTAATTTCTGCATAATTGGTTTTTGCATAAAATATTTATTCATTAGTTATTTTAGCCATATTAACTTTATTAGTGGTTAGTTTAACCAAATTTATTTTTTTCATGGTTAGTTTAACCATTTCTAATTTAGCCATGGTTAATTTTTTCATAATTATTTTAACCATTTTGATTTTAGATTTATTGACTTCATTCATCTTTATTTTAGCCATAATTAATTTATGCATAGTTGGTTTAGCCATAAAATATTTATTCATTGGTTAGTTTAGTCATATTAACTTTATTCATGGTTAGTTAGCCATTTCTAATTTAGCCACGGTTCGTTTAACCATAAATTATTTATTCCTTAGTTAATTTGGCCATATTTATTTTACTCATCATTAGTTCAATCATTTCTAGTTTAGTCATAAAATATTTATTCATTAATTAGTTTAACCATATTGATCCATTAGTTAGTTTGGCTTTATTTATTTTATTCATGGTTAGTTTCACCATATTTATTTAAATATGGTTAATTGAACCATAATTAGTTTAGTCATGGTTATTTTTTCCATAATTATTTTAATTGTGGTTGGTTTAAACATTATTTACCAATCATTATTTTTGCCATAATTTATTTTTCCTAGATTAAATTAGCACCCTATTTAACTTATGTAATGTAAATATGTGATTAAATAACCTAAATACAATTAGCTTATATGTAGGCGTATTTATTTGTACATACCTTACCTATACTCCACCTATTTACCTATATTTTAACCTATAGGTAACCTAATTATATAAGCTAGGGTAGGCCATTTATATACCTATGATAAATTACTAGTTGGTTAACTAGTTATTTACCTAAAATACATTAATTAATGAGTAATTAAATAGTTAAATATTAATTATTACGAATACGTTGTTGATAATATATAATGAATTAAGTCAAATTTGTAAGGATTAGTTATAATTTGGTTGTAATTATCAATCAACAATATAATACATTATACCTATCTTGATATTTTATATAATTCAAGGATTATAATAATTTTGTAATTATTGATTATAACTAAATAACTAGATATTAACCATTACTAAATTTTATTTTAAATTAATTGACATACATAATTACCTACATCTTTATTTATTTCTTTACTTAATTTATGTATTTTACATAGTTATATAGAAATAATGTTGTGTGGACATGAAAATGTTTCTCCCTCCCAAAAGTTTGTTCCATATTGTTTATCATCCTTTCAAAATGATGGGCAATATAAATAGATGCACCATAAGCATCCAAGACATAAGAAATATTTTAAAAAGGAAAATCACTTGGGATGAAACAATTGAAAGGCCTAACCTTAAAGGCCAAATTCAAAATGAAACAAGATTTTCCTACCTAGGTCACCTAGGTGTGCACTTAATTTAGGTGATGTACATTTAAACTTAGTAAAGGTCATAGCTGAGGTTGCCCTAACCTACTTTAGGCTTTTATACTTAGTTGTTAGTTATAGACTCCTAAACCTAGTCATAAGAGTTTAGGTTGTAGATTCCTAAACATAGGAACCTTAAAAGTAGATATTTAATTTTAGATCTAACCTAGGTTGCTTAGGTTCTATCCATGTGGCAAATATTAGTGGCCAATGTTTAAATGCCACATGGCATAACCTAGTGGCCAATGTTTAAATGCCATGTGGCATTGCCTAGGTGGCCAATGTTTAGATGTCACATGCCTTAACTTGGTTGGTCATTGTTTAAATGTCACATAACATTTGCCTAGGCAAAATGATGTTTGACCAATCAAAAAATCATTTGATTGTTATATTGATTAGTCAAATTATTAGTCAAAATGAGTAGTTGAAAGTAGTAGTCAAAAATGTCAACTTAGGCTTGGTCAAAAAGTAGATGGCCTAATGGCAATGGACAAGTTCAAAATGACTTGTCCAAAATGACTAAGAGGTTTTTTTTACGCTTGTTCAAAATGGGTCTTTTTTTACCAAAATTTCTAGTAAAAAAATTTAGGAATTCTAGTATTGAATAAACATTTACAATCATTGATTATAATTAATTATTACTAACCATATGTCATTGATACACTAAAGATTTATTAATACATTAATGATCTATTAAAACATTAAAGACCTTCTAATACCCTAAAGATTTTCCAACCTGTCTAAACATAAAAAGAGCAAAAATGTTTCAAAATAAATGGACAAGAGGTTGCCATGTTTCAAAGTGTATGGGTGAAAGTCAAAAGTTTTTAATTTAATTGAAATGCACCACTATGTTGCTAATTAGTAAAATGTGGTGTGAGCAATACATTGAATGTATTATAAACATATTTTCACACTTGAGAAATAAACTTTACATATGAAAATTTGACACCTAGTATACATTTACCATCAATTTTTATATTATAAGTAATTATTATTAACCATGTGTTATTAATATACTAAAGACTTGTTGATACATTAATGATCTATGGATACACTAGATACCCTTTGATACACTAAAAAAATTATAGTCTATCTAAACATGAAAAGAGTAGGATTTTTTTCAAAATAAATGGGCAAGAGGTTGCCACGTTTCAAAGTGTATGGGTAAAGTAACAAAAAATTAATGTAACCAAAATGCACCACTATGCTACTAACACGTGGTGTGAGTAATACATTAAATGTATTATTAGTATTTGACACTTGATAAAGAAATCTTTGCATATGGGAAAAATTGACATGTGTTACACATTTCCCGCCACTTTTTGACTTTAAATAGTTGATATTTGCATTTGTTAATTTATTATAAATATATGTTGAACTTCCAATGAGGATTATTTTGTATACTAAAGTTTGGGGTCATATTTTTCAAGCTTTTGCATATCAAACTTGACATGAACTTCCTCTTCACATGATCTTCTCGTGTTATTCCAAGGGTGTTTTGGAACACACTTTTGACATTTTTACAAATTTTTCACATGTTGTTATGACCTAATTCTATGTAAGTCAAAGATTTACCATGTTTTTAATTCATTGTATGTTGATTATCATAATTTTAATGTAAGGTGCATAGAAACTAATATCTTTTACAATGGTTTTTGCAGGCATGGAGGGGAAGTTGTCCTTGTATGAACATGGCCATCAAGCTAAACTACATGCAATAGAAAATGTAGTTCAAACACCATTAAATGGGCCTTTTGATCATGAAAACTTGTTGTGGGAAGTCATCATTCAACACATTAGGATGCAACAAAGCCCTTGCCTTGTTGAAGTTACATTCATCCCCACAACTCAAGTACTTGATTTCATAGTTGGTGAAAAAGGTAAAAATGGTGGACAATGTCACTTTCTTTGCAAAAAACACATCATCCACCTTGATAATGATTTGTAGTGCTTCCAAGTTTTCAAGGTTCAAATTTTAACCTCTAAGATTTGCATTCATATTATACATGTTTAGATGTGATATTCACCATTTGATGAATTAAATTTATTATTATGTAAACAAAAAAATGTGATTAATTGTTTTTTTTTATAATGCAATGTATGTTCATAAGTAGCATAAAATTGGTTGGCTAGTTGTTTGTAAGTACCAATGTCAATATGGTCCCAATGATCTCACAAATGTTGTGAAGGATATTACACAAAATCATAATGCAAATCCAAAAAATTAGACGTCAATGGAAAAGTAATCCCATCTAGGACAAACCACAAGGGTACACGAGATTCTAGAAATAAATGGGGTGGTTTTATAAAAATAGGATGTAGTGTTGAATTCACCATTAAGACATTGTATTTGCTCAAACATGTATTAGAGTTATGTTTCATTCAACGAAATCATGTTCATCAAGATGGTTTACATGTCCATGGGGATTTAAATATGGATGACAAATTTGCATTTGTTGCCCATTTATCATAATAGATCAAGGATTTCGTGATGGAACAACTAAGGTTTGGACTCACAATGTTTCAAATTATGGCAAAACATAGGTAGCATGTGAAGAACATCATGTTAGGGACACGTGAGTTAAATAGAGACATGTTCCTCACTGAACAAGATGGTGTTGTTTGGGAAATTGGTTCAAGAAACATACTAGCTACATAAGAATGATGCAAAAAGTGTGTGTATGTGGATGTTCAACAAAACATTAATTCAATGTTTTACTATCAAAAAACTAGGGTAGAGGTGGATGGTGGTCTCACTGGGCAAAACATGTCTTTCACTCTGGGTATCCAAACACCATGGCAAAGGGAGATGATGATTGAACATGGACACCAAGGAGGTGTTGTAGTTTAGGACAAATGAAAAAAAAGTGATACATTATGTCTTATACATAATACATGCACTTGTGTTCTAATACACTATAATATATGTATTCTAATGCCATTGAAACATTAATAAGACAAATCAATGGACATAAAAAAATACATGTAAAAATTTGAAATTGTTAATAGATCATTCATTACTTCTTTAGTCAATGTTTAACTAACATATCTCTATTGTGAATTGTGGCAATTCCCCTTTTATACCATGATGGTGTTTGACCAATGGCACAATGGCATATTGCATCACATCACGATGTCGACAAGAGGGTTTGACACCATGGATGCATGCTTTGAATGAAAACATTCACAATATTCACCCATCATGGCATCCCAATGCTTTCATTGTTGATTATGCCCAAGGGCACATCAACTGCATGAAGTAAATCCTTATCCCTTCCCCCTTTCTATCCAACAAATTGCCAATTATCTATTATGCATGTCACTTGCCCCAATGGATGTAACATGCATGAACATTGATTGTATTTAAATCCACCAAGTTTCATATATAATGCATTTTCTTTCTTGCAAGACTATATGGCCAAACACTGCCATTTTCTTATGTTTGTGGCATGTGAAAAAAACATGTTAAAAACAAGCATGTATCAAGATAAGAGACCCAACATTATGTAGTAATGTATTGTAAGAACTAAGGAACATCATGTAAGACAAGGATGGTCCATTTGGAGCAAGTGCTGAAATGTGAGCAATGAATATGCTACAATATATCACTAGCAAGTACCCTACATCTAATTTTTTTGGAAATACATGGAGGAAAATTAGCGTCATAAAACTCACATGTGGGTGGTTGGATTTCGAAATCTACCATATGTTGGGCAAGACATTAATGCTACAATTGAAAATTACCATGGGACATTGAAGGCCCAATTAAAGTTAAGGAAAAGTAGATTGGTTGGTCTTCGTGTGGATTAGTGCATCCATGAATTAGTCAAGGATGTCCTCACTCAATACTAGTATCAAAGTCTATGCAAAAACAATGGGTTCATGAATAACAAATGCCAATAATTGTTTATGGTTGGGGCCTTGTGGGGGCATGGTTGATTCTTGACAGAAATGTGACATTGCCTTCCTATGATGGTGATCCAACACATGTCATGTCACAAAAAAAAACCCATATGCGACACGCCATCCACAACCCAATATTAGAGTGGGCATGTTGTAACTGTGTCAATGCACAACATGGAAACATTTGCAAGCATCAACTCAAGGTTTTAATGCTTCTTCATCCCAACCTTGTAGAGGGCATGATTGCTTGGTTTTGTGGATCATTGAAAGGGACTTCTCAAGGTGGGTTGAAAAACCTATTTAGTACACAAGTGGGTACACCCCACCACATAATGACAACTCCACCTATATCAATTCATAAGTCGACCACCCCAATACAAGTCAGTGTAGAAGAACAGTTTTGAAACATGGCATTAGATATGGTGGATGTGGCTAGTGGGAATCCAGTTCTCCTTGAACATTATTTGAATTTGAAAAAAAAACTATTTGAAGTTAAAAATTGATAATTCAATTCCGAATTTTTAAATTTAATTTTCTTAAAAAATTTTGATCTAAAAAATTATATTTCAATTCTGAAAACTACTATTTCAATTCTTTAAAAAAGTAATTTGAATTTGAAACTTGATATTTGAATTTGAAAATTGTTATTTCAATTCCTTAAAAACTTATTTGAATTTGAATTTGAATTTTAAATTTAAATTCAAAAAAATAATTTCATCTAAAAATTGATATTTGAATTCTAAATTATTATTACTGATTTAAAAAATTAATATTTCAATTCAGAAAATTATTGATTGAGTTTTAAGGTTTTTTTTTCTACTAGTGTAATCCATAATAAATCACTTTTATAAATAATAATAAATGATTATAATTATTAATTATAAGTTACACTAAATAATTATTGTCACAACATAGATTTTTATATTATATAATTTTTATTCTCATAGTATATGCATAATTATTTTTAATTCAACATAATTATTCACATTCTTGTAATTTATAACTTGAAATATGAATTAAAATTTTGGAAAAATTATAGTATTAATTATTAAAACGAAATATAGTTAAAATAATTATTGTAAGGATTATAATATCAGGAATTATTATAAAGCAATTTAGGTTTTTATTTTTTTAATCATGTAATTACTTATCTATGATAACTATTTTTACATCAATTTTATTGTAATTATAAAAATTAATTATATGTTTAAATATTTTATTTTACTTAGTATTTACTAATAGGCAAAAAAATTACATGACCAATAATTTTTTTACAATAATAAATGTAATTATATATTAATTAATGTAATTAATTTAATATTAATTTTTTAAAAATCGTGTAAAATTTTATTTTTTGATAAGAATTGTTAGTTCATTATTTATTATTTGAATTGAAAAAAGAGTTAGTTGTTTAATTATATATATATATATATTACATTAATTATATTATCTATAATTCAACCAGATTTTTTTAAGTAATAAAATATTTTAAAATATATTGGAGCCATGTACTTAAATTGTTTAGAAATATAAAAATTAAAAACAAAAGGCATGAGGAAGTTTTGGAGTTACAACTTAATTTGTGAGGAAGTTGCAACTTCAAAATTTATCCCATATTGTTTGTTCTCCATTCCTATTTTAAACATTATATAAAGAAGGGGTGTGGTCATTCAATTTCACATTAAAAAATTTGTGCACATGGGATGAGCCAATCAAAAGGTTTAACTGAAAACTAAAAAACAAATTATGCACAATTTTAAACTACCTACCTCCCCAACCTATTTATCTACCTAGCCAGGTATGTACTTAATTTGATTTATCCACTTAAGTCGACCTATGAATTTACTTACTTAAATACCTATTTTCATGAGTAGGTATTTAACCTAGGAATGTAGGACCTACCTACCTACCTTTTTACTTCAGTTTTGTAAGCACCTATTTATGTACCTACCTAGGTACCTACTAACCTAATATTAATTTTTTTATTGAATTCATTCTTAAATGTGACATGGCATATTTACATTAGGCCACATGTCATAATAGAAGATCATTTAAACATTTGAATTGAATGTCCTAGATTATTTCAAAATAATAACAATATTTATTTTTTAAATAATTAAACATTAAGACATGTGGCAACACATCATTTGCCTTCAATTGTGACTAAAATAGTTACATTTTGATAACATGTGACAATACATATACAATGGAGTTAAAAGATGTAGTTGTATTTGTTGATTTTTTCTTTCATCCAACAACCTTTGTTGTTTGCGACTAATATCACATGTGACTTGTCCAAGGCGACAAATGAAATTTTAATCGCAAATGTTGCCTGCAACTAAAATTTATGTAATGACCAATTGAAAATACCTATTTTTCTTTTAGCCCTGGATTGCTCAAGGTGCATTTTATGTTGTTAGGAAACATGGCCCAAGTATTGGGCCGTAATTAACATAACTTAATTTTCGATAAGCTTAGGTAGGCTAGCTAAAAAAGTTTTGGGGTTAACCTTAAGTTTAAAGGGGTGGGTTAGGGCATATCACCTTATCCCAATAAGATTTTAGGGGTGGTGGCTTGGTTATGATAAGGGGGAAGTAGGTTGGCTGCATTAGGGTAAGGTTGGGTTACCTTATCCTTGTTCAAGATTGGTTATCGATGTTGGATAAGGAGGTACGAATAGTGTGGGGGGGGGGTGGATTTTTTTAGCAGTTTTTAACAATTAGGGTTAAGGTAGAACAATCGTAATGGCACTTCTTGAAATTGAGAGGAAGAGAAAAATAAATATTAATCCTTCTTCTTGAATGAAGAATAATGATGATGGTTGTAAGGATGGGAATGGTGTTTTAGGGCATCATGACAGGGTGAAATATGTGAAAGAGGAAGGAGGATAGAACATCATGAAAGAGTAGGCTCTCTAAAGGAAATCAAGTCAACATACATTTTGGAGATTAAAAGTAAGCTCTTCAAATGGTGGTGTCGCAACCCTAGCCTTGGGCTTGCGACCAAGGCAAGGGTTGGCAAAGGCGCGAACTAAGAGTGTAACCCGGGAGTCACATTCTATGCTCCTGAGAGTGTATGAAAGTGTGAGGGAATGAACCCCCACACTCCCAAGTGAACTCCCACTTTGGGAATTGGAGTCCTAATGGACTTCCAAATTTTCAAAGGGTAATTGCAGGGGTCAAAACTCATTGGATTGAAAAGTTCCTTATATTTTTGAAAAGTTCTTAGAACGTAGATGTTTAAAATGGGCTTACATGACTCATTTGAGCACTTAAAACATAAGTTATGGCCAAAAGAAGGGCCAGGAGTCAAATTACCAATTTGACTTCCAACCATTAGAAGTTGAGAATCACCCTAAATTCCTTACGTGCAAGTGGCGTGCCACATATCATTGGAAAAAGCTCTCGACAAGGGTTACAACTTTGCTTTAGACCTCACCTCAATAACAAGTTTATAGACAAAATTATGGGCCTCTAAAGTTGCGGGAGTACCAATTTTGAGAATTTCGGAACTCCAACTTCGGAGTCCCGAGACAAAATGACATTTGGGTGTTGGCCCCGTGGTTAGGCATAGAAAATAATATAAGGGGGAAGGTGGTGGCTTCCCCCAAGTCCAGGCCGTGGTGAGTCTTGTGAGTCTGTGTTTGCCCATGGCTCGTCCATGCACCAAAAGTGCTTCAACTATGCACTAACCAACTTGTTGTTTGGTTTGTGCTGGTTTGTGTGAGTAATTGAATTGCTTATCACTCTTCCTAGTCCCATCCCGGAGCTCTAACACACCCCTCTACCCCAAAGTGTTGTGAACCAAGTAGCATGCCCCAACTCCTTATCCTTCCGCTGTTTTCACCTTAGACTCACATTTGAGTCTATCAAGGAGCTTGGGAGTGTGTCAGGTCAGGTGGCAATTGCTCAAATGGAGACATTCCATAAATACGATGATTAAAGCAAATCGGGGAGGTCAAGAAGATGTTAAAGACATGAAAAACCATAAAAATAAAGGCTAAAGGAAAGGTCTAAGTCTAACTTCCAAACAAGGAACAAGACCAGATTATGTGATTCAAAAATATAAAAACAGGAACAAAAAATAAGAACACAAGATGAAAAAAAATGTGAAAATGAATTTTTATTATGCTAATATATGCAAACATGAACATGAAAAGAACATGATAAGGTTATGATGCAAGATCATGCCTAAAATTAATGTTGAATAGACTAAAGGAAATGAGAGGTCCTATTTTTATTTTTACCCCTTTAGGTGTTGAAGGAAGCTTTCAAGGAGGTTTTTATGTGTGCATCAAATAAGAAAGTTTTTTGAAAACCTTCCTAATTGGGAGCTGATTATGAATTAATTCAAATTTAATTGAAATTTAATTCGGACTTAACTAAGATTTAACTACAAGTTAACTAGGATTTAATTTGAACTTAATTAGCATTTAATTAAAAGTTAATTTTGAGTTGATTTGGATTTAACTAAGAGTTAATTGGGATTTAACTAAGTGTTAACTTGAACTTAACTAAGACTTAATTGAAAATTAATTAAAATTTAATCAGGAGTTATGGATGAACATTATGGATGAATTCCATATATTGGAAGATGGTGTTTAATGTTCACATCTGTCAGAAAAGAGGTATTTGAACTTGTTACTAAAGTAAATAGATAGTAGTAGAAAAAAAACATAGTTACATAGTGTTGTTGTGAGCCTACAAACACAAAAGAGATGGGTTGCCTTTTTGTAAAAACAAGAGAAATCATGAACTAAGGGGACTGATGTCGCACATAGAAAGAGTACGTGTGAAGGGGATGTTTTGTGCAAGGTAGAAGCTTTGGAGGTGTAAATAGTTGTAAAATTAAAAGGTGTGGCAAGGGAAGACCATACAAAAGCCAATATTAAGAAATAGTTAGAGCAAGAATTGGGAGTATTTGAATTACAAGCAATACATTATAACCTTTCCTTGAAGATGTGACAAGTGTTGTGTGCAAAAACTTGATGGATTGCATGGGTGATTATGTTTGTGTGAAATTGCCTAGATTAGGGTTGCAATTGGTTAAGTAAGTTAAAGAAGGGACAAATAGATAGAAATGGGTTTGCTATTTGCAACAAATAGGAGAAGGGGATTATAATCAAGAAAACAAAAGGGAGATTGTGGTTTAAAAAAAAGTAGGATAGTTGTCTATAACAGACATGGGGAAAATGATAAAAAAGGGAGTGGTTAGAAGAAAAAATAGGATAATTGTTTGCAACAAATAAGGGAAAAATATATAACCAAGAAACCAAGGAGGAAAGTTTAGGTAGGATAGCCATGTGCAATAGATAGGGGACAAGGATATAAACAAGAAAACAAGGAGCATGGGAATGGAAGTTGGGTAATAAGTTGTGATTCCCCCCTTTGATAATCTCCAAGGGGGTAAGGGATAATGATCCAGGTTAAAGTGTTAATGATGCACTAACTTTGTGTTAAACACCAAATATAAATGCCCATGTTGTGATAAATTGTAAGGGAGCAAAGTGAAGTTAAATCAACACTTATTGGTTACACTTTGCTTAAGGGTAAAGGCAATTGCTAATTGAAAGACATTACTGATTGAAAATACTATCATTAAATAAACATCACATTGCAAAATATGAGTGTAGTTGGGGCCACAAATTAGGGACTTGTATGCATCAGGACCTTAAGGAAATGTGTAATTTGGGATTTCAAACTATGAATTTTAAATTGGAGTTGGTAGTCAAACAATAGTTGTGAACATGTGAGGCCCAAGAAATGAACACAACCAATGGGTTCAAGAAATGCTTAACTAGTGTTTCAAATCATACGAATATTATGCAATTGTTTGAAGACAACGTCTGTGCTACAAAATTAATCATTTGCATTTGTGCCATCCAATAGACAATTGTGGAGTTAGGTTCATGTTGTAGTTATAAACACCTTGTTGATGAACATATTATTTAAATTAATAATGAATTTTATTAATTAGTAATGAAATATGATGTTTACATAATGACCTTAGAATGAAATAATTTCAACCAAGGTGAAATCATTAAGGTAGGGTGAACCTATTTCTTTTTTAATTTCCTATAGTGATTTAAGCTAGTGATTTTCACTTCACTTTTGTACTAGTGATGAAATAAATACATGTAACACGGGAGCAGTAAGGTTTCCTCATGTAAAGTTTCCCGGAGGAAACATACTTCCCCTTTGGGAAGGGAGGGTTTAAGCAGTAATAATGAGAAGATAAAACTCCCTAAGGGAGTTGTGCTAGGGGAATGGTTGGTTCCTTGGGGGAGGGTGGTTGTCTCAAGGAGGAGATGTTTTTCCTAGGAAGTGGATTGCTTCTATATGAAATGGTCTTTGGGGAGGAGGGTTGCTTTGAAAAGAGGACAATGCTTTCGAGAAAAGATGTTTTGGAAAGAACTTGATGTTATTCCGCCTAAATGTGTTTTCATTAGGAACATTTTTTTTTTTGGGATAGGTACACTGTGTTTTTTTAAGGAGTATGGGACAAGTAAGATGTCAAGAATGGGTTTAGAGTCAATAAGCAATATCGGGAGGAATGGGCAAGCAAAAAAAAAAGGGAAGTAGGCGCAAGTTTGGAGTTTTGCCGGACGGGCCATGGGAAACATTAATGGGTGGGTTTTATTGATGAGGGGTGGGGGGTTTCATTTGGGTTTAGTGAAACAATAAGGGGGTGTAGTCATAATCAAACGAGCCAAAAAAATGTCGAACGACCACCAAAACTCTATAAAGATTATAATTTTGTTAGATATATTTTGTGGTGTCATTTTAATGCCATGTTAATCATGGAATGTTATGCTAAATGATTATTATTATTGTTGAAGAATTCAAAATAAAAATTCAAAAAAAATATTTTGGGTTTTGGTTTTAATAAAGGACCTTTGAATTGAACAATAGTTGCATCAAAAGTAGTCAATTTTGTAAATTACTAAGCTAAAAAATTTCCTTATAAAGGAATTTTGATGAGAAAAAAAAATTGAAATGATGTTAATTGATTATCCACACTTAAAAAACACTCACAATTTGAAAGTTGTGGAATTTAAAATTTTTAAAAATTTAAAATCTATTGAACAAAAATTTAAAATTTCAAGAATCTTTCACCAAATGTAAGTCGGGTGTAATGTACATGACATCTAAAACAAAGTTGTAGTTTATGAAAATAAAATAAAATAAACATATTTCCATACAATTTGAAATTAAAATAAGTTTTCAAAATGAAACACAAAATTTGGTAGAATTTTTACACTTAAAAAAAAGTCTTAGTTAATTATGAAAAGTTAATACAAAAAAGTGATGTATTAAAAAATTATATGTTTTTTTAATAATATATTGCAAAAGATTTCCTCCCAAAGTCTTTTATATGAAAAAGTGAAAATGACCAGAAAAGGAATACAATCCTTGAGTCCTTCATCACTGTTGGTTCATTTGATTGTGATTGCACACAGGGACATGATTAATCAAGACCTTGACATTCTAGGTTGGGTCATCAAAGTTCAAGAACTTGATGGTCAAAATGCATCACAAACTGTGCTTCATGTAATTCATTACTACTGTTTAGTGTTTGCCCTCAAAGTATGATTAACACATTGTTGCAACCTCATAATTAAAACCTCATCCACAGACACAATCACATTACCTATACAATAGCCATCCCAACCAAAAAACAAAAGGTTAAAAAATCCCTAGATATCATATGTAAACATAATATACAATAAAGATATTCATAAAGTTGCTTAAAGCATTGACATTGGGCGAAACATGATGTGAGACACCAAAATGGGTTGAAGTTGGTATAAAAAAAAAACTGAAGGTGAAATTGGAAATGCATTGATGTCATGTGAGACAAGGTGACAATGTGTGTGAAAGAGCTTTAGGGGTGTGAGAGGCATATGAAAGCTTCAAGTGTGTGAGAGAGCTTTAGGGTGTGAGAGTGTTTTCAAGGCATGAGAAGATGAGAGAACTTCAAGGTGTGAGAAAACTTCAAGTATATGAGAGGGAAGAGGTGGGAGGGTATGTAGGGGCGAGGTTGCCATGAGGCTAAGTGATATTAGCATGAAGAGTGAGGTGGAGGTTGACAATAGAAAAGTAAGTGTTGCAAAGCTTGGTGGCAAGAACAATTTTTTTTCCTTCTTTTTAATTTCTTCCTTCCTTCTTTTCTCCTCTCTCTACCTTTGGGCTTTTTCTTTCCTTCCCCTTTGCCTCTTGACCAGTGTTGGGTGGTGGTTCTAACTTACCAAATCGAGTAACCACCCAACACCGCTTCTGACCCCAACATTTTCTTTTCCTTCCTTCCTTTCCTTCTCTGCTTGGATCCCTACAATTTTCCTTTCCTTCTTTCTGTCCTTTTATTCCTTCTCTATGGTCCCCAGTTTTCAGTTTCACCCCAGGTTGGACACCTTTACAAACAATCGCTAACTAGGCATGAAACAGAAGGTAGAAGGTTGTCAAACAGGGGATGAAACATGGCATGACTTTGTGGATATCTTTGATGATCAGCAATAATATAAGCACTCTGGACTCTGGACTCTGAACTCTGAATATTCATGTCAAAGAATCTGATGAATTGGCTTACCCATCTATACCTATAGGTGCTATTGGGAACATTATGGAGAACTTGGGGAACACTATTGAGAACATATGAGTGTATGTTCTGTTGGTTGCATGCATATTCTGTTGCCGACATGGTTGCCACCATTTTCCTGACTCAGCTAATACCCCTTTCTACAAAGCACATCATACCTATTCTAATATGAGGTTTGTCACACTGGGAATGAGCTCTAATACAAAAGACCTAATAGTCGACAGCTATCGTACCCATGGAAGAATGCAACATCAAATGAACACTTGCAATCATGCATACACGTTTCGAATTACAGGGTACAATATTAAAACAAATTGTTGAGAACTGGAAAATTCATTCATGTGCACAAGTTTGAAAAATATAAGGTAGAAATATGTTTGGAGTAGAAAATTTGATTATACTGAAAAATTATACAATGACAAATTGTGAATGCTAACATGTGAAGCTCTTGTTACACCCATCACCAAACAATATTTTATTCATACGTGCGACTTCAGTAAAACTTACAATAATCATGCAAAAGGATATAAGCCCCTACATATATCGAACAGGTTCCCAAACGTAAAGCACTGCCTGGATTTTTCCTTTGTATTTTCAGCTCCCTTACCTGCCTAAAGAACCCTATTTTCAGCAAGCGAGATCTTGTGCGGTGGAAGGTACCAGCCATGCTGTACTGGGATCTTCTGACCAGCGGAAGGTACCAGCCAGCCTGTCACTATTTCTAAAAAGTGAAAAAATCCCAGCTCTGCTTTAGGCAGGAAAAGGACCTGCCCTTCTCCTATACATTATTCCCAACATGTTCCCGATCACATGTCAACAGTACCACACCTCATCCCATATCCTTTGCCCTAACCCTTTAAATGGGTGATGGGCTGCTTTGATTTATTTGTTTTTGGCTATGATGTTCATTTAAAGATGTTTAATAAGCCAAAGGTCCTAAAGCACATTTCTTTTTTCACTATGTACCTTCATATTTTCAATAACATTTATGGGGGATGCCCAAACATTTGGGCTTGTGGTTATGCATATTTTGGGTGTGTAATGGACACTTGGAAGCATAACTTGCTTCCAATACATGCCCAAAATGTTCATAACCAAGGGCCCACATGTGTCTGGCCAACAACAAGATGTGTTTCAACTTCAGAAAACACATTAATTTTATTTTTATTTTTTCTGGCTGGAGTTAGAAATTTTGTTAGTGTGAGAAATAATTCAGGTATCAATCAATTTTTTTAATAAATATAATTTGGGGTTTGGGAGGGGGTTGGCATTAGGAATGTAATCGTTACTTTGAAACATGGCTCAAGTATGTAATTTTATTTTATTATTTTGGTTTTGGAGTTGATATAAGTTGTTAGTTTTTATTGGTTGTAGAGTCTTACAAAAAAAATTAAATTCATTTTTTGGCTATATGTAGGTAGTCAAATTGGATCTGCATAGGATTTGTTTGGGGAAGAATTAGGAATCAAGAGTCTTGAAATGTGAGGAAAGGGGGGAGGGGGGTTTGCAACTAAATTGGAGGTTTTAAAAAACAAAAGAAAATTCTTTGAACCATAATTTGAGGTTATTTCAAATTAAATGAAAGGTTGAAATTGAGATTAGAAGTTCCCTTCAAAAGTAAGAATTGAACAACATTAGTCAAAACCACAAAAAAATCCAATAATGTTTTTGACAACATGGATGCCATGTGACAATGTAAAATGATACAATGTATTCTAATTGATAAGCTTGCATTTAGGCCTTTCAAGTTTAACTCAACTCTTAAAGATATACATTGTGTAGGTAAATGTCAATTAATTTGCTCATTGAATTTAAATGATTTTCTTATTTCAAACCTTACACCATGTTTGAAAAAAAATCTAAGCACCCTTCCAAATGGAGTTAGCAATGCATTTTTGACTCCCATTAGACCTTGTAGCATGATTTTAATGGGTAGCCATAAATCAATTTATAGTAAAAAAACCAATAAACATATCATCATCCTCTTGTGTAATGTTGAGGTAGGTTTTTGTAAATAATTTAAAAAAAAAAAAAAAAAACCTCATTCTTGATGTGCTCGCAAAGACTTGTCACAAGATATTATACACAAACATTGGTCCAAATTAATATTGGTAGGTTAAGGTGTTAAATAATATAAGGTTTAAATTTTTAGTCTTATTTAAATCAAAGGTTCAATATTTTGCTAAAATTAGATTTGGATCCGTATAATGAAATGAGCTTCTTGTTCAAACTAAAGTTTAAGCATGCATAAGGTTACTACCCCATTTTAAACAAATCCAAGGTTTTTATCTATATAAATGCAAGTTTTTAAAATGGGCAATTATAGAAGGGTGAAAATGTGTTCCCCAAGCATTACCATCAACTCGCTTATTCTACCACAACTACTCAAGTAGTAGTAGGGAAATCTCCGCTTAGCAAGTAAAAGTGCTAATTAGTAGTTTATTCTACTACAACTTCATAAATAGTAAGCAGGTAACATTCCATGTACAAAGAAATCAAATAAAAAGGGGTTTGTCCTATGAAGGTAGTCTACCGCCTACATTTAACATTATTCCAACTAGTCAAACCTATAACGAAACAATCTAACACAAGAACAAATAAGAAGGGACTAGAAGTAATCTAGTCTAATGGGATTAATGATGCATTTAACATTTGATGTCTCCCATCTACAATGCATGTAGACCTTCTATGGCTATTGCCTATTAACTACAATGCTTGCATACCCGTTGTAGTTGTTGCCTACCATCTACAATTGTTTTCCATTCGTTATAGACCTCAACTTTCAAGTTTACCTTCTTGTTGTTGCCATTTTATAGTAATTACTGTCCTATGGCAAAAATGTATTTCCTATTCTAAAAGCTAAACATAAAGTAGATGTCATATTACTTTTATAAAAGAAATGCATAACTAATATATGAACACAACAAAACTCTAATATGAACTACTTTCCCTAGCTCTCTATCATATTTTAAGTAAAACCAACACCAACAAGACAAATTAGAGTACATTGACCATTTTCCATTACAAGAATCAAAATACAACTTGCTTCCATACTCTTTTCCTTTCTCTTTAATTTCAAACACACATTTTTTCTCAAGAGAAGGATCTCATAAAAAAAACTCCAATTTATAATACAATGCAATGATTCTAATATTTCGTTCATTATTTTAATCCTCCTTCCTCCCAAGATCACACAAGGCCCATATCCTTCCTATGAAAAAATGTCCTTATCTTAATCCTTCTTATAAGTCCATTATGTGATTGGTAGATTACCACCAACCATTCAACTAATTAACCCCATTAGCTTCATCCTTTAATAATAGATGGTAAGCCTACCATTAGTCACCATCTAGTTACTAGGATGCCCCATAGTACTAAATAGCTTAGGAAATATTACCTTTAACAATAATTACCAAGCCTTGCTTTTAAAGCAAATTATTAGTTTTAATTGGTTGTACATAACATTTAATACACAATCTTTTAACCTTGATCACAATGTAGTGCTTGCAAAAAAATAAAATTACTAATAATTTAAACTTTAGTTGAGCGCAATGTAAATGAAATCAAACTTGGTCTTAGTTTAGATTGGGCTTTAAACTTTTTGGGAAATGAATTAATATTCATGAAGGCATCAATGGATGGAACTTGTTATAACTTAGTTGTGGATTTGAAGCTCAACTATTGACATTTGCTTCCCTTCAATTAGGATTTTAAAAAAAACATTTAAAGCTAGCCATTTTGATTGGCTATGGGATAGGAGCCCAATGGAAAAAATGTTTCTTATGGAACATGTAACTACAAAATCTTATCATTGAATGGTCACTAGAGCTCAATGGGCATTGAAGCAAGCAAGACATCACAACTTGATTCTGATTTGCTTTCTCTTTTCAGGTACTTCATGAAAGCTAACTACACAAATTTGTTTCCATTATGCTACTTGGAATCCAATGTCTAATTAGTGCAAAATGGCCTTAAACAATATGCATGTTGACTATTGCATGTTATTACGGCATGATGAATGGTGGGGATAGATTGTTGGGAAGATTTTGTGATCATGAACCCATAGGGATCATATTTAAAAATATTATTGCAAGACTTGTGGGATGCTTGAAATTTGGCCTCTACTTAAATTGGTTTGAATCAATGTTACTTTCCTAGACATAATCACATCCTTTAAATCACCCTTCCACAATCATAGTTTGAACTTGAAATTTGGCTTAATGTTTATGTTTGTGTAAAATGTGCTACACAAGGTGGTAACCATCATTATAACACATATCAAGCTCAATTAGGTGTAAAAAAAAAAGGTGTACAATTACATAATCACATAAATCACTTGGTAATGGCAAATGACACGTACACCAACATGCCATATGTGGCCTAATGATTTTACAATTGTAATCAAGCTAACATCTTGTTGATATTTTTGAGTAGAATAACATATTTTGATGATCAAGGTAAATATGACACTTATGATAATCATAACTAGTTTAGGTTACATTAATTTTGAGTACAAACATTTTCAGTGTTGACAAAATTTCAAACATAAATAACTACATGGGTGTAGAAGAACGCAATGCAAGTTAAGTTAAAATTATGAATGCTATAACTTTCTAAGTCATTACAAAATCGGGGTTTGCATTTTGGGTTTATAAACTTGGAAACACACAAAAGCCAAGTAATAAATATAGATCAAAAGTCATGAAACTAAAGATGGGTTGTAAGAACTATTAATATTGTCCAATGT
>Ga0116227_10006309_pt1 | contig 24151 bp, 21 predicted proteins | sample S1TSphgellanicum_FD_89693 | JGI IMG/M metagenome (GOLD analysis project Ga0116227, IMG submission 89693) | Host-associated microbial communities from peat moss isolated from Minnesota, USA - S1T2_Fb - Sphagnum magellanicum MG | ecosystem: Host-associated > Plants > Peat moss > Unclassified... | reverse complement strand
TATTGCTACTGATTGATATCCTAATCTTTTTGAAGATCTATATTCCATTTATTGCATTTTACTTCTATTTTTTCCTCTGCAATTTTGGTTTAATCACATTGTTATCTTATGTTAAGGAATACAAATTGCGTTGTATGAAGTAAATGAAGGTAATTTGAAATGCAATTTCATGTGTAGTTCGAAGTAGAATTAATGTACATATCATGGCATATTTTCTGCCTTCATTTCTGAAGTCTTGACTTGAGTTTAAGGCGTATGAGCCCCATGTTTCTAAGTTGCAGACACATTTCTACATGGCTCCTACAGGATCGTGCATCTGTTTGGTTATGGCTGTGGTGCTTGACAGTTATATCCTTGCATATATGTATATAATATATGGACACAACCTGCAATTCCATTTGATGTTCAGTTGTTCATCATGGTTTGCTCCTTTTCTGTAACCTGCAAGCAAGACTGAGGAATTGAATGTTGTGGAAGAAGAAATCTTCATAGTTTACCCAGAATTGCAGCTTGAATGCAAACATAAGCTCCCAACTTGTATACTTCAAACACTGGTCGTGCTTATCCCTGTTCTTTTAGGGATGCATGCACAGTGTGTAGGCGTAAGACAAATAGCAAACTTTTGTGATCCAACTCTGTGTGTCAGGAACTTCAATTGTGAGCATCCAGTTGTGAGAAAATTTTAGTTCCGGGAGATTTGAAACTGTATGCAAGGATTGGACTGCAACCAGTTACCTCTGGCTTTTTTTTCGCTTGGTGCTTTGCACTGTGAAGGAAAATTTAGAACCTAATAGAGTATCCGTAAAGTAATGAAAACACAGCATGAGAACCCTGCGATGGTCATACATGGGGTGAGATTGAGAAAAAACCTGCAAAAAAGTACATGACCATTCAAGGAGCGGTGAAACTCAGAAAACCATCAACTTTGGTGGTAAACTGAGTTTCATTCTGTCTTTCCTTTTTCTTGAGTGCCTCCACTGCACTGCTACATTTATTTTCTCTGCTCCTACGTGTACAACTACTATAATTACTCTCGAACCTTGTGCATTAAATGCTGAGTTTCAGAATTTCATCCTGGGATTTAATAAACTTCCTTACTTTGCGGATATCACTGAAAGAGGGGATAGGAGGCGAAAGGAGGCCCAAAGACAGGGTGACTTTACAGATAACTCTAATAATCACATATTTACTCTCAATATATTTTTTGGTTATGGTTGTGTTACTGACACATATCCATGTAATATGAATATGCACAAAACCTGCAATTCATGTTATATGTAATAAAATTTCCTTACTTTACCGATACCACTGAAAGAGGGGTTAGGGGGTGAAAGGAGGCCCAAAGATGGGGTGAATTCACGGATTTCTCTAATGTGTAAGAATGTAGCTCACCTTCTTCTTACCTTCTAAGGAGAAGGTGGGTGACTGACTACTAATTAGAACATAATAGATATGACCAAGAAGTTCTGGTCACCTGTCACCTTGTGTCAAACCTTATGCTTTAGAGTCCACCCATGTTTCTGAAGTTCCAGACTCATTTTTTACAGTTGTAAAGTCCAGCTTGTTATTTCAGACTAAATGGGCTGGGGCTTGACGAAGCAGAATTTCTTGGAAATTCCATCTTTAATCACCAGGAATTATGGGTAAATTCAACATCCCTCCCTTCCACCTTCCTGATTCTTTTCTACAGATCCCTTATATGCACCTTCCCAAATGGGTTCCAGGCTCTTTTAACCCGTCCACCACTAATCTCTCTACTTTCGTGCCACCACCATGTCAACCATGCTACATCTAATGCAATTCATTGGATCCAATCTTTAGTATAGGATTCTGATCTTTATGCCGGGTAACACCCTTGGAGAGGGCCTTCTCAAATTAAGGGCCTCTTGACTCTGCACTCTGCCGCATCCAGGCCCTTATTTGGGGAAGGCCTTGCTCGTCAAGTGGGTACCTTACACTGAAACATAAATGACTCCTAGAGAATCCTTTGAGGGAATATGTGACTCTGCACCCTAAAGTTTAACATCCATTTGAAACCTGTTATGACTCAGTTGTGGATGAACTACAACTGAGTTGAGTTACCAAGACCCTCATCTCGAAATAAAAGTAAAACATTTTCTTTTATCATCGTTTTATTATTGCCTAACCCTATGAAATCACAATGACTTCCATAATTCTGATGAAAAAATTATGCCTAGGAAAACTAAACAAACAAAAACAAAGATATGCACAAATATAAATGAAACATCAAAATTGGTTTGTAAATTTGAACTTTAAAAGATTAAATGTTGAACAAGCCAAAGGGAAAGAACTGTAATGAAATCTTACATCTGCAATGATGTTGCCCTTGGATGCTTCTATATATGTCAAACATAATCTTCACTTTTCAGAAACTCCATAACAACAGAAAATACATATAACACATCTAGGAATTGCTGTTAGAAAGAGCACAAACAATATTAAATGAAATTATTGTTGTTATTATTTTGCATAAGTGTTAATGAATTGAGCATTAAGATTATGTCAATCTTGTCTTTTGGCTATGTCAGCCTTTTTTTTACTGGTGAAAGAAAACCTCAAAATATCAAAAATGAAGTGTTTTTTGAAAGTTCAATCACTAGAAGTGAGGGTAAAAAGAATAAAAATAGTTAGATTTTGATATTTGGTTTTAAATGTGTAACCAAAAATATAGAACAATGATTAAAGATTTGTGCTTCATGTTGGGTTTATAGCCATATTTGGCTAAATTTTCCAAGAAATGATTGTCACTTTTTCGAAAGATTCCTATGGATGATTGCCACTTTGACTATAGAAAATAATTCCCAACAAAAACGTCCAAATTATCATTCTCCCAACAAAGTAACATCCATACAAATTAATCCCACACAATGATTTTGTTCTTCAACATTCATTCCCCAATACACTCATCAATTTACCTTTGCTTGTAGCCTTTCCATGGACAAGAAACACTTTCCCATTTGGGTTTCAATTATCTAATTGACTAACATGTCCTTAGCTCAAATGCTGTTTTTTTCACAACGTTTTAATTTACAACTATCAACCAATTGTTTTTTTTTAAAATTTCATGTTTGGCTCCTATTTGAACACTTGTGATGTTGAGTTGTTTATTGGTTGGAATGATTTTGCAATCCAACTAGCTAAGAAAATTCGTTGTAAGTTTTTGGTGATTTTAAAAAAAAAGGGAAAGGAGGTTAATTTAGACTAATTTTGTTTCCAAGGTGATTAATTTTGACCACCAAGGTTAAAGTCTTGGTAGATTTTTGACTACTATGAAAACATAATATGAGAAATTTAAGCTATTTATATTTTGAAAAGTAGAAACTTTGACTCTAGAATCCAAAGGAACACTTAGAAATGAACATATATTTCAAGATTCAACCTTGAACAAGGACCATGCGTGAATCACAAAACAACGCAACAAAACATACAATTGCATAATGTTCATACATAAAACCAAAACCACAAACTTACATGAATAATCAATTATGACTTGTGAAAGGATTAAACTTTCCACATTATCTATTGTAGCACAAGTGTTTTACAAGACAAATGTTAAGTGAAAACAACACATACAAGTCACATTATAATCACAAATGCAATCTCACAAAATATATTAAAGCTTGTAAATTGTAGAAGGGGAAATCATAAACTAAAAGTGGTATTCATTAGGATTCACTTACACACAAATTTTTTAAAAAAAACACTAGCTGTTAAAACCCAAGGAAAAGATATTTCATTTTTTGCATCAAAAAATTGCATAGATTTTGAGAGCCTTAAACAAATTAAGCTTCTACACCATACTAAGGACGTTCTTCACACCACTACTCATATACATTTGCATATGGAAAATTGTGAAGGGTGAATAACTTTTAAAAGAACATTCTAATCATTAAACCCAAGTTGTTACTAATTCGAATATGCAACTTGGATTTGCAAAATGCCAAAAACTTAAAGAAGTGCTCATCTTCCATGCTTCCAAGGACTTGAACCATGGCAATCTCTAAGAAAACACTTTTGTTAGTTGAAAGAGTGCTAAAATAGTGTGAAAAGATTCAAATTTGTAGGTTTAGTCATGACATTCAAAGCATTGAATTTCGCGATGAACATAAACATGGATTGTTGAATGTCTAAAGAACTTGATGAAAATACCTCAAGCACAAAAACCTTGTTTGCACCAAATATCATGAACCTAAGGGCTCATGCAACCCTAAACCCTTGATCAGAGTATAAGTGGCCAGCCCTAAAATTTTAGGGTAAGTTGGCGATATCTTTCCAAAAATAACCATTGCTAACAACCCACTAACTTGACTGGCTATGGTAAACGAGCACTCACACTAATTAATACCTTCACCCGCTTGAGTAGGCCTTTCCGAGTTAATAATTAACATAAAAGAGGTCCTCATTTAGTCTGTGGATAGGATAAATATAATGGGTGGAAGCAACCCAAAAAAATTGTGGATTTTTACCATGGTACCAGTTTGGGTGCTGATTCACCCAAGGCCTAACCCTTAACCTATGTATGAATGATTTATATGCATCTACTTACATAGTAACCACCTATTATCCTAACCAACCCATAGGACACCTATCTTGAAGTTAAAGATAGGTCACCAGGGTGAAACCCAATGCCAACGCAGTTCAGTTGGGGTTAGATCCACACCTGAGTCATACACAGGGTTTCCAATGGATGGGGTTATTAGGTTCATCCACCACCTCTGAGTTGTAACAGGCTTTCAGTACAATGGATGCCGTTACGTTCATCCACAGCTACTGAGTTGTAACACACGTGGACAATGGATGTGGTAGGGTTCATCCACAACTACTGAGTCATAACACGAGTGGACAATGGATGTGGTGGGGTTCATTAATAACTAAGTCATAATCAGGCCTTCTAATTGATGGTTAGGTTCATCCACAACTGAGTCAGAACAAAGCTTCAATAGAATGGCCCGGGTAGGTTCATCCACAAATAGAGCCAGATCAGGGCTTCGAATGGATGGCCCGGCTAGGTTCATCCACAACTGAGTCAGAACGGGGCTTCCAATGAATGGCTTGAGTTGGTTCATCCACAAACAGATCCGTTGAATGGGTGTTCCAATGGATGGCCCGGCTAGGTTCATCCACAACTGAGTCAGAACAGGGCTTCCAATAGATGGCCTGGATAGGTCCACCCACAAACTGAGCCAGAACAGGCTGCCGATGGATGATAATTTTGGGTTCATCCATCGACGCTTGCTTGTTCACACGCTAATCATCCTTGCCGCGTACGCACGTGCACTGATCACGCGTCGTCGTCGAGAGCACCAAGCGTTGCGAAATTTTCTCGACAGAAAAAGGAAAAAAAGGGAATCCCGCCAAGAAAGCGACCGTGGAAGACGACCACGAAGACGACGACGATGAGGGCTGTAGGTAAAATCTGGCGATGGTGGGACTCGGGAGTGGATAATGCGCGTGGTCAACTAAATTACATTAGCGTAAGCAGCATAATTTTGACGCCGGCACGTTGCAGAATTAGTGGGGACCGCGAGCGTCAGTACGCAAAATTAGTGCTGCAGCAAACTGTAGGCCCCGCGTAATTTAAGTAGTCTATCCGGCCGGCGCTCTTGGCGTGCATCCCAATCCAAAAAGAATTGCAAACTGGTGGCCACCTGGCTGCACAATTTCTAACGGGATGAGCATTGAGATCATGAGCTTGTGTTATACGTCTCCTGCTACGGAGTTCCGGCTACTGCAAGCAAATCCAAACCCTAAACCCTAAAGTAAGCTTTCCAGACCCAAAAAGAAAACGCAATTCTAAACCCGAAACCCTAAACCCATGTGTACGTCGCCTACTAATCTTTCCAAACCAAATTTTAAAAAGGAATGCCATAAATGGGTCATGACGCGAGGCAAGCAAGCTGCAGGAAGTTTAATAATTTCAGTCTAGTTTAATCTGCAAGCAGCTGGAGCTTTAGAGAAGCATCCGTCTGAGCTTCCAATTACAGATCATATCTGCCGGCAGCAGTTGCTACATGCTGGGGTCGAGTCAAGATCAGGCCTTGAATTTAGTAATTAAGTCTACTGTTGTTGCACTAGTGCTGTTGTTACCGCTCATGCTGCAATATCGCAACTTGCATAGATCCTTCGCAAGCTTTTCCTCAGTTTGAAATTTGAAAGCAAATCCAAAGGAAATCCAGAAGCATCTCTTCTAGTGTAGAGTTATATTATTCTGGTATAAAAGATCTGTTGATGCTGATCAGCATCTGCATCGTGTATTAAGCTGCAGATCAGTTGCTCCAACACCCATTCAAGCAATTAGTGAGTTCAAGTGATCTTAGACTGCATATTCAGCAGCATTATAACTTCGATCTTGTCTATAATTCAGGTCTAGAAATCGAGTTCAGGCTCTCGCGCGCGAGCGCAGTTGCAGCTGTGTTCCATTTGTTAGTTTCGGGTTTTGATCTAGAGCTAATTGTCGAGTTCAGCAGCGCCTGCTCACTAGTACTGCATCTGCAACTGCCAATATGCAGTACCCCTACAGATCTTCAGAGTATGTCCAGGGGAGTGAATACTATCCTCCGGCTAGGTACCCAGCAGCAGGTGGATATTACTACGATAGAGAGAGATTAGGAGATGACTATGTGGTCGAGCCTGGAGTATACTCTGGGCTACGTCCAGGAGCTGCTGCATACGAGTCGATCAGCGATGCGCGCCGGCCATATTACGTCCCGCGGCGTTCTGATTATGTGTATGGAAGAGATGATGCATTCTATGGAGCTCCTGGGTATGGGGCGCGACCCCCAGTGCAGTATGTGCGACCTGGGGCACCGCTCATCCCGCCAGTAGTTTACGACGAGGGGCAGCTACTGGAACCTGCAGCAGCAGTGCAGAGTTCTGACTTGGGATTAGGGGCGCGTGACTCTCGCATCGTGGATTCGACAGACTACCGGGCAGGCTATGGGAGGCCGGATTTCACAGCTCCGTATGTAGCAACTGGAGCGGTCGCCGATGGAGCTGTAAGCTAATTCTTTCTCTTTGCTTCAATCCTAGTCTCACTCGCATATTTTGATCCGAACCTGCAACTAGTTTAATTCTAACTAATAATAGAGCTGGTTTCTTCAATTCGAGGCTTATCTTATGAGATTCACCCAATTATGTCGATTGATGATCATGCAGGCGGAGGCTGAAATCGAGAGGCTGGAGAATCGACTAGAGCGCGAGCGGCGGCACAAGCATGAAGCTGAAGCAGTGGCAGCTGCAGCTTCTGCTTATGGCCTTTACGAGCGTCACGAGAGGCATAACTTGGCTGACGAGTATAACGGCAGCGGCTACTACTCTGATGGATATGATGAGGGTTATAGGAGCAGAAACTCTTCCCATCATCCCCGCCACCACCGCCACCACCGTCTGAGGAACCTCTTCGGCATTGATTGATCAATAACTGTATCTCAATCTTCAGATCAATTCTCCCTGCCACTGTAGAAAATTCTTCAATAACAGAGTTGAAATCTTAATGTGATACATAACTTTTAGCTTAGATTCCTGCAGCAAACATAGCAAGTGTGCAGCTGACAATCCACCCAGCTGGAGCCTTCTGGGATTGTCCATTCAACTTTTTGTAACTGCTGCTATTTATTTCTTCCCTCAGAAATTGGATGAATTTGCAGGTGTGTTGTACTACTGCATGTAGGATTCTGTTTCTCTGATTTCGATTCAACTCAGAAACATGAAATTACTTTCTGTACAATATGTGTACAATGTTTTCTAGCAATTTTTGGTTCTAGTTTGAGTACCCAGAAGGCTGGCAGCAAACTCTTGAGACTTTGCTCAATCAAGTGATCACCTTGCATTTCCAGATCTCATTAGGAGCTTGAGATCTATTTAAAGCATGTCCTTTGTTAAAGAAAAAATTCCAAATAAGGAGAGAGTGTCTCCAGAGTCCTCCTGTTCAATGTTCATACAAATTAGTCATAGCTACAAATTTGATGACAAAATTACTCTTTTTGTCACTGATCATCTTTAATTTTTTGAAGGTTTTGGAACTTTTGTTGTTCACAAATGCTATTTGCTACTTTGTGCTCTAGTATATGAGTCTTAAATCAAGGATTCAGATCTGTGTACTAGTTTGCTTTCTTGAAGAGGTTGATGCGGCCATTGCATTTGAGTCTTGAATTTTATTTGTGTGTTTCTTAATTAGCAACTCCATAGTAACATTTGATGATTTCCATCTCATGGAGTGTACTCATCATCTTGTGAGTGTTAACTGCTTTCGAAACACTGCACAGATGATCTGCATTATGCAAGAATATCATGAGCTTGGGAATTTGAAATTTGAAACACTAATATAAAAATCACAACTCAGTCAGAATTTGAAATTTGAAACACTAATATAAAAATCACAACTCAGTCAGAATTCGGAGCTGTGAACTAGCCTGAATCTCACCATGGTGCCAAATTTCCTAGTGCCTCTCAAGTTGGATTTCCATTGAAGCTTAGACTTTGCATAAAGCTCCTGCATGTGCTGCCGATGGATCAATCAATAGATCTAGTGTTTTCTTATTAAGAAAATAGTTTTTCTGGGGCAGTCAATCAACCTCTGCTGCAGCAGACTGATCCCTTGAAAAATTTCTATAAATTTATGTTAGCCAAAGGTAGCATAATTTATATTCATCTAGACTCTCTTCTTTGCAAGAAGGTTGAGGGTTTTGGGTCATAGTGGAATTGCCTCTTTTTTTCATGATTTGTAAGATTGAATTTCCTTGCACCACATGAACTATTTCAATTGGGTCGCAAGAATATGGACATTTTCATAGCATGTGGCTAATCTAAATGTCAAGATGGGAGTTATGGAATGCTTTTAATTTTTCTCTTAAGGCATGATTCAAGCTGCCCACCACCCTGCAAATAGTAGCTCTTGTCATTTCTTGCACCTGGGTGCCACATTTGATTCTGCTGGAGCTCCAGTACAAGCTCTCAAAATGAAATTATCTCATGAATTCTTTACCTCCCACTTAGGTACATACTCCATCTTCAAATCACTGAGCTGATCCAATCTCCCACTCCTCTCGTTTTTGTGATTGCTTCATTCATAACTCTTGAATCCTGATACACCTTCCACCACCTCCATATCATGCAGATAAACCTTCACTCCAGCAAAGTTGCCTTGGTTGTAACATGTCACTTGTGCCAAAAACATTGCCATATCATAATATCCATACATATCATTATCAAAATCATCATAGAGAAAATTTTCCAAAGTCCTTGACTCATCAACACCCCTCAAAGATTCCAGAAAAAAGACATAAAAGCTATTTGCCTTCAACAATGCAACAATCCTAACCCTACCCTCTGGTTTTTTTGTCTACAGTCCCACTGATTGGTACATAGTCTTCCGGATTTTTTTTCATTATTTAATTCCTTCTTGAATCTCCAATTTGCGGAAACTATGCCTGCAACTCTCCAGGTACCACAGCAAATAAAAAGCCCGGATGAAGTACTTAAGATAAGAAGTTTTCTTGACTCCACACAGAGTTACCCAGTATGAAAATTCTAATGGGTTGTGAAGGTTCCTTCTTCAATCAGTGCAAATGGTTTGAACAAGTTTGGCAAGTTTGGAACTCCAAACCACATGTTCATCTAAAAATTGGTTCAGAGCTTCCTTGCTGAAATTGAGATACATGGTGTCATGTGGAAGTGGAGACTCTGTAGATACCTTTCAAATGTGTAAACTTGTTAGCTGCTTGATTGCAGACTCATAAATTACTTGATGCAGTTGTTATCAAATTTCTTTTTTCCATTCTCCATAAAAGGTTGTGTACAAGCATTCTGATAAGAGACTTCAATTATGCAACTGGGGTCAGTAAACCATCTATCTATGAAGGAAGGTAGTTTGTTTTGTTTTGTTTTGTACCCATGAGATCCACCAAACCGGGATGCTTCAGATCGCGTTCTTGGTCTCTTTGGAAAGCTCTCGATGAGTAGGGGTGCATCGGCTTGGTTTCATAGCGTTTGGACTTGTGGTGCAAAAGTTCTTGAATATTGAATGATTTCTTCACTGAAAATAAAATAAAATAAAATCGTAGGTGAAAATCTCAGAGGAATTGGAATGTGGCTTTGGCGTTGTTGGAAAGATCTCGATGAGCAGGATTTATTGGAATTTATTTGGTAAGATTTGGATTCAGAATGTGGGAGATATTGATTTTAAAGTGATTTCTGCCGCTAGAAAATTCAAATAAATTCCAAAAAAACAGGTTTTGGAAGGAAAATTCAGTTGAGGACCTGGTAACACTTGGCCACACTAGTAAATCTAAAATGACAATTGCTGTCATAAAATTCATTACTTAAAATTGAAAGCTTGTGTGAACTCAGATTTGTTTAGTCAATGGTGTTGAAGTCAAATTTAAGAGATTTAATTAATTCTGAATTAAACTGTTAATTAATTAAAATTTAAAAACTTGGTAGTTGGGATTAAGTTTTTTTGTTTTGAATTTGAGACAAAACATTGTTAACATCTATTTGTTGGATTATCTAATAAAACAAAATATCAATAATATTTATTTTTACATCTAATAAAATTGAAATCTTGTTGAATTGCAAATCAATTCTGAACTCAAATTTTCAACTTTCAAATGATCAAAATTGCTTAATTTTGAGTTTATAGAAAATTCAAAATTAACTAAATACATTAGAATAATCCTGAAAAGACTCATGCTCTTCTTTGAAACAAGCTAAAATTTGAAAACAAAAGAGTCTCAGTTTTGTCCTTAATATACTTGGTTCAGATTGCATCTATTTAATAGAGTTGTTAATAAAGTCATCCCAGCTTTGGACGTTAGTTTGACCCTTGAACCCTTGTTTCATCCCCAATTTGAGTGTAGTCGTAAAATGAGCAAAAATTGAGTATCATTTCATGAAATTGGGTATCAGTTCAGAAGATTTGCAGGATCTTATTGTGACAAGGCTTTCATTTTATGAAGAGTATGAGCAGCAATCAATCAAGGCATGGGTAATGCAAATCCAAAACTGGGGATGAAACTCGTACCAGGACCACCTTTGGCGAGAAAACTAGTTTGGTCCCTTGTATTTTCTCTTTTGCACTGTTTTCATCCTGGCTTCCCATTTCCCAGCACCCCCAGTTTGAGGTGCTTTGCAAATAACTCACCATTGGGCTTTTATGAATTTCATCCAGTGTTAACAAAAACAGTGTATTCCCTCTTGTGTACTCAGACATTTTACACACATATTCAGGGCCAACCTACAAAGCACATTAAGTGCAGGCCAATGCTTGAGGAGAGGCGCATTCCCGAAGTAATTGAGAACCAGATACTCAAACAATGACACTCTATGATGCTAAGGGCTTAGGTGAATCAGAATTCTCCAGATTTACTCTCATCGAACATGAACATAACCTTTTAATGACATTGTTTCATCTCAAAATGCTTTCACCAACCCAGAAGCTTGCACAAGATTAGAATCTCAGCCCAGTTTCTTATCTGACAAATGTGACAAATGTATGATTTCCCACATCTGTAAAATATCAAGATCAAGACTAACTGCAGATGAAGACTAACTGCAATTCTTATGGCAATTTCTTATCTTAGAGTGTTCACAACTGTACTCACTCCCATCCCACCACAGAACTAGCTTCTTAGAAATATATATATCTCAAGCATCGTTATTCTTGAATTTCAGGATTGCTCAAGAACCCCCTTAATTCTGTATCAGCTTCACCAAAAGCCCATTCTAATAACTAGAACCCTAACTCTCCAATGCAACTGAAATTCGAAGATCAGAGTTTACACTATAAGCATTCTGCTTATCAGTGTATCTGAAATGCAAACTACAACTTGAAAACAATCACAAAGAAACAAATTGACTTGAAATACTTAGCTTTCCTCCAAACACCAAAAGATGGTTGGCCTTGAGCAAAATTCCACTCATTATAGTCAGTGCTTCACACATTTCTTGTTATCACAAAATCTCCCAAACCAATCAGTGCCACAAGTCCTCAATCCACCATGAATAGTAGTAAGAAAACAAAGATGATAAGCTTGCAAGCTCACCACTAAAAACCACAAACTAGGCACTGATGTTTCTCTTTCTTCCATGAAGAATGCAAGTTCCTAAAAATGTAATACAATCAAACAAAACAACATTTACTTGATGAACTTGGGCACATGACACAAAATGATTAGCCACTTTTGGTGAATATGGAGTGGTGTGCCCCAACCAAAAATGCAAACAAGTGGTGAAACATCTGCCAACAAACACACAAATGCCAATAAATGGCCTTGGGCTTATTGGTAGCTGACAACTTTTCACCAAAAAAATACACCATGGCCTTTCCAGAGAACACAGTGTACAGAGAACACAGTGTCCTCATTCTCAAGTTACAAAGATTCCAAACTCTTCTTCTTTCCAAAGATTCCAAACTTTTTCATATTTTTCATACTTGCTCCAAGTTTTCATTGTTTAGCTTTGTGTTTTAAGTTTACTTTTTCCCATATGTTTTCATAGTCTTCATAATCTCTCTTACTTAGTTCTTAGTTCATTTTTTCTTGTATTTTTTCTTAGTTTTCATACTTTTTTTAGTTTTTAGTTTTCAACCTTAAATTTAGTTTTCAATCCAAGTTTTCAACTTCAAATTTCAATTTAGATTTTAGATTTTTAATTTCTTCAAAATTCATTTTCACAATGGATCCCACTATAGTCAAAAGGGTTCTATTAATTTGAATGCTACCTTTTGTGACATTGGGCAATTGTGCACTGTTCAAATAACAAGTGTAATTTTGTTCTTAACAGTGATCCTTCAACAAGGTAGCCATTTGTAAATGCAATTTTGCGTAGGAAAAGATCTTCATCTCAATTGTGTTGGAAAGAACCTAAGCAACATGTCTGATGGGATTTTGTGAAGAGTACAATATGGCATACAACCCTTGAAATGAGACCTAGGAAGTTCATGGGTTATTATAAAATGAATTTTGAAACTTTTATAATTTAGTCAAAGAATTGACACTGTTTCTTCAATCCCAATGTGTGAACCTTGTTCTCCCCACAAGTAAAAATAAGAAAAATCGTAGCCATTGTGATTTATAGGTTGGCTCATGGAAGTAGTGCCGCACACATGGCCAATCAGTTCAATGTGAAAGCATCAATTGTAAGGAAATATGAGGACATAGTCTGTGATGCCCTATGTGATAAAAACAAGTTGTTTAGCAAGTATATTAGTATTCCATCTAGTGATTATCTACAAAAATTATAGATAATTTCCATGATCTTATAGACTTGCTTAATATTTGTGGGGCCATAGATGGTACTCACATACCATTAGCATTTTTCCCTCTCAAAAGAGTGACACTTGTGGCTAGTGATTTTCATAGCATTGTGATGCAAGCAATTTGCAATGTAAACAAAAAAATTTGGAATGTCTGTGCTAGCCAACTTGGTGGATTCCATGAGAGTGGGCAATTCAAGATGTTAGTGTTTATAGATAGCTTAGGAATCATGAGATTTTACAAGAGCTAGTGGTGGTTGTTGGAGGTGTGAGATGTACACCTTATATCATTAGTGATGTAACGTACCCAATTCGATCATACTTACAAAAAATTGGAAGACTCGTAAATGTGGATAAATAGAAATATGACTCTATTATGAACTCAAGGAGAGTGGTCATCAAAAATGTTTTTGGATCTTTGAAAAACAAGTGGCGCATATTGAAACATTTTAATTTGACGGTTGTTATAGCTACAATAGTTATTGTTGCTTGTTGTGTTCTTCACAATTATTGTTTCAAATGGGGTGCACCTAAATTGAATCTTCCAAATGTAAAAGCTCCTCAAAACAATCTCCAAGGATTTGGGGATAGATTGCCAATAATTAAAGAAGGAGAGATTGCAAAGGTTGAAGGAGAATAATTTAAAGTTGCTTTGTTTGAGTAATGGTTGATTGATAACCCAATTGAAGAATATATTATTCGCATGCATTACCATTTGGCCTTCAATTATTTTTACTATATAAAAACACAATTGATACTAAAATGCAATGATAAAACAATGAATAAAACATTTGAGTTTTATTACCATGGACCAAAATGCAAATACATTTTTAATCACATCAATCTTGTGAACAAAATTCCAAGCCACAACAAAGCATTCAAGCCTTTATATAATTTTATAAGAAATAAACACCACAACTACCCTAATGCCCATGGTCAAGTTCAAAGTGCATATAGTTGTCATTTAAAAAAAGCTTTAAGTTCTTACTTCAGCAAACAATGTTGCCATTTGCAATTGACCTTGCACTATCAATTCTCTACTTGCCTCTTCACTTTGAAGCATCTATGTTGTAATTGTTTTAGTTATTTCCATCTTCATCTTTTCTATTTCTTTCACACCTTTTGAATTTTTTTTAATGCCATCAACAATTGTAAAGGAACCTACATCTAATTTTCTTTTTTTATTTTCCATTCTTTTGTTGGCTTTGCCTTACACACTAGGCAATTTACAAGCCTTAGTTCATGAAGTGTCTAAGCCTACAAATGGAGCATGAACCTCTTCTTCATTCCCATGACCAAAAACAAGAGTTTGCTACGGTGGACTAAAGTGTTCTTGAATGCCATGTGTCACATCATCTTCAGTCACCTCAAAAGTTTGAACCTCAGAATGTGAATGTAAATTATGCATTCCTTGATCAATTGCATTGGGAATGCCATTAATCTTGGTTGTGCCTCCAAACATTTGATCAAATATTTCAAATCATGGCCAATTAGAAGGAGTTAAAAGGGGATGCATTAGTCACTTGACTTTTCTTCTTTTTAGTCTCATGCTTATTTTCATCTTGCTCCACTTGTCACACACTTGCTTCCAACTCCGATGCACTCTCAAAAGATGTGAATTCAACTGCTCTATAAAATCCTTCCAATTTGATTCCGAGAAAGGTTTCCAATTGTGCTCTAGAATTTCTTTTCATAGATATTTAGAAGAAATTGAAATTGTGCATTTGTTCACAACTTGCTTGCATTGTCTTGAAGTCTTAGATGTCTTGAAACAATACTTATTAATATGGAAGAGGAAGCACCTTGTTGATTATCCATCAATAAATTGAAAAACAAATAAAGTGAAAAGGTTGGGGAGTTGATGGACGGTGACCTCTATAATGCAAATTGCTTGTGTCTATAGTGCTAAAAACCTTAGCATGGGCAAAATGGCAAAGAATAAGTCTAGAGGACACATGAGCTGAAAAACCAAAAAACTGAAGCATTTCCTTGTATTGCAACAGTGGTTTTTTATGACAGGGAAAGGCAGTTTTTGTGCGTGTTTGTGGTTGTAACTTGTTAATTTACCTTAGTGAAGGGAAAGAACAAAACAAAACAAACTTGTGATTTGCATCCTTGCGATCACTATATTGACAACACTAATCAAGCTAACAAAAGGTGAATTCATTGGTCGAAACTCATTATTTTCCCTTATGTGCCCATATTTAATGAATGATCATTGTGACCCATCAGGAAGTGGATTAAGCCCATAAACATTTGCCCTTTTTAACTTTAGGTTTTCCCTTTACAAAACTGAGCACTTTGAAAAGTCCACATGTTACTTTCCAAAATGCTTACGTCTTGGGGGTTTAAATACAGTAGAACCTCCCTATAAGGTACAACCTATATAAAGTACACCTCTGCAAATAGTATAGAAATTTTAAAATAGCGCAAACCCCTTTATTTATCTATATTCAAGCCTCTCTACAAGAAGTACACCTCCATTAAGTACTGAAAGTACACCAACTTGAGGCCATGGAGTGGTCATGCAATTCCGTATAAGGTACATTTGTTTCTCTTTGGCATTGATTGTTCTTGCTGGCAATGGAGCCTGAGAAGAATAAGCGAAAGGTGGTGGATTTGAATAAGAAATTGGCCATCATCAAACATCTTGATGAGAGACATAGCACCAAAGCTATTGCTGATAAGTTCAACATTTCCAAAGGAATAGTCCAGGTTGCTAAGGAGAATAGTGACTTGATATTAAAGGAAGCAAAAAACAATCGTTCCTTATCAAAAGCAAAAATTATCAAGCAGAGCAATGTTAATGTTATCTTATGGAGAGGGTTTGCAGCAGCTCGTGTGAGAGGATATCTAATAAGCGGACCAATATTGCAAGGGAAGGCTAAACAAAGTGCTAGCAAACTGGGAGTTGAAGGTGGTGACTTCTTAACTTCAGAAGGGTGGCTGTAGAAATGGAAATAACATAACAATGTCTGATCGTATAAGATTAGCGGAAAATTTGGAAATGTCAACCTTGAATGTGCTGAACAATGAAAATCGTCTTTAAAAACTCTTATGATTGGATATGATTTGAAAAACATGTTCAATATGGATGAAACAGGTTTCTTTTTTCGTGTGTTGCCAAATTCAACTTTAAGTCATGTCAAGCAATTATGCAAGGGTGGAATACAAGGAAAGGATCGGATCACAGTGGTCCGAACATGTTCTGCATTGGGAGAGAAATTGCCGCCATGGATAATCAGCAAATCCAAGAACCCAAAACCATTTCGTGGACAAGACATGAGCAAATTGAAAGTCAAGTATATAAACAATGCGAAAGCTTGGATGATGAATCCGATCTTCAATTAGTACCTGAAGGAGCTTGATGAATACTTCAAAAAAAAAGGGCGCAAGATTGTGTTTTTTCTGGATAACGCTCCAATGCATTTTGTTGATGAGGCCACCAATTTGACGAACGTTGAGCTGCGCTCTTTTCTGCCAAATCTAACCTCAATTTTCTAACCCCTTGACGTTGGCATCATTCAAAGTTTGAAGGCTTTGTCTCAGAAATTTGAAGTCCTGTCCATATCGAACAACATCAATGATTCACTGCATGCATCGGACCTTGTCAGGAAGTTGACTGTTTTAGATGCAATAAAATTCATTGACAAATCATGGTCAATGGTGAAAGCTAAGACAATCCAAAAGTGCTTCTCTAAATGCGGTTTTGTTATCAATGGAGAAGAGGTTCAAGAGCTCAACAAGATTATTACATAAGAAGAAGAGCTTGCAACGCTTGGAGTTAGAATTGGCATCCCATGACCCAATCTTGTCATTGAGGAGCAGTTTCCAGAGTTCGAGATTGTTGAAGAACAAAACCTTATCCGTCAACTGGTTAAAGAACACATTGACGTAACTGATGATGACGAAGTAGAAGAAATAGTGATCAAATTGGAAAACTTGGAGCAACTTGAAGTTCCAAAAGTCGTTTCTATCGCAGTAGCAAGAGACATGGTAACTCAATTGATTTCATTCATGAAAACGCATTCACTTTTCAGTGAGGAGCTCAATTTACTTAGCTTGAATGCGACTCTTAAAGACCTTCATAATTCTGCTTTAAAGCAATCAAAGATACATCGGTACTTTCAATGATCAAATAAACTTTAAAAACTACAATTGCAAGAAAGCAAGAGTTTCAGATTTTGGGTTGAAGGTTAGGGATTCTTCCGAGGGTTAGGGTTTCTCTACATAAAGTACACCTACTCTATAAGGTACAAGATGATTTTTTTTTGGAGCATATAGGGTGTACTTTATACGGAGGTTCTACTGTAGTGCTTTGTAACATGATCTTTGAATACACTAAAAAAACCATTTCTTACAGGTTTCTCGAAACATGCTATGCAACCTTAAACCCAAAAGAACCCTAAAATTAACCTGATTGGTAGAATGTGATGCATCAATCTTTAGACACACCTTGTGTCAACCTAGGGTATTATCTAACCTACATTGTACTTCAGTGTTTTCCCCCTTCTTTACACTGCCTAAGACAAAAGGGTAAACCCTAAACCCTAAGTCATATTTTCTAACATTTTCCAAAAGCATCATGCTTCGTTTATGATAACTGTGATTTCAAGTTGGAAGGATTTGATGAGGGCAAAGAAGGCCTCACTATTGACAGCCTACATACAAATCTAACATTCAAGGGAGAAACAATTCTCTTTCTTCTGCACCCATCTTAAAAATGTGGACAGATTGTGAAAAAATTGAGATGTACAAAAACTAAGAACAATATTGAATATTGCAGAATTTTTACTCCACTTCACAAAATCCATTCAAAGCTGTGCATACTTGGCAAAGCAAAGTTAGAAAGAGAAACAACAAAGAAGTTATATGAGCTAGGCTCCCTTGTCAAGAGCTTTCCAATTCTGTGTGAATCATTTCAATCAGACATAATTGACAAAGTGAGGAAGAAAAACAAGAAAGATCTATATAGCCCATCATGTCCTGAAGGAGCTTTCGAATTCTGTTTCAGTCACAGACAATTGCAGCAAAGTGAGAAAGAGAAACGAGGAAAAAGAGTGAAGAATGTCTAGCAAATGTAGCTCTTGTAGCAAAAAACAGGCAAATTTGCTACAAGACACTGGTATAAGCAAGAACAACACCTAATCAATGTCATCCTGAGAGAGAAGCTGGAGAGACAGGAGACAGTTGCAGAGAGATTGCTGCAGAGATTTGAGTTGAAGGGTCCATTGCCAAAAGATTCAGCAAGCACACTGCTCAGAGCTGTACAGCTTCAATCTCGTGGATTGATCTTGAAGCTCTAATATTCTTGCTGACAAATAATATAATTTTTACTTGGGAGAAAGTCTTGGAGCTGATGATGACTGATCAGTGATTGACGAGCTGCAGGTTTTGAAGCTTTTTGATCTTCATCAGAAGCTCTTCACGAGAGGCTTGAGTCTCTGCAAGCTGGATGCTCATGAGGATGAACCTGTTTCGTAGATCCTGCAGCTCAGCTTCTTGGGTCTTTGTCCGTTTGCGGAGATCCAGAAGCTCCGTGATGATATCCGTTACATTCTCCCCAAAGCTTCGTAAAGCTGTAGCTTGCACATTTTCCTCCTTCGAAAACGAGAATTGCAGCTGCGCTTTGTACATGTTGTTCACTTCCATCGCCTCGGCAAGCTCCGTCTCGAGAAAGTCGATTCTTTCCTCTAGTAAAGAATTTCCTGCTGGCTCCGGCAGCTCTGCAGGATCCGGTAGTACAGAGGCCGCTGAACGCAAGTTGTTGATCTTCTGCGCCTGCACCCTGTCGTCGATGAGCTGCTCATTGAGCTCCTGAAGATGCTTTACTTCGTTCTGGAGCATGTCCGTGGTGCTGAGTTGAAGCTGAAGCTCATGCTCCCGCCGAGCTAGGATGGAATTCTGATTCTGGAGCCGCATGAGTTCCATCTGCAATTGCTCGGTACCCCCCGCATCCGCACCCCCTTGCAGCAGTTGTTCATTGGCAAGCTCCAGACACTCGATCTTGTCTAGGAGATCGGTTTCTTTCTCACGGGAAGCCCGTTTCAAGGACTCCATTTCAATCACCTTTGCCTTGAGTGCTGCTTCAAGAAACTCCACCTTCTCCCGGAGAATCTCGTCGATACTGATCTCTTGTCCATCTGCTGCTTCCTGGCGACCGAATATTGATCTTGGGTCCGAGATGATTTGCCCCGGCGTGTCCGCCCGCAATATCCCGAAATTCTCTTCACCTTCCATATCTAACGATTCTTCTTCGTCGGAACTCGACGTCGGTTGGTACTCCTCTACGGGACTCTGCTGCCATCGCCTATATTTCAGATGCGTGGTTTCTTGCACCATCGACTTATCAAACTCCTCATACTGCTCCACAATTTTCTCTCCGCTAATCTTTTCCAAAACACTGAAGACTTGATCCGCTGCTTCCAAAGCAGCTCCTGGCTGCTGCTGCTCCTGATTGTGCAGGTGGAGCGCCCCCGTAACTGCAACACTTTCTTCGTCCAAAGCACCCATGATGATCGATCCGTCTAAACTCTAAACCAAAACACCCGTATAGTGCAAACAAGAATCTCCCTGCAAGCTTCCCATCACATCAAAGCTCTTGCCATAAACCTCAGACTACCTTGTTGTTCTCGTTGTTCTTGTGCTGTTTCTTCTTCTTTGTTCTTGTGGTTCTTCCAAGAGATTTTCTTCAAAGCTAAAGCTCGACAAGAAATTGTAGGACGCGTTTTCTCAAATCTGTGCGCTTGAAAGTAACGAGAACAGATTCCAGCAACACGCGTTGCGCGACATCGCTCTTGTTTGTTCTCCTCTTCTCTCTCTCTCTCTCTCTCAAATCTGGCTAAAACTGACTCAAAACAACTACTCTTTTGGCGATTGTTTTTCAAACAATAAAAAAATCTTACAACAAAATTATTATTTCATTTTCAAAAACAAATTCACAACAATGTGAAATTTCGCAACTGAAAAAAGAAAAACGCAGCTGCTGCACAACAGCCTTTTTTTTTTCCCCTTTTTTTTCTTTCTTTCTGGGGGCGAAATTTCGCCAAAAAGAGAAAATTTTAAATTTTAAAATTCTCGAAAATTAAGTAGATTTTGTTGTTAGAGGTTTTCAATGGCCAGAAGTGAGAAAAAAGAAACCACTAGTAAATCATTTGCCAAAAATTTCTATATTCAGTTTGTAGTGTGTTGTCAAAGATATAGGATGATTAATGATTTTTGTATTTCATACTTGGTTTTTAGCCAGATTTGGCTAAATCTTGCTACGGACGGTTGCCACTTTTGTTGGGCCCTGCCCCCCACAGGGACAAGGGACTATGGCATTGGATCCAACTTTTGGAAGTCTTACCTTATTAGAACCGGTTTCACATTAGGTGAAGCCGTTTCTTTGGTGAAAGTGTTTAGACTGTTTGCTACTCCAACAATTATCAAAACTAATTTCTATTTCGTTTAGTACTCTAGGTGCTTTTGTGGAGTATAATATAAATTTTGTAGTAAAATCAATTTATTTTCATTTTGAAAACTAGTACTTTGGGTAATCGACTATATTACTTTCTAAACAAGCTCTGATTTTTTGATAAAATTTTTAATGATTTTATAATTAGATTTTGGTGTTCAGAGTGTGAACACAGTAGGTAGTTGTACAACATCGTATCTATTGGCAGGGCCAGCATGTTTGTGATGCCTTGTTTGCTATTGTCTTCCTGTCAATGGATGGATGATGATGACTTTGGCTACAAACCAAAAATTCCCGCAGAAAACACTGCTTCGCACTAGACTTTCTTCCCAAACGAAAGTCAATCAAAAGTCAAAGCATAGAAGAAAACAAAACTCATTTTGACTTTGACTTTGTGCGCAGTTTTGGACATTTTTTAAGCAGCCGCCATTTGTCCCTTTCAGGGAAACCACCACAAGCCATGGTGCTTAAAATTTTAATTAATTAATTAATTAATTGAAACAAGTCATGGTGCTTAAATTTTTAATTAATTAATTCAATTTTGTTATGTCGTCACACTGGGGATCATCTACAAAGGAGATTTAGCCACATTTGGCTATAGACCATCTCTGTGAAAGTAAAAATTTATTAAAGTCCTTTCATGTCCTGGCTACTTGCTTGCTTGAACCGTGGTGTGTAGAAACATGACAAAATTTCGGATTTTTTTCTACTTTTGGGCGATTTTTTTTTTCAAAAAATGAATATTTGACACATTTTTTTTTTGAAAAAAATTCACAGAAAATAAAATGATGGTGCTTACTATTGGGTAGGGGAGCGAGGGAGGGGATCCTGGTTAATTTTAGTTTTGTTGTGTAATTTGTTTTGAAATAAATCTTCAAAAAAACCTGACTTTTCCGGTGAGTTTTTTAAAAAGTGAGAAATGTTTTTTCCTTTTTTTTTCAGCAAGAATTCAGCTCTTGACCAAAATCAAAGATTTGGGGAGGGAAAAAAAAAGAACACCTGTAGCACAAGTGTTTTTTTGGTCATGGATTTTTGTTGCCCCCAATTTTGTGAGGTTGAGAAAGTGGCTACACATGTTCAAAACAACCAAATTTAGTGAAAGTTGCAGTGGAAGACCAAAAACCTCTAAAATTTTCCAAGACAATTGTCAACACCACAGTGCGAAAATTCCTCACAACAGGATTCAAACATGCCTTTCATCTTCTTGTAGTGGAGATGAACATTGTTGCTTGCTATACTTACTTCAAAAGTTAATGAACATTTGTTAATTAGAACACTTGTTTAGAAAGTTTCAACTTCTTGATTTCATCAACAATGCTTTTTGATCTTCTTGTTGTTGATTGTTTCCACATTATCAAATTCGCGATAGAATTTTGAGAGATCTAATCATCATATACCAGGCTTGATCTAGTTTGCCTCTAGATCAAGCCACTCCTTTGAGACCTTTAACATGCAATGGGAACAAATTTTCAACTTGAGCTCTATACAACCATGCACTACCAATCAGTTCCCCCCCCCTTTTTTTTCTTCCATTTTAGTGATGGAGCTTTAGCAACAATTATCCCAAAAAGGATTGCAACAAGTTATTGAAAAACTTGCAAAACCGTAAAAAATCTAGCAGAAAAACTTAACTTAACACTAGGAACTTGTCTAAATCTCGCAAACTCTTTTTTGGGGTGTGATTAATCTTGATGAAAATTTCAAGAATCTAAAAAATGATATTTTTTCCTATAACTTTTTTGGGTGCAATTTTGCATCAGTTTGCCAGAAAAGAACAAGGTTGCAACCAATTACAATGAAAATGATGAAAAAAATGACTTGATTATGTGAAAATTAAATTCCATTTGAATGAAAATATTGAATCACTTGCAACTTTAATTGAATTCAAATACATTAAGTTCAAATTCTATTGATAAAAAAGGGGATGCAAATTGGGCACACAATATTGAAAACATGATTGTTGATTCCATCACCACACCTTATGATGTTGAAGAAAAGTAACTCCAAAAAGACATAGAAATAACCCGAACAACCCCAACCCTCTCCCCTTCCCCCCACCTCACCCCAAATTGATAACCTTGAGAATAATATGTCAATATTTATACTAACTATTATCATCAGCTAAATATTTTTGAAAAACTAATAATAACATGAACTATAGTTTGTCATTTTTTTGACTTACGTAAATTCCAATCTTAATATTATTCAAAGCTTACCTAGGTCAAAATATTATTCTAGTTTTGAAACTTTGTGTTTGGTAATGGGTGAGGGTTGTTAAATCCAATATAAGGATGAATAGAGATGTCACTATTTCTATTTGGTTATGGAAATGGTATCTCACATACAAATAAGGAGGGTTATTAAACAAGACCTTATCTCTATATGGTGTCATGGTTCAACAAAAAGATGCTCACAAAAAGCAAATCTTTTTGCATATATAATCTTCAACCTAAATAATAGCACATCATTTATTAATAGTCTAACAAAGGATCTAAGTATCGAGGACACCATTTGCACATTCAAGACAAAATTTAACTACCCAAAACCTGAATGTTTGAAGATGAAGGGAATTTACTTTTTTCTAAATTTGAGGATTAAAATAACAATCTAGAGAACAACAAGAGATTCCATTAATTCAGTCAAATCCCACTCACCTCTCCTCCCTTTCAATTGAATCAAAGCATGAGCTCACCACCAACAAGTGTGATAGAGAAGCTTTAGAATTTCCTAAAGCTCCTAGTTTCTAGTGTAACCTTGTTGAAAGCAAAAATAGACTAGTTAGAAGTAAAAGTGTTTGTTATGATGTCATAAAAATCACCATAGTAGACAAACTTTATACGGAGAAAGATTTTCTCCAAGTTTCTTTACTAAGGTTTGGTTCAACAATCCATAGTCATGGCAATGTGCACAACACCAAGGAGATCAATACATGTAAATTTCAAGCAAGGTTGTCAAACCTAACACAATATACCAAATTTACAGCAATCCTCATGTCCGATGCATCAATTTATAAGTCAACCCTAAATCGGTGACCAACATTCCCACAATACAAACATTTTACTTCTCATTTTTTTCCACTTTGCAAGTTAGCATATACATATACGTATATAATTTTAGTGGCCATATGGGGACCGGGACCTAATTATTCCTGTCTGAAAATTAATAATAATATTTAAAAAATTCAGACCTTCAAAATGGTGAATTAAATTAAAAGTCAAAATTCTTTTGATTTTTTTTTTTTTTTTCATTTTTCTGGGATGGAATTTTTGTTATGGACCAAGTATCAAGTCTACCCTTTTGCCATATGGATTGAAATTCAGTTCATCCAATCCCAAGAAAAAAAAAAAAAAAAAACTAACAAACTAACACAAATTTAAAAAACATTAATTTAGGACAAAGAACCAACAATATTATATATTTTA
>Ga0116227_10006308_pt1 | contig 24152 bp, 21 predicted proteins | sample S1TSphgellanicum_FD_89693 | JGI IMG/M metagenome (GOLD analysis project Ga0116227, IMG submission 89693) | Host-associated microbial communities from peat moss isolated from Minnesota, USA - S1T2_Fb - Sphagnum magellanicum MG | ecosystem: Host-associated > Plants > Peat moss > Unclassified... | reverse complement strand
ATGCAGACTTTGGTGGAATCTCATTTGTACAGATGAGGCACAAATACAGAATTCTTTTAGCTTCCTGGTAATGAAATAGTGCACCAATGTGCATCTGCTAAATCAAGGTCTAATTTATGTCACCTTCAAATTCCTTTTTGCTCTGAACAACTCTAGTGTTGGTAGTGCCTGTGGGGGGGACAGTTGCACTGTTGAAATTATATCAGTGAGCAAGTTTTGATGCCCATGAAAATCTCTCAGTCCTTTTGCTTGTTGGATTTGAGACTCAAAAGGGAAGGTGGAGCATCAAAAAGGGTTTCTAGCAATGTCCATTCTCACTTGTTCACTCATGTAGTGTTATTTGTTTTTGACAACAAGGGTTTCAATTGTCTGCAGGTGATAGCAGCGTAAGAGCCAATGTAGATCAGGGAAGTAAGGAGTTTGGGCAGTGGGCATGTATGTACTACTTTTTCCCAACTTCTATTGAATCTCATGAAGTTCTTGATCCAATTGTCTTTGAGCAAACACGAGCCTTGCATTATTTTTCTCCCATTCCTGCTTATGGGCTTCAAATTCCAACGGATCAATCCAATGCTCAACATGTTCTCACTCATACAATATTATGCCCTTGAGGTACTCCAACTCCACGAAAAGCTGTCAAATTCTTTTCCCATATGACTGTTTCACATCCCTCGCTATCTTGGCTAATGCATTAACCAGCTCCACTAGTTATACTTCCACGGAATCTTCATGCTTTGAAGAGTATTCAACTCCCATCCCATTTCAGTAAGAATCAAATGCGAAGATAGAATTATCTCTAGCATCACTTGTTTGGGCAGGGTTTACTTGTCCTTGAATAAACCTTGGTGCTCCATATTTGACAAACATGCCTATCAAATCTGGCTAGACCACTTCATCTGTCTGTCTAGGGATTGTTGTGCTTGCTAACACTGGCTAGGTCACAAGAATTGCTTCCGCATTCAACTGAACTTCATTCTTGTTTCCTGTTAAATCTGGCTGAGCATTTTTTGGCTCTGCAGTCATTTGCACTGCGATGGTTTTGTCATGAAATACCTCCACCATGTAAGTGTCTGGCAATATCCCAATGGATTGTTGATCTTGTGAGTTTGATAAAAACGTAACCATCCCTTGGTCCTCTTGATCCTTCTAGATCTTGTTGTGAGGTGCTCCTCCTTCCCACATTGTATCTGTTAACGGGTATGCTTGCTCCTTCACATGTTCTTTTTCCACAGGTGGAATTTCTACTTGCGATGACACTGCCACCAGATTAACATCTATGGATGGAATTGAGGGTACTAGAAGCGTCCTCTTCCTTGTCTTCTTTGGGTGTTGAAAAAAACGATTGGTTCCTTTTCATCTTCCTTTGAATTTAAATTTCAACGGATATCTCTTAAAGCAGCCACCCAAAGATTCTCCACCACATCAGCATTCACCATTGAGATATCACTACTAAACTTGCATACATCTTCCGATCTGTAATGAGTGAGTAAGGATTGTTCCTCCAACATCTGACACAAAAGTTGTGGGAATGAAACCATGCAGCATGAGTGACATTCTGCATATTTGAAGGAGCTAGAATATGTTTTACCAATTACTCCCCATCTAGAAAAGTATTATTTCATCTACTGCATGCAAACGTGTTTTCAATAGGATTTGCTCTACCAATGCTCAATGCTAGAATCTTCATTGAGGATTTTGAATGCATGTGGAAGATTTAAGATAGGGTTTCAAAAGTATTTAACGTACAACATTCTTTGTGATTACATTGTTTTTAATGATGGACATAGTTATGGCGTGCTGGAACATCTGATTGACTGTATGCGTGCATATGCATTGTGATACTACTACAAGTTGGAAGTGGTGTACAACAAGTACTACTTGAAGCACACCATGGTAGTCAAGTCATAAGCCGACCTTTGTCATGGCTAAAAGAGACCTTATATCAAGTACCATTGAAAAGAGGGTGAAGGAGGACTTCATGGAAACACGACTATGGGCACAAAGGTTGGAAGATCTACTAGAGAGTTGTGTAATCAAGGATATAATAAAGGAAACAATGACATCAATAAGCTGGTGCTGCACAACAAAAGGACCAAATCTGCATGTGGCCAAAGCACATCTTGAAAGGACTCCAACGACATTATGGGCTACTATTTTCAAATAGATCATTTAGTAAGACAAATTCATAAAAACCTGAGGAGTCTGACGTTGTGCAAGTTCCAAGAATGCCTGCCACATCCACTAGTCTTGGGAAAGGACAATGCGTATCAAAAGTTTCTACCAGGGACAGTGCCCAAAGATAATTCTACATTAGAGGTCAATTCTAATGATGATATACATGACTTATTAACCCCAACTAACATCTCTCGATCTCGGGCAGTAGCTTTGCACAAGGAATAGGTTTACTAAACAATTTGATGACCTTGTGTGGACACTAAGGTCCTATGGGGGATAATGTTAGGAATATAATGCTTACCAAATAAGGAATAGTGTGTAGTTTGGAAGTTTCAATAAAGATCTTGCTGAAACCAAGCAGTCTACTTGTTGAACTAAACTATAATTGATCTAGGGAAAACATGTTACCAATATTCGATAGGACCTACCAAGTTTAGTTGTCAACACATGTACCTTCTTAATTGAAAGACTTGTTGGAACGATATAGCTGTAGTGATCTAAATGTTTGAATAAATAAGGGTGGGGGGGGGATAGAGATATAAGGGGAGGCAAAAAGTAGTCTTTACCAAGCAGCCTAGGACGATGACACTCATGTACTCAGATTTGTGAATATACATTACATTGGTTTCTCATGATCAGAAGGGTGTTTTCTGCATGAATGTTCCATCTCTTACAATGTTTACTAACAATAGTTGCAGCCTATAACATGTCTTTATTACTCGAGTACATGGTACTGTGTGTAGTTTGGTAGACAAGAACCCAACAACGATGCACATCCAATTCCCTATTTATGTTGACTATGTAAATCACATGACATATGAATGGGAGGGTTCTTATGTTTACTCTTCAACAATGAGAGGGTTCTGACACCTACAAGTAGGCATAATATCCCTCCCAATTTCTAGGAAGGGGATTGATGCATCTAAGGTGCCCTCCACATATATTATAATTTTTTTCCAAATACTTTATGTTTTGGTATATTTCCCTTCCTAGGAAGACCCTACCTCCTGCCATTTGGGCCCCCTTTGACTAACTAGGTTACCACCCCCCTACATGGTTGGATGTGGGTCATCCTTCGAATCATTATGTAAGTCATATACAAAGATATTAAGTTGGATGTTAGGCCCTTTGGGATAGAAGGTCCTGGCCAGTCTAGTAGGTTAATCCCTTATGCCTTTAAGTGAATTATTTCCTTGCAGGTTGGATGCTTTTATCATCTACCCCTCTCTATATACCTTAGTAAAAGTAGGGCTCAAATCGGGCCTAGAGGTCATTTATGCCCCTCAATCCTTTTATTTCTTCCTAACCTCCCCTTCAATAAATGGTCGTTATTTCCATCTTAATTTTAAAAATAGATAATCTAGTATTTTTTTCAAATTTCATTTGGTTAATGGAGTTATTGAACAAGGTTTAATAGACATTATTTCATTTATATCCCTTGTTTCATTTTCTTTAAGAATTTTAACATTTCTCAATATTTTCCTATTTATAGGTGTTTATAGTTGTAACTGATAAATTATTTCGAATTAACTTCTTATGTAGAAAAAATTAGTATATCTTAAAATTTTCATTTGGTTAATCAATTGTTAAATATAGTCTAGTAGACATATATCCTTTACCTGCCTTTTTTCTTTTAATATTCTATCCTTTCTCAATATTATTGTATTTTAAGGTAAATTTTTTTGGAACTAATAAGTTATTTCCAAATTAATTTATGAAATAGAAAATTTAATACATCCTCTTTAAATTCCATTTAGTTAATAATTTCTAATATTGCAATCTTGTACACATGAGTAGATTTAAATCATTTACTAGCTTTTTTATTTCTAAATTATATCCTTTCTCAAATTTTTTTAATTTAAAGGTATAAAAAATTGGAATTGAAATTGAAATTTTATTTCCAAATTATTTTCAAAAATGGAATTTTAGTATAGATTTTTAAAATTCCATTTGGTTACTGAAGATATTAAATAAGGTCTAGTATACATTATTCCATCAATATACATTATTAGCCTTTAAATTATATATATATATTCAATATTTCCTTATTTACATTTTGTTACATTTGGAATTAATAAGTGATTTCCCAATTAATTTCCCAAATAAATAATTTAGTATATATTTTTTCAATTTTATTTGGTTAATGAGTTGTTAAACACAATCTAATAGAGATTATTAAATAAGTATCCTTTACTTGTTTCTTTCTATTTCAAATTTAACCTTTTAAAAATATATATTTAAAATTATTTTCATTTGGAACTAATAATTTATTTTTAAAAATTAATATTATAAAAATTATTACATTAAAAAAAAATCGGTTAATCGATTAAAGAATATTGTCAATTAGACATTATTATATACATATTTCTTTCATTTTATTTTATTTAACCTTCTATTTGTTTCATAACAACACATTTTGGGTTTTGCAACTAGCCTTTACAACTACATATTAGTTAGGAAGGACATATGGGACTATTGATTAATGAGTTGTTAAACCCATATTCTTTCACCCATTTAGCTGCAATGGATGTTCAATTATAAAGCCCAATCATTTTGACAATTACAATTTTAAAGTTTTTTTTATAATAATGAAATTCCATGTCATCATTAGCCTTGGTATGATGTGTAAAGTGCATGCCATCTTAACTTAATTGTTTTATTCAACTAAATGTTACAAAAGATGCCTTGATGGATGGATGACATGTGTCAAAAATCTATAACACATTATGAGTCATTGCACATGACAAAAAATCAACTTAGTTTAACCCATGTAACTAGTGTAACCAAAAGTCAACCTAGTTATGCTAGACAACTTAGCCTAACTCACTTAACCAAAAGTCAAGCTAGCTACTTATGTTAGGTAATCTAAGCTCTTTAACTTAGTATAGGTGGCTTAAATTATAAACAAATGTCTTACTTTTAGCCTAAAAAACCTAAATTAGGCTACCTAACCTAAGCCAAATGGCCTAGGTATCATAAGTTGCAAGAGTGAGGATTTGAACCGCTCATCTTCACTTTGGGCTTCAAGTCCTCATCCATAGCACTTTTATATTAATTATATTTAACACAAAATTATAAAGCTCAAAATTTTTAACCTTGAATTAACCTTGGCCACCTTGGTTAACCCACCTACTATTTACTAACCTAATTTAGACCCAAACCTATTTAGGTTGACCTAAGATGAACTAGTTTGTTAACCTATACTACTTATTAACCTAGCTTAAATTAACCAAAACATTCTTAGGATAAAAAATAAATTAACCTAGGATAATTAAGTCTTGTCTAGTTGCATCATACTCATATTTAATCGCACAAACTTGAGGTGGTTACAAACTTAATAAAATATTTTGTACTGAAACTACTTAGGTTAACTTGGCAAAAAACCTAAAGCTAGGAGCCTAGGCAAGCCTACCTAAGTTAACCTATTAAAAAGGTAATAAATTTCATTTTAAAATCAATATCTCCCACATTTTGAATCCAAATTTTACCAAATAAATTCCATTAAATCTTGCTCATCGAGATTTTTCCAATAACACCTAAGACAAATTCCAATTGCTCCAAAACTTTTAGCTACAATTTAATTTAATTTTCAATGAAAAAATCATTATTTATTCAATAACTTTTGCATCGCAAGTCCAAACATCATGAAACCAAGCCCATGCACCTTTCCTCTTGGAAAACTTTCCAAAGACACCAAAAACACAATCTGAAACATTTAAGTTCGATGGATTTCATACCTACAAAACAAAACAAACTACCTTTGTAGATAGATGTTAACATAAACTAATGTTTTAAATAGTTAAAAAGTCAAGGAGTTGTCACCTTTTTCAAAAAAATATTAATATTGTGGTAATAATTACAAGTTAACAATAAATTGTTTAGTACACATACACATGCATGTGAATTCATGACTTCAAAAACCTCATGGCACATAATAAATTATGGCATGCCATGACAAATATCAGTGCCATAAATTCAAGACACATAAAAACTTATGGTATCACAAAAAATTATAGATTACCATGAAAATTTATGACATTTTATTGCGAGATGGCATGCCATGTCATCATCACATGGAAGATTGAGTCGTTATTAATCACAAAGGACACTAATATTTTCAATTAATTAATAAATGAAATTAATTCATCAAATCAATGACATGAATCATGATGTTGACAAATAGGACCACATCATTTTGTTGGCATATAACATGCCATGTCATCACCATAGGAGATTGAGTTGTTATTAGTCGCAAAGGTGGATGGTTCTTGCAATTAACTAATTAATGAAAAAAAACTAGAAAATAATATGATAATTTATCAAAAAAGACTAGCAAGTTGTCATTTGACTAAATAATTGCAAAACCACGATGCTATGTGACATATTGATATTTTTTACCATTATTTAGTGATTCTTATGATTAAATATTTATAAATGTAATTGATAAAAAAAAATCATTTTGTGTTTAGTTCAAAAGACAAGATTTATTATAGTGAAAGTAAAGTTTTTAGATTTGCATCTTGATACAATGAGCTACATTGAGGGATTAGGCATCATCTCTAACATAGTGACCAACCAATAAATGCTTCATTTTCTCCAAAATAGTGTATGGATCATCATGTTAATTAATAGTCAAATGTTTTATTACTACCATAATGCTAAAACATGTTTTTTATGATTAATCTTATTCAATTATAGTCATTTTTTAGTTATTTTTTAAAAAAATTATGTCACAAACAAACAACAACCAAGACTACAAGATTTTTTAACCAAAACGAAAGCAAGGGAAGGCCTAGTTCCAAATCTAAATCATGAAACAATAAAAAATAAAAATGAGAACACGGCACATGTGAAACAAAAATCCAAAAAGATTTTATTGCAATAATAATAATATAATAAATTATGACAAGAAAACATACCCAAACCTAATGTTGAACAAATTAAAGGTAATGGGGAATCCTACCTCTATTTATATTAATTTGGCACCTAGCTCAAAGAAGTTTTTCAAAAAAATTCCAATCTACATGTGCGCCCATGTGTGGCCCATGCGTACTCATGTGTGAACCCTTTAAATTCAACTAAAAATGAACTAAGTGTTAACTATAAGTGAACTAGAACTTAACTATGAATGAATTAAAAAATAATTATAATTAAATTGGAAGTGAATTAAGCTTTAAATAATAATGAATTGTAAGTTAATTACAAATGAATTAATAGTTAACTATAAGTGAACTAAAAATGAATTAAATATTAACTAATAAAGAACTAAAATTAAATTGAATTTAAGTACAAATTTATTACAAGTCATGGATGAACATGCATGTGAATGAAGTCCATGACATTGACATCCATGATAGCTTATGCCATTTTTTAGCCATTTCTCCCATTATAATCGAATGGGACAATTTGTTAAAAACATGTTTTGGCATGTGGAATGCCATATCATCATGTTGTGAAACAAAAAGTTATTATTCTAGTCACAAAAGTAAGGATATTTCTACTTAAATATTTTTAGTTTATTTAAAACATATTATTACAATTTCAAGAATTACAATATATTTATCCAAAAAAGTCCACTAGTTGTCATACTTACTATAGTCGGAAATTCATGACATCACATGACATCTCAATGGCCTTTGCAACGAAATAATGATTTTTATGACCAAGTAGTTACAATTGTAGTAAAAAAAAACAATAGTTTTTTTTTATTAATAAAAACCCCATAATGTTGTGTTTTTGAATTTCTAATAAACCATGTCCTGACTAATTTGGATTAAAAATTCTTTTCTTGTAACTCAAATTTCTACAACTTATTTATTTGGAATAATAGTGGAAAATATTTTAGAAAATATTTTAGGTTGAATTGTAATTTATTATGTGATATTATTCCTTTTCTATTATACCTTATCTAATAACGCCCTTGGTATCTATGATGAGAAAAATGCTTATTCTAGAAAACAACATAAGTATATTATAACACAACAAAGTTTGTTTGTGGGTTTTTGCATTGTTTCAAATTATATTCCATCTCATGATTATGAAAGCCACTTAATTTTACATTTTGAGCAAAAATTAAATTGTTGCACCTATTTTTGTTTTGTTGGTAAATACAAAATTTTTAATTTTATATTTTGGTCTAAAATCAGATTTGAAATGCAATAAAACTAATACTAACAAAGTTTGCTCATTTAGATATATTTAGAACTAGTTTTAGAATTAAAATCCAATAATGAAATAATGATTAAAAAAAAACATCAAAATAACAAACTTTGGTTATGGAAACAATGTTTTTCTAGAAATAAAAATGTTTTTCTCTCATATTCCATTTAAGCTCCATGTTCTCCAATGATACAATGGTCCTCATCTCTTTTTCTTCTCCAAATATATTTTTCAACAAAAATAGTGTTATGTTCTATTCAAATTCAAATGGTGATAAAAACTATGTAATCTAGTTAGTAATTCCTAAAATAATAACTAGGTAAATAAATATATAGTAACTAATAATTACCACACATAAATATTCCCTTAACATTACCCCATTCGTACTTAAAATTACGTCCCAAAATTCTAGATTAAAAATGTGTTAAAAAATTAAATCTATTACTATTTCTAATTTTGTGATTCAAAAATTTGATTTGTTTGTACTACAATTTGCTTTGTTCGTATTATAGTATATTATGTCAATACTTCAAATTGAAACACTATTTGATTCTCTACAATATACAGAGTCTGTTGTTGTTATTATGATGCCTTTGTTGATAATTGTGTAGTTGTTTATTGATGGGTTGCTCTTTGTTCTTGTGATTGCAATTATGCTATCACTTGTAGTTGTTGTTGTAATTGTAGATCTAATGTGATTTGAGTTTGCCTCTACTGTTGCAGCTCTAATACAACTTGTAGCTACTAATTGACTATAGATCTGATGTAATTTGAGTCTAATATTGTTGTTACAACTTTGTCACAAGCTCAATTTGCCCTATTAATCCTCTTGAATTATATGTTCTTCAGGTTGTGTCTGCTCCCTTACTTCTATGGTTGTAGATGCATATTCTTGAAAATTGACTTCCAATAAAATAGATTTTACTTGTTTTAAAGTATGTTCAACAACCTCCCTCTTAGGGCTATCCTTTCCTCCTCTCAGGTCTCCTAACTCCCTTGTTGTTTTTGTACTTAATGGTCTTGGTCCATCTGTATCCCCTTTGTTTTCTTCCTCATTTAAAGTTTAGTTTTGGATATAGAATCAAAGGTTCATACTCAAATGATGGCATAACTTTTTTCCATCTAAAAAATCTTGTGTCTATATAGCATTTCACTCCTTTCATACTTTCTACAAACCTTCCCAACATATTTTTGGACAATGTCTTAAATTACATCCCACCATAAGTCTGCATCTTTTTCCTCCATTGATAGTGCCTTGAGTTTTACCTAAAACAAAATATTTTGCTTTTTGAATTCACTGTTTTCTCTAAAGACAATATCATAATTGAAGGGTTTTTTTCTTTTGGGTCTCCTCTAGAAGTTTTTTCAACTTTTCATTAAAAGCCATCTACTTCTGCAAAATTTTATCCATTTGTGCATGCCTCTGGTCATCTTGTTTTTATACTTCATTTTTAGTTTGATATGCATTGGCATTGTCCACTTTGAGCTCCTCCAACTCTTGTTGCTACTTCAAGAGAATCTCTTCCATGTTCTTGTAGTATCTGTGAAGTTTGTTATGCTTTACACTTAAAACATCCTTCGCTACTTTTAAATTCCAATAATTGGCATATGTTTCCTTTAAAGTTGCTTGTAAGGAATCCCTTTCTATTTTGATGTTTTCCAAATCCTTATTATGTTTCTCCATGTTATTGATCTTTGTCTAGCTGCCTAGAGTTCTACCAATACCTAGCCTATCCTATAACTATGCTTTGAGCTTCTACTCCTTCTCCAAAGCCCCCTATAGATTCTAAACAAATCTATCCTTCTCCTTTATGATCTACTTATATTTGATCTCTCATCAGAAAGTCTAAACAAAATATTTGTCATCTGTACATTGTATTTTGTTGCTTATTGAAACATAGTAGTAGCTCTTCTATGGTCATCCAATTCTACTTATATCCCTTGCACAGACCCTGGTGTATGAAACCTAGGAATCTGACCTTTGGAACTTGTATTTAATCAACCTAAACTCTTGTGTGTAGTCCAAATTTCTCCAAATACATTCATGCTTGTTGCAGAACTTGGTCTTGAAGGCATCATACTTTCATTATTCTGTGGTGATGGAACAAATTGTTGTACTTTTGGTGGATCCAAGTCAAAATCTTATATCTACTCCTTTGCTACCTATTAAACTTAAGATTCTGGCTCCTTCTTTGGTCATTTTTTATGTTCCTACCCATCTTATCTCTATTCCTACTTGGGAGAAATTGGTAGTATTGGATCAAATTTAGGAGATATGGATTTCTCCTTTTTTCTTTGATTATGTTGTTGTTTCTTCAACAATTTTGTTGTTTGTTGAAGATTAATACTGCCTTTCATTGCAATATCCTCCTATCTTCTCTACTTATTTTACATAGTCTTTCTCTCCTCATCATCATCAAACTAAGACATCAGAATTGTTCTTTTGGTTGTCTTAGTATTTAGTTGTCTCTCCTTTTTTAAAGAGATGTGTGTAGGGTTCAGAGGTCTTTCATTCTTAATGAACCTTTCCCTTATATTGTTTCTTCTCCTTTTGTCCTCTTGTAGCTACTCTATTTGTTTGTTCTTCTCTTGTGGCTCTGCTCCTTCTAGTGGAAACCACTTTTGAAATAAGACTTCTAGGACTGTGGCAGAATGGCATACATTTTTTTTAGTTCTCTTTTGGTTGTTCCCTCAATCATATTTTTCTAACATTTCTCCCATTTGATCAATTCTTTGACCAATTGAGAATACATGATTACAACCTAATTGACGTACTTTCCATGATCTGTTGTGGATATCATCATGTTAGATTTATTGCAAAAATATTGCACCTTATCCTTTCGGTAAATAATTGGCAAAATGGCAACAATTCTATTAACGTATTCTGATTTCATCTTTTTCAAAACCCACCCTTCATCGATGTTGTAACTGTTTGGGACTTTATCTACTTTATTTGCCAATGTTACTTTGGCATTAGACATTTATGCCTGATTTGCCTTTATCTTTCATGTATGACATATTTAAAAAACTTCTGCTAATAGATGTTTGTTTATTATTTTCTACTCCTCCCTTAACATAACCTTGATTTTGTTATGTTCAAGATCTAACTTCTATTTGTTCAAAAATTCAACTAGAATGTTGTGTCAACGAGTTTTCCACTCAATCTCAAACAAACCTATTAATCTAGCTTTGTTTGCCCCAGCTTTCTCTTCCTTTCCAGAACTTGTCCAAAGCAAAATGTTCTTCAAATTGCTATTGTAACTTTGTTCTATTGGAGTAAAACATATTTAACCTCCTCATCTTGGTGAATATGTACTTTCTTTGCACGTTGATGTGTAGCCATTACTTGTCAACTTTTTTTTTTTGTGTGGTTCTTGTTGGGAATATGAACTTTTCTTTTGGAATCTGCTCTTGAGTATGCTCCTCTTAATGTAATGGTGATTGTTGTTATTGTTGCAAATTGTCCTTGTATTAGTCTTCTTTAGAATCTAAAATGGAAATGGGACTGACTTGTTCATTAGGGCTTCCCACTCTTTTGGGCTTCCTAAAGCTATATCTTTTCAATGTTTCTTTACAATCTCTTTCGTTTTTTCTAATCGCTTCAAAAGCTCTTTCAAACTTAAATACAAGAGAAGATTTATGAGAAGAAGAATAAACTAGAAAAGGAAAAAGCGGACCTCTTTCTAGAGACCTAGATTATAGAAGCAAAGTGTTTACAAATTTTTGTTGCTCTCTCAATTGTCTTGCTCCTCTTTCAACTTTTGTAACTTTTTTCCAAACTATCGTTGTAATTTCTCCACAAAACTTTCTTCAACATTCGTTTTGGAGACAAAAAATGATTGAAACTTGCTTGTAAAAAATGAAAACAAATAGTCGTTCTGGTGTTTGTTGCCTTCTGGAACATAATCACCTCATTTCATGAAGTGACATTTCACTTTTCGTTTTAGGGCTAACATTTGTATGATTTGTATTTTTTTTTAAAAATTGACATTTTTCGCCTCTTGCTTAAATTCATACTAACATCAACACGAGATACAATTAATACTTGTTAACCAATGAATATGTGGATGTGGCATTAAGTAATTCTAATGACATCCCTAAATTTGATGACTTGGTGTTGTCTATACTACAAATTCCCTCTAGCCTATGCTAAGTCATCAAATTGGTAGAATTTTGTTTTGACGTGATTGATTTATCTTCCCCACAATATAATGATTGTGAAACTATAAAATCATGGTCCGAATATTTGTTCATAACTTGTTGACTCATCATATTTCCTTTGACTTCTTCTAACATTACTATTTGATTAACCCTAATGATATCTATTTTTCTCTAATTTTTTGAATCTTCAATAGATATTTTTTCCATGTGGTCTAAATCTATGGACTATAAAGATTTCTGATCCATTGAACTTTGAATCCCTTTTAATGTTTGATCCACATATGAATATGGTTTCAACTTATTAACATTGACCAATATTGGGTTTGGTTTTAAATTGTTAACAAAAATAAGAAGAATAATATTATTAGGTAAGCAATACTGTACCTTAAATGGACCAAACCATCTTTTCTTGAATTTGCCCAAATGTCTTTTTTCTCCTTTAGGAAACCATAAGACATAATTTCCAAATTAAAACTTCGTCTCAATATTTTTATATTGACTCCATAGAAATTTTTTCCACTGGTTGGATCCCACATTGTTCTGAGCTTCCAATTCATTATCCTATAATTTTTCTAGTTTTGTAATTTTGATTGTTAACACTCTGGTTGGTTTTGCATCTTTGTGGTCCCCATTAATAGCTGATAAAACATATTTTGTTGGCATTAGAGGATGCAAACCATAGACTAACTAGTACTTGTGTTTAACCTATTGCCACCATGTAAATAGTCCTATATGAAAACAAAATTGTAAATAGTGTTCATCCTAGTTTATTTTTTTCGCATTAACCAACTTGGTTAATAGTCTACCAATGACTTTGTTAGTAGATTTTGCATGTCCATTTCCCTATGGATAATATGTAGTAAAACTAACATGCTTCAACCAAAAAAAAATTGTCAGATGTTTTATTGTGTCATTGATAAAATGTACTCCTTGATCTGTAACTATGGTTAATGGACATCCAAATTTGGTCAAAATATACTCATACAAGAATATGGTTGTAACTATTGCAATATTGGTTTTGAGTGCCTTTGCCTTTACCCACTTGGTTGCATAATCTATAACTACTAAAATATATTTGTTTCCAGTTAGTCTTCCCGTTGGTTTGATTGGACCTACAAAATTTGGACCCCACTTCATAAAAGGTTCCTTTGGAAATGTTATTGTAACCAACTTAACCAAACTTTTTGTTTTGAGTCCTCCAATTTTCTAACAGCTATCACAGCTTTTGCAAAAATCATGGGTATCTTAAATAAAGTTGGCCACCAATATCTTGCATCCAAAATTTTTTTTGTAATAATTTCTGCAGCAAAATGTCTTCTTGCCACTCCTTCATGTAACTCCTTTAGAACAATTTATGCTTCTGAGGTAGTCAAACATCTACGCATTTTGTTGTCTTGTCTCCCTATGTACATAGTTCCCTCTTTTAGAGTAAAGGGTCTTGCCTTTCTGGCCAACTTTTGTTTTTGAGCTAGGTTCAAAGTTTCTAACATCTAACCTATGTCTAAATAGGTTTTTACTTCCTGCATCCATATGGGTTTTATAAAAAATAATGATGCATCCATAGTCTGATCTAGGACACCCAATGGTTCTGAACTATTTGGTAATCTTGATAAAACATCAACAATTACATGTGTTCTACCAGGTGTGTAGACTACCATGAATTCATACTCCAAGAATAACAACAACCATCTTGCTATCCTTCTTGACACATGTGGTTTGTTGACCAAGTGCACTAAAGCCATATAGTCTACATAAAAAACAAATTTGTTTCCCAACAAAAAATGTTTGATCTTATGCAAAGCATAAGCCATTGCTAAGGTTTCTCTTTTTATAATAATATAAAATTTTAAAGCTTTATTGAACAATCTAAAAGCATATATTATAAGCTGGTCGTATTTATAAGTTGGGTTCTATGCTAGCATTGCAATAATGATGCATTTGTGTGCACATGAAACTCCAACTACCAATTTGGAGGTATTAAAATTGGTGCTTCCATGTACTTCTACTTGATTTAATCCCAAGCTTGTTGACATTTTGTGGTCTAGATAAAGGGTTTTGTTTTCCTCATCAACTTGGTGATTGGTGCCATGATAAAAGCAAAGTTCTTGATGAAACATCTATAAAATTGAGCCATACCATTAAAGACCTGAATTTGCTATGGGTTTGTAGATACTAACATATTCACTATTGCTTGAACCTTCTTAAGGTTTGGTATTTTTCCTTCTTTGGAAATTATAAACCTAAAATCAATCTTGAAAATACCATAAAGGCACATTTCTCTGGGTTAAGACTAGTTTTATATTCTCTACATTTCTGAAAGAAAAGTTTAAACTTCATCAAATGACTCTCCATATCATTATAAACTATAAAGTCATCCAAAAATATCTTCATGAATTGGTTTTAAGTACCCTCTGAAGACTCTACTAATTGTTCTTTGGAAAGTTGGTGGCCCATTTTTTACATCAAATGGCATCACCATCCAAACAAAAGCTCCCCAATCTATTACAAAAGTTGTTTTGTATTTATCTACAAGGGCTATAAAAATTTAATGGTATACTGAATATCCATCTAAAAATGAATAGGCTTCATACCATGTTATAGTGTTCAATACCTCATCAGGAAATGGCAAAGGATATAGATATTTTTTGGTTGCCTTATTCAACTTCCTGAAATCCACACAAATTCTCAATTTGCCATTCTTTTTAAGCACTACCACTATGGGTGATAACCATGTAACCTCCTCAATTAGTTGAATGAATCCAGTTGCTAATAATTTGTCAATGCCTTGTTTAATAGCTACAACATAATTAGGGTTCAATTTGTACCTTGTTTCATGTGTTGGTGGTATTGAGATATCTAATTCAATTATGTGTTGAGACAATTATAGAGGTATGGTTTTCATATCTTTGTAAGTCTAAGCAAACACATCCTTGAACTCTTTAAGTAGCATCTAAAGTTCTTCAATCTTTTCCTTTGTCAATTATGTATTTACCTTGATGTATTGTGGATTTGTGTTAACCTAATTTTTTAATGTATATAATAACTAATTTATTTAACCAATAACCAATAAGATATTTTGATTAAAGATACTTTAATTTTCTAATTAGCATGTTCAAAGGATAACTAGTTCGTTATAAGAACTAGTAATTGAACAATTATAGTAACCGGTTAGTTAAAATAACAAGAGAATTTGAACTTGTGACCAGTAATTTGTTGTATTAATTTTTGAGTTGTATTGGCTAGTGATTATTTAAGTTATAAAAACACTATGAGTTAGTATAACTAGGAGGATTTGAACCTAGAGGAGGGAGAGAATTCCTTTTCCTAATTTTTGTGTGTAACTCTTGGAGAAGTTTTAGATTTCTAAATCAAGATTGTTGGAGATTTTCTTGAACATTTTTTCCTTTTTGTTTTGGAGAATGTTAACTTGAGATTGTTCTTTATTATGCATAAGCAAGAAATTAAGATACTTCTTGTGTTTTTTTGATGTTCAAAACTGGAGCAACATGTTGATGCAAATCAGTAAACTAGAGTTGTAAATTTGAGATAGAAAAAAAAACCACATAGAGCAAAAAACACCCTTAACATTTAACAACCATGCAATGGAACAAAATTATAAGCAAAAGAAAATGCTTATGTTTTTTGGTTTTAGTAATTAGTTTGTTTTAATGTTTTAGGTTCGGATTTGTAGTAAGTTTTAGGAGTTTTCTAAGCTTTTATTTGTGAACATACTTTTTATTCTTTACAAGTAGTAATCACAAATTTCTTGGATTCACATGTTGAGTTTTGATATTTTCATAAACAACCTATTAATCAAAAGGAAATCCAAGATTTTTGACACCCTAGTAGTCGTCCCTACAACGAAGGTTAAATGCACAACTAGGTGAACAAAATATCAAACCTATTCGACATGTTGATGAAGTAATCTCTGCAAGACATATAAGGCAATTTGCAACACCTAGTTACTATATACCTAAAGCAACTATGACCAACACTAGTTGTTGGCTATTATACATATGACTCGATTTTTGTTTTGAATCCAACCATAGCCAATTCAAAATTGGAGTGTAATCAATTTTTAACCCAGTTAGAATAGCTACGCTACTTGGAACAAAGACCTTTAGACTGATCAAGTTTTCAACAACATGTATAATCGGTGGAAGCAATAATGGCCTTTGTTGTTTAACAAACATAACCACTTCATCAACATGTTTGGCTGAGTGTACCTGTCATGAGAAGCATTGAACGACCATTGGTTCAATGAAGTATACTTGTTACAACCACCCAACCTGTTGTTGAAATTGCATTAACTTGTGCATATTATCAACAGGTTGGACATGAGTTCAAGAATTATCATTTTGTGGATGATAAATTGAAGAGATTAATGAGAGAAGAACTTCAAACTTCTTTGCAACCTCTGGTACTGAGCACACCAACAACCCATGTAACATTTGCTAATCATGGAATTGTTGGTGATAAAACTACATGAACTTTATATTCAACAAGGTTATTGTATATAACTATGTTTGTGCAATGTTGGCATTAAGAAGGCCCTAGTTATTAATTGATGAAACCATGGTGAACAATAACACTATTTTTAATGTCAAACAAACATCAATTGGCTCAATTTTGTTGATATTTTTTTTTCAAAAAAAAAAAACTTAGTCTCAGATGCAACGATAAAGCTCTTATATTTATAATTGATTTCTTTGTTACTCTAGTAGTCACTTTGCTATATTAATAAATTTTGACAAGAAAATAGTCACATAATCTTTTTCAAAAATGGATCATGATTTAAAGTCTTATTAAGGTGACTCACTTTCATTTGTGTGAAAGTGAACTACTAGCCATAAAATTTTAAAGTAGAGGCACTTAATAATGTCATTATACCCTAAACCAACATCTATAGTGGCTACATGTCACCGCTCAAAATAGGGTGAAGAACGGATTATACCTTATTGTCAAGGGTACCTATTTGAGACAGTTCTAAACTTTGATCATATACATGTTCAAGGCCTTTCCAAGTATGAAAAATATACTTCAATATTGTGGAGTCTTCCCAATTCTAACTTAATGTTTACAAGTTTGAACTAGCCCAACATTTATTTTGTGAAATTGTCATCTCAATTTAGTTAGCCATATTTTCAATTGTTGGATGTCAAGGTATGATTACAAGGTAAAATTTCTATAACTAAAAGACTTGCAAGAATAATTGAAGATCATTGACTATGAATGATTAAAATGTAACCTCTTTGTTGTTTACCCTATCTTCAATGCCTTTGAAAACATCTATAATTAAGAGACATTTGAAATCCTTATTTTTCATTGGTGAAATCTCATGTCTCAAAGGCCAAAAAATAACACATAACATGAAGAAATGGTTTCATCATAAACCATGAGCAAAAAAATCACCTAGTTTATTCCATGGTTGAAACAACAAAATGCAAGACCTAAAAGTGACAATTTCAAAGGTTCCATGTTGCCACCATGGTTGCTTTTGCATATTTCAACAAATCACAATCACAACAAACAAAACAATGACATTGAAACCTTGCAACTAAGTTACTTGTTGCCATGTTTGTTTATGTGAGCAAAAAAAGTGAAGCTAGAATTGAATTAATGTTGATGCAAAGATTTGTTAAAAACAATAAGTTGCGTAGAAATAAAGTTGGGGATGAATTGCAACAATTTCTAAAACATTTTCACTCACATCAAGGTCATAAATCACATGCTTGTGGATGTATTTTGAGATGAAGTAGGGGATGAATTGCAACAAGTTTTGAAGCACTTTCACTAATATCATAATCCCAATTTACATGTTTGTGGATGTAATTTGGGGTAGTGTTAAATGTGTTGTGTCATGATTCAAAAATGTTTATTTCAAAGGTGCCTATAAAATCAATTGCATTTATTCAATGTTCATTTGTATTTAACATATGTTTACTTTGCACCTTGGCACATGTGATATAACTTTTTAAACAAGTTGTCCATTTCTATTAAGATCATGAAAACAAAAGAATAGGATGTTAAGTGCACCTTTCACAAAGAAGGCTATTGTTATATTTAGGGCGCAATCTATGATTTTTTAAAAAATAAATTTTTTTTACAAAAGTTCAAAATTAATTATTTCACTTTAGGTAGGCTCAAAATCCTCTTGTCTTTTGCACAAAAGTAAGTTTGTGATAAAAATAAAAAATATTTATTGCCAAACTCCTTATTTTGACAACTTAATAAGGATAAGTTAATACTTAATGAAATTTGAACCTGATAACCCAATCTCTCCCTTGCATGCAAGGCCAAGAAACATCGTATACATATTGTATGTATTTTCATCATGTACATACGTATTTATTGTAGGTTAATGAACATGTACATACATATAGAAGCAAAGTTTTTTAGGGTTTTTTTAGAGCATCATCATCTCATCAGGGCAATGGACAAATTCCTACATATTTGTACTTGTTGCATGTCTTAAAGAATTGCACTCAACTTCTGATCTTGTGTCTGATTTTGTTTTATGGGACACGAAATGAACATATTTTAGGTGGCTGCAGAAGATGAACAATGAAAGCAGTGAAACTGAGGCTAAAAGGTAACAGTAGTTGAAGACAATGGAACTTAATCCAACTCTAGTTCCCGTAATGCAACATCCTCGTGAAAGATTTGACTCTATGAAGTCCAACCTTGTGGAAGTCTCCAACAAGGGCCAAGCACAATTTGAAAAAGAGAGGTTCGTGTTTCATTTGTAGCGTTTTTGGTGTTAGAGCTAAAATTACGGTTACCTTATTGATGCCATCTCTCAACTCAATTCTTTTTAGGTTGTTTCTTTTCAGTATTGAAGATTTTTCAATACTTATGATGATTTTTTTGTCGAGTTTGATGGCAATGTGAACAATTTTTTAGTTATATTGTTGAACCTCTACACTAGTCAAAAGCAAAACATGGCTGGAAAACCTTAAATCAGAGTCATGATATTCTATTGGGGAATTGTGATGTTGTGAAGTTTTGAAGGCATCTTTGGACTTCTGTGTATTGGTATTGCCTTTTTCACACCTCCTTTTTTCACACAAACCCAAAAATAAATTTGGGTTTTGGATGAGACTGAAATATGAAGCTAGAGGTTATTCACCATTTGTTTAGAACCAAGTATTGGATGCATTTGTTTGACAATGAAAGGTTGTTTTGAATACCTAACAGAAGTGATGGTCTTTACACTTCATCAACGACACTTTTAAGGATATGGCCACATGCATTCTTGTTTTGTTAGTTTTAATTTTTTTTCAACCAACATAACATTTACTTCAAAATGTTTTTGGGGTCTTTTTCTATAGTCTCTCATAGCTTTGAGGTCTTGACAAAGAGGATTGTGGAAATGGCGGAGAATGATTGGAGTTGGGGGCAGAGACTGGAAACACTACGTGCGTAAAAAGCCATAGGTTGTAAAACATTGTGTGTGCAAGGGCATTCCTGATTGTCTACGAGGCCTAGTGTGGCAACTTGTTTTAGGTAATCAGGATTTACTGCTCATGAATCAAGGAGTGTATGAAATACTTGTTTTTCGTAGACTTTTTCATTACTAGGAAATTGCACTAATTATAACATGGAAATTACAATGCTTGCATGCAAGGACAAAAGATATAGGTCAAATTTTGAATGCATTAGGTTTTTTTAATGTTGGAAGAAGGGTCAAAGGATCAAAGTAGAGCTATGGGTTTTGCACTTAGAATTCAACATGATGCTGATCAAACCAATTTGTCTTGCAATAATTGGTGTTGTATGAAACTTTAGTTGTAGAATTGGATATAATTAGGGATATTTCACAGACATTTCCATCACATTTTTTTTTTCCAACAAAGACATGTCCCTTGAATCCTAGCCAACATCATGACTGAATGAAGTGCTTACTTTCTAGAAACTCAGGACATAGATTTTTTTATAATTGTTTGTTTGAAATTTTGTGTAGATTATTGTACACACATCCATTTTTGGGAGCTCATGTAGTCAGTGGGGAAGGTAGTGGTCTAATACTTGGTGAGTGACACTCACAAGGTTATGACCACATGCTTGTTGTGTTTGTTTTGCTTTTGTTGGAGGAAACAACAATTACCTTGAAAATGTTCTTGTGGAGGTTTCCCTTCAATTTGATATGGAAATGCACCATAATGTTAAGTAAAAATAGTTGGCATCTAGTATTGGAAGTTGAGATCTATTAACAGTAAGTGTTATGTGTTTGAACATGGAATGGGATTTCTTGCATGGTTGTTTTTATTGTACACGAGTGAGGAAGATGCTTTCTAGTTACTTGTGGCTTTACTTAAGGGTGCTCTACATGCACCCATGGAGGGCCTCCACTTGGTAAGGTCCTTCAAAAGATTAGATAAGCAAAAGAGTTGTTCTCCAACTCTTTTTGCTTAGGTGAAGACCAAATGATGATAGGCATAGGGTTTGTTTTTGTAGACTTTTGGTGCAAACAAGAGCTATTTGGCAAGGGGATTGTTGTGCTCGTCAAAACAAATAGGAGATTCACAATCTGTTGACTAAGTTATGTGGTGGAACCTATGGTATCTATTTGCCTCATTCCTGTTTGTTATTGGGTTCAAATGGGTCTACCATTGGTTTAGTTGTACCTGATCCAATTTGAGAGGTTGGTGAGAGAGCTAGATCCACAGCGGGGGAACATTTTGAGAAAGAAATGATCAATTCGAGCATGTATGCAAGCCAATGCTTCATCACTAATTTTTTGTACTCCTTCCCTTTTTCATTGGCGCTTCGGATTTGGGATGTCTTTTTTGCTAAGGTTGTTTCTTGTGCCTTGTTGTCTCATGCCTTGTTTTGGTAGGATGTTGTAAGCAATAGGTTTGAGGTATTAAGGTAGTGAAAAGTATTGTTGTATGAATAGCTCCATCTTTTCACAATGCATTATGTTGGATGTGATGTTGCACTTGGCTTTCATAACCTATGTCAATTTGGGGGAAAGAATTGATGAAAATAGATGGGTATTTTTTGATGCAAGGTGTGATAATTGTTTTCCAAGTTGGGTTGGCACTACCTCTCAAATACTGTGAGGATGATTTGGTTTGTTTTTTAACTCTAATTTGATTCATTATGGGTTGGAGGCTTTACTATTTGAAAAGGAAAATAATATGTTTACACTGATGATTAGCTTCTGAGATTTTAGTCTTGGTAGTTGTTTAAGGCTCAATAGTTGGTTATGAGGATAGTTGATGAAATGACATTCTAAACATTGGTATGAAAGAATTGAACTTCGGTTTTGTTTCTTGTTTTTCAACTAGATATTTTCCTCCAATTTTGTTTGCATGCAAGATCTTTTGTTGGTCTATTATAATGAACCTCTTATTCTTTTATGAGCTACCCACAAAGTCAATTTCTTCTCCTTAATTGGGCATAATAATTTTTGAAGTGGATTCAAAAGGGAGGTTTGGGGTGGCAGGTGAAGATGCCATTTGAAAAATTGGTCCATGCATTGCATAATTTCCTTAAAGGAGCATTGTAAGAAGATACCCTCCTGTTATTAATTTAGAATATCAAAGTACCCACAACCTGCCTCCCTTGGTTTTGATGTTGTTCCCTTGTTTCTGTTCTTGAATGTGTTTTTCTTAATTGTCACATTGTGTTAAGGATTGCATGTCACTCATATTAAATTGTATGCATGACAACACGTGCATTCTTTATAGATCATAATGTCATTGTGGATCTTTGACAAGATCAATTATGTGTAGTACACATGAACATTATCAATACTCTCTTGTTTCCAGGTGTCCAAGTGATTGGAGGAGCTAAACGTAGAATATGAACACATGAAGAACCATAACACATGAGGTCTAGAATGGAGGTTGCACACATTAGGATGTTCGAGTGGTCATCCCCACCAAATATTGACTAGAAGCAAAGGCTGATGATGGGTGTTCAGGTGCACCATTGAATGAAACAATACTTGCCACAAAGTTGACCAAAATGTGGATTTCAAGGTTTAAAGGATTAATCCCAAGGTTTATTGTAGCACATAGGATAAGAATGGTGCACAACACCCCAGGCAACTAGGCACTGGTTTGCATTGTGTTAATAACACATTAAAGTCAGTGTGTACCCAAAAAGAAGTTACGAATCCCCTTTCTTGGAGGAAGAGAGAGATGGCGCTGAAGACCTGAATCAAATTGGAAGAAAATGTATGATAGTTTCACTCGGGAAAGGCTAAATGAAACCACAAGAAAGGGGTATCATGATAGTATATAGTATATTAGAATATAGTGCCATATTCCTACAATTCTACTCATGGAATGATGATATTATCAATAAATTAAAGTGTGCCAAAAATATGCAATGGTAATTGAGGGTTTTGAACTTTACACGTGTTGCAAATAAGTGTCACATTCTTGTGATCATCAAATGAAAATGATTTGATAGTGTAATCACAATTGATTGTTAAACCTAAAGACCGTGATAGTTTTATTTTTAAAATTTTTTTGAGACATAATTGACACCGAAAGAAGATAGATCTTAAACTAATAAAATCCCAATTATATGTAAAGTTGGTTGTCAATATTTTTGCAAATATTGGGTACTTAAGTATCCAATAATCTAAGGATAAATATAATGATGCAATTTGAATTATTAAAACAATATTTCCATGGAAACATTAAACTTGATTAGAATATGTTTTTAGTTTAAATGAAAATTATACATGTAAAACAACACTAAGTGCATCTAATCGAGAACCCTTTGGGACCACACGTCTTTTAAGTATTTAAAATCAAATTATATTCCTTAACAATACATTTCTTGAAATTAGTTTTGGCTTATTAGGTGTTTAAAGGTTCAACGTCTATAAGTCAAACATAGGCCAAACATGTAGTTAGAATGTTCAAGTTTTATGGAACCATATTAATTTATATTATTCTAGTGGAGGTCATAATTTGAAGTCCACAATCAAGTTATAACGAGCCATTACAATTTTTCTAATACGAAATAAAAGGGGCAATAACCCATCAAATACTATTATAATTAGAAGGTTTAGAATTTACATGCAACTATATGCAAAAATGTATTCTTTCATTTTCAAGTATATCATCATTTTATAAACCCACATCTAAAGTATATCCAAATCTATGAACACAAAATTTTCAATTGGTATTGTAATGGGTGTCCAAAAATTCCCAAAAAACATTTAATATCCCACAATGATGGATGTTAACTTGATTAAAACGTCTTTTTGAAAAAATGGGCATCATTTCAAGATTTATTGTGTTATGTCCAACAATTAATTGAAATCTTGAACTAGAAAATTCAGACATGACCATATGCCCAAAGCCATTTGGAAAAAAGGTTCAATGCTCCTATAGTGCTCTACTACATACTTATGTGTCAAATAAGAAATGTAACACATTATTAAACAAGAGCTAATCTTCATAACCAAGGCCAATTTTTGAAAGATTAACAAAGGTCAACTTTTGAAAAGATTCCAATTAATATGTACACTTATATACACCTAGATTATACAAATGATTATAAAAATGTTTTTTTCATTTAATAAACATCTAATTTTTCATCTATACAAAACACACAAGTTGCCAAGTTGTATGACAACATATTATAAATAATTGTGAAACTTTGAGTCTATGGACCTAATGGAATACCTT
>Ga0116227_10006307_pt1 | contig 24153 bp, 23 predicted proteins | sample S1TSphgellanicum_FD_89693 | JGI IMG/M metagenome (GOLD analysis project Ga0116227, IMG submission 89693) | Host-associated microbial communities from peat moss isolated from Minnesota, USA - S1T2_Fb - Sphagnum magellanicum MG | ecosystem: Host-associated > Plants > Peat moss > Unclassified... | reverse complement strand
GGGACTAGCTACGCATCCCCTGGTAGGTCTTTAACTCTTGCCCATAACGTAGTACGCGAAGTACTTAGTCTGGTCAGATTAGGACTTTTTCAAGCCCCCGGATTCATCCGTGGGGTTTCTGACCTACCCACTGAAGCAGAATGGGAATATGCTTGTCGAGCGGGGACGACAACACCATTTCATTTTGGGGAGTTCTCTTACAACGGAGTTAGCCTACTATAATGGCAACTATACTTGTGGTGGTGGACCTAAGGGAGTATATAGAAACAACACCACAGAAGTAGGGAGTTTTCAAATAGCGAATGAATTTGGATTATACAATATGGACGGTAATGTCTGGGAATGGTGTGAAGATAATGAGCATGATAGCTATGAGGGAGCACCAACAGATGGAAGCGTGTGGTTGAATCAGGACTGCAAGATTCAATACTGTCTAGAATACATCTCCCTAGCCCACTAATATGTCAAAATATGTGTGCAATTTATATGGTGAGAATAACTGGTATAAAAACCACCAGGAAATAGCCAAATTAACATTTGAATCAGAAGAAGAGACCAAAATCTGGTTTGAAAAACGTTATCCATTAGGTAAATTAATATTTAGTGGTTTTCACACAACTGAATAATAGGGGATAAAGATAGTAGTTGATATCCTAATTACATCCTAAGTAACTTGATAATTAAGTAGGAGGGTTCAAGAAATGAAACTAGAAAATTTAGTTGCTTTTTTAAAAGCTCATTTATCTGAAATTCAAGGTTATGGCGTGAAATCTGTCGCTATATTTGGTTCGGTAGCAAGGGATGAAGCGACGGATAAAAGTGATATTGATTTATTAGTGGAGTTTGACGGAAAGGTAACATTTGATCGTTACATGGATTTAAAGTTTTTCCTGGAGGATAGTTTGGAATGTCCGGTAGATCTAGTTAGCAAGAAGATGTTAAAGCCTCAAATTAGAGATATCGTAGAAACAGAGGCAATTTATGTCTCGTAGTCTCAGATTATATTTTAGTGATATTTTGAGCAGTTGTCACAAAGTTTTACATTATACAAAGGGTATGAACTATGACCAGTTTTTTGAGGATGAGTTGAGGTTGGATGCAGTGCTGCGAAATCTGGAAATTATTGGAGAGGCAATCAAGCAGGTACCGACGGAAACTAGAAATCGTTATCCTACGGTAGAGTGGCGGAAGATAGCTGCTTTAAGGGATGTTTTGGCTCATGCTTATTTCAACCTAGAAAATGAGACGATTTGGGATATTGTACAAAATAAAGTTCCTCTTCTACAAGAGCAAATAGAGGTGATTTTTCAGCAAGAATTTGGCGATAGCGAACGCCTGATTTAAGCAAACGCCGAAATTTGCCAAACTGAACTCCCTCCCTGGTGGGTGATGTTATTAGCTGGGAGTTGCATATTACTAATTGACAGCAAAACAACATCTAATTCCCCAGACATAGTAACTGTTCACATTCCCCTAGCTCTTAAGGATAAGGATAAATCAAGGGTTTAGACAATTTTAGAGCGTGGAGAGTGAATAATTACGAGCGATCAATTTTTGTGATAATTTACCAATAGACATCTCCAGAAATGAGGTATCAGCCCAAGCTGCACAAGGGTTGTAGATTCATTTTCGGAGATGTCTAATAGCGATCGCACCTCCCCATTGCCTATTTTTTCCCCTTGCACAAACCGATGCAGACTTTCCACCAAAATTAAAGTTAGCGATCGCCAGCACACTTATTTAGATAGCTTTTTTGTGGCGGGATTGAACGCAAACCGCTGTAATTAGGGAGTTAGTCAAGTTGTGATTGAATTACTGAGTGTATCTCGATGCATTAAATGTAATCTTTGCTGTCCTACTAATGTCTTTGATTCCGTGCCGGGAAGTACACCCACAATTTCCCGGCAGAGTGATTGTCAAACTTGTTATATATGCGAACTTTACTGTCCTGTAGATGCATTGTATGTTGCTTCCCAAGCTGATGCATTGGTAGAAGTAGATGAAGATGCTTTGGTGACTGCTGGTTTACTTGGTAGCTACCGTGAGGATGTAGGCTGGGGCAAGGGAAGAACATCTGCGGCTGGAAAGGAAATGTCTGCGTACTATTTTCCGCCTTTGAGGTCTGCCGGATAGAAAACAAAGGTTCGCAACTCAATACTCTCACGGGGTGGGGCGTCTGGTGGACTTGTGGGATCGTTAAACCCTGTATGGGCTGCAAACCTGGCTTTATCTACCGCAGAGTCAAAGCACTTGATGAATATCACCTCGTCTTGTTGCATTTGGGGTTGGTAGAACCAGTGGTGGGTTGGATTATGGGTGACAGCATAGGTCTCACCAATGCGATCGCGATACACAAGGTCACTGGCTACTAGGTCTGTGGGTGCTATACTTTGGGCATCGCACACTGCTAATGGTGACTCCAAAACTGGTGCAATTGGTCGCCATAGGTTAATCACAGCAAACCTCTGTTGCAACAGCTCATCAATGTTATCTACCCCCCTTGCTGCTAACTCCCTACGGGCGCGAGTATAACCAGATGCGGCTGTAAAGTCATTATGTACACGCTTGACTGGTTCTTTAACTGAGTTATCACCTTGTTGCAGGCGTTTAGCATTACGGTGAGTATGGTCAAAAACTACTACCCTTGTTGCACCTGTGATCTCTGTCAAAATTTCCTCGGCTTCCGGATAGTAGATATGCTGTATTTCCGATTCGTCGTAGAAGTTGCGAACCTGGCTATGATGTGCTGCAAATGCAAAGCCCTCGCGGTCTAGTAAGAAATTTTGGGCAATTGGTCGAGCATTGTAAATTGGTAACTTGTATGTCTCGTATCTACCATTATTTTGAGGAATACCTGGTTCTGGTTGGTAGGTATAGAAGACAGGCTTCTCTGCCATGGGTATTAGATAGGTAAGTTCTGCCTCGACGTGCGGTAGATTCCCGATCACTGATCTGTCTAGAACTTGAGTGTTTAGACTCATAGATTAAATCCTGTGCTGAAGGGTGTGTGGGTTCAATCCCTGCTGTATTTAGTTTATCTAATAATTATTTAATCATAAAACTAGATAAACCTATAGTTGGCTTACAAAATACTTGAACTTTGCTGATGTTTATGTAATACTACCATTAAATCACGGTTGGCCGAGCGGTAAACAGTAGTTTTTAGAATTTCTGTCATTATTACGACGGGTTTATGGAGCATAAACCACCTCACCCTCGCGAGTTCGTGTTTTTCTGATTGGAGATTACGAAAATATCGGATCTCAATACTTTGACATCCAACTGCTCGCTGGATGCATCGGTGCCAAGATCATTAGTCTCAACTTGAGTTCCAACCTCAGTGATAAAATTATCAGCGATAACCGCAAAGCCCTAGTTATAAACAAAAAGCTGACGTGGTGAAAAAGTGTATAGGAAATTCCAGTATACCAGTTGCAAATTTACTTATGCCAGACTCAAATCAATTTAGTAACAAGCACAAAACCCGCCGTTCAGTATTATTGGTTCTCGCTGCTTGTATGGTGTTATCTACAACATTATTAGGTTGCGGTAAACAAACATCAACTACTCAAGAAGCTGCAAATCAGACAAAAACAGGTGACAAAGTAATACGTATTGACAGTGTAAGACAACTCAGTGCTATTGCTTCTTTAGAGAAAAAAGGTCTTTTAGAAAAACGTTTGGCACCTCTGGGTTACAAAGTGCAATGGCTTGAGTTTGCAGCGGGACCACAAGAGTTAGAAGCCATAAATGCAGGTGGTCTTGATATCGCCTTTACAGCAGAATCACCACCAGTATTTTCCCAAGCAGCAGGGATACCTCTTGTATACTTAGCTGCCTTTTCCTCTGATCCTAAATCCATTTCACTATTAGTTCCCACTAACTCCCCATTTAAAAGTGTCAAAGATTTAAAAGGTAAAAAAATAGCTTCCCAAAAAGCGTCCATAGGTCATTACCTGATTGTGAGAGCATTGGAAAGAGAAGGACTAAAAATTAGTGATGTACAATCAGTTTTTTTAGAACCTCCAGATGCCAATGTTGCGTTTAATCAAGGCAGGCTTGATGGTTGGTTTATTTGGGAACCATTTGTCACTAGAAATGTCCAAAATAAAACTGGTCGCGTTTTAATTGACGGTAGTAACGGTTTGCGTGATAGCAACAATTATTTATTAACATCGCGCACATTCTATGAAAATAATCAACCAGCTATCAAAATACTACTTGAAGAACTACAAAAAGAGGAAGTGTGGGCTAAGAATAACCCCAAACAATTAGCAGAAATGCTCGCTCCTGTAACTAAACTTGACGTACCAACGTTAGAAGCTATGCATAGTAAGTATGATTTTACTCTAGTTCCAATCACGAAGCAAATTATTACTAAACAACAACAAGTAGCAGATAAATGGTACAGCTTAGGGCTAATACCTAAAAAGGTCAATGTCAAAGAACAGTTTTTAGACCCTCAAGAATATGCCAGAATTACGCCCCAGGAAGTGCTGGCAGGTAAGTAATTGAAGAAGAATACATAGGTACTTGGAATTCTCAGGTAGTGGTAAAATCTATACCACTACCTGAGATATAGTTAAAACCTGAATGTGGTACGCAGCCAGGCAACCAGCTCACTAGGCTGCGGAGTAGAGTCGTCGCCATAATCTGGTGTGGTAATCAAAATTACACCCGGTGTGATGGCTATATGATCGCTAAGTTGATATTGATAAAATGCTTCAATGTGCAAGGATGCATTTTTATCTGCCTGACCATAACCGTCTCCTAAGTTGACATTCTTGCTAAGTTCAGCCAGCCTAGGTTCCATACCCACAAAGATACCTCCTAAACTAGACTTACTGAACAAGTCGGGAAATGCCAGTCCTACTCCCCAGTCCCAGACTTCTCCATTTCCGTACCCTAAATACTGGTCCACTGCGTAAGCTACCCACCCATTAATTGCAAATTTCGGAATGGGCTGGTAAAACGCTTCCACCGCATAAATATTAGCTAAAGTTCCTGCTCCTGGTACCGTACTGTTTACTAAGTTACTGCCAATAGATGGACCGAAATTTGTTCCACTTATACCCAGGGTACTCGGTGGACTGTAGGTATTGGTGAAAGTTAAAGCAACCCGAACGTTTCTATTAGGAGTGGCAAATTCGAGCTGTCCTAAAGCTTCATACCTGCCCGTAAATAAACCATTATTACCCAAATTACCCGGAATAAGTGAATTCGCAGAATTGTTACCATTAACCGCAGTGTATTCTAATCCTAGTTGGACCTCTTTACCAAATTGCTGAAGCACAGCGATTCCCGTTCCAGCATCACCATAGTCATAGACCATGTTCCGTCGGGAATATCGTGAAATCCCGTTAGAAGCAGACCCCTCAAAATATGGGTTAATGGGACCACTCAAGCCAATTTCAAAAGCTCCATCAGAATCAGGGAAGATACTAACTTCAGTATTCTTAAAAGGAAAAAACCTATAGCGTAGACCACCAAGAGCAACCTGATTCGCTGGAAAAGAACTGGAATTATCAGAGGTTTTACCGTTATAAGTACCAAAAACTCCACCATTGGCAGGACCATTGGTAACTCCGGCATTAGGAGTTGCTCCAACAGGAGTAATATTCAAAGCTCCTAATGTGGTTATTAGTCGATCTGTACCATTAAAACTGGTGGTAATATAGAGGGTGACATCGTCTTGAAATGTAAATATCCTAGGTGCAGGTTGTTTGGTATTGATGTTGTTACCTCCGAGGACCGATCCTAAAACAGTTTCAACCTGACCTGTTATTTTTGTGGTTGTGGAGAACCGTTGATTTTCTAGCTGTGCGGTCCGAGCTTCTAAGTTATCAACTCGTCCCCGTAAAGTAGCTAATTCAGCTGCAAATTGTTCTTGCAACTTGTGCAAACTTGTCAGATCCCCTTTTTGCACCAGGTCAGCTTGATTTGAGGCAATCAATTCATTGACTTTACGGAGACAGGCATTTAGCCCAGCTGCAAATTCATAACGGCTGATAGCATGATTACCTCTATAAGTCTTGTTCGGATAACCATCAATGCAGCCATACCGTTCTACCAGCGATTGCAATGCCTGAAATGCCCAGTCTGAGGGTTTAATATCTGTTAGTTGAGAAACAGAATTAACTGGTTCTGCGTCTGCATTGTCTTGAGGTGTTGTAGTTCCATCATCTAGTGCTTCTTGCGAGATTTGGGAAAATACATCTGAACTAGATGGGGAAGATTCAACTGTGTTTGCCGAAGTTTTTCCAGGATATGTTCCATCATCTAGCGCTTCTTGCGAGATTTGGGAAAATACATCTGAAGCAGATGGGGAAGATTCAACTGTGTTTGCCCAAGTTTTTCCAGGATATAGAAAAGAAATACCTATATCCAGTAAGAAAACTAAAAAAATTATTGATTTTGTATTCCAGTGCAGTTTTGACATAACTCCTCAACACCTCAACAATGAACAAATTGGCTCTACATCTATAACCCTCTGGGCTACAAATGTTGCTCTAAAGTCGGCAAAGCAGAGATGAGCGATACCAGCGTTGTAGGGCCAGGCGATCGCCATCCCATCTCCAATTCAGTAGTGATAGTCACTCCTGAAATCTTGATTTTGTGTCTTTAAAGCCTATACTCCTATATCTCGATAGGTTTATAGTAATTTGAGTGTAATTTTTGCATATACTTGTAGTAAATGCAAGCCCCGTTACTTTTTTTTCAGGGAGTATCAATTAACTTTCTGCACCTAAGGTAAGCACATCTAAATATCTTATTGATATGAGTAAGATTCATATATAACGGTTATAGGTTTTATAAAAATGCTATATAAGTACTCCAGTATTTTTCCCGTATCTCATTTAACTGCATCTTGCTATAGGGATCATCTTTGATTTTTGAAAGAACTCAATATACTTAATTTTTAGCAATTATTTCTGTATTTAATTCTACATTAAATTTACACAAATGTTTTCCGCAATTAAACGGGATTCCTATATGCGTTGTAGATTAACGTCGCAACTGCCCTGTCTATCAATGATTGTTAAGATGTACTGACCTAAGTTGTATATCTAAGTAGCCTATGCTAGCATACATTAGCTATAACTACGATAAATTGACCGATTTACGGTATTATAACTCGTAAAGCTCATCAAAGAGCTTAAATCTGACCCAACTCACAGTACCTCGCGTACTACGTTATGGGCAAGAGTTAAAGACCTACCAAGGGTTTGCCTTGCTATCCCTTGCTCTAGAACCAAACGATTAAACTGTTCCTTTTGGGTTAAACCAGTGTCGTTAGGATAGTACCGACCCAAAACAAAAGTCATTCGCGAAGCGTGTGCTTTGCACATAGCTAACATTACCCCGAAAGGGAGGCTCCTCGGAGCGAAACCATTATGCGTATAGGGTTGTGAGATTTGGAATGGTAATTGTCCCATCGAAAGTGCAATTGCATTAATACGCCAAATCGAACAACCCCAAGGCGGTAATGGATGAACAAAAAAAGATTCACTGCGACTAAAGTCGCGCGCTCGTTTCCCACTTACCGAGTTTTCTTATGAAATACAATCAACTAGGTGAAAGCAACCTCCATGTTGCCGAGATTTGTCTAGGTACCATGACCTACGGACATCAAAATTCGATAGAAGAGGCACATCAGCAACTTGATTATGCCGTTGCCCAAGGGATAAATTTTATAGATACAGCTGAAATGTACCCTGTACCCCCTCGTGCTGAAACCCAAGGAAAAACAGAGGCTTATATTGGTGAATGGTTGAGAAAACAGCAACGAGATAAATTGATAGTAGCGACAAAAATTGCTGGACCTGGTCGTCCCTTTCCGTGGTTACGGGGTGGCAATAATAAAATTGACCGCAAAAATATTCAGCAGGCAGTAGATGATAGTTTGAAGAGATTACAAACTGATTACATAGATTTGTATCAAATTCATTGGCCTGATCGTTATGTTCCTCTCTTTGGTCAAAGTGGCTATAATCCAGAATTGGAGAGGGAAACAGTACCTATTACTGAACAGTTAGAAGCCGTTGCTGATGTCATTAAAGCCGGAAAAATTCGCTATTTAGGATTGAGTAATGAAACTCCTTGGGGTGTGAGTGAGTTTATTCGCATAGCTAATCAACTGGGACTACCCAAAGTTGTCTCAATTCAAAATGCTTACAGTTTATTGAACCGTGCTTTTGATTCATATCTAGCAGAAGTTACTCACTACACAGGTGTTGGTTTATTGGCTTACAGTCCCCTAGCTTTCGGTTTTTTAACAGGTAAATACGTCAATAATCAACAGCCAGAAAATACAAGAATATCTTTGTTCCCTGGGTTTGGACAACGTTATTTAAAGCCCAATGTTCAAGAAGCTGTTATAGCTTATGTTGAGGTTGCTAAAAAATATAATCTCAAACCTGCCCAATTAGCTATAGCTTTTGTTCGGAGTCGTTGGTTTGTGAAAAGCACAATTATTGGGGCAACAAGTTTGGCTCAATTACAAGAAGATATAGAGAGCGTAAATGTAGTTTTGAATCAGGAGATTTTAGCGGAAATAGATGGGATTTATACCCGTTATCCCAATCCCGCACCTTAGACACCAAAGTTAGGGGAGAGAAAGAAACTACTCTTGTTTAATTTGCATATTTTTGTGTTGATAACTACAAAAATATCCCGAATTACCCCACTGAATAGTGGGGATTTTTAACTTGATCTTCTGCTCAAGAAATACTTGCATTTTTACTCTTTCTGTGACAAACTAACATAAAAGTACTGTATTTCAATCGATTTACTGTACTTTACGGGAAACACCAGAGTTGTGTTTCCGAAATTTCATGGCATACTGGTATAATGAAGGGTTTTGGCTATTTGGTTGAGATAAATATTTTACATGGGAGGTTGTTGAGATGGTATTTGAACGTCGAGGAATAGAATTAAAACTTGAAGGGTTGAGCAAATCTTTTGGGACAAAGAGAGTTTTAGAGGGAGTTGACCTGGAAATTCAGCCAGGGGAGTTTGTGGCTATTGTCGGTCGGAGTGGCTGTGGCAAGAGTACAATGCTACGGCTGGTAGCTGGGTTAGAGACTCCGACAGCAGGTAATATCTTGTTAGATGGTGAATATTCCCATCAACGCATCAACCCTTCGATCAAAATGATGTTTCAAGATGCACGACTTTTGCCTTGGCAGCGAGTGCTACTAAATGTCGAATTAGGTCTGTTCGGTTTCAATTCCAAAGCTTATGCTAAACAAACAGCTTTACAAATGCTGCGTGAGGTTGGATTGGAAGACCGCGCCCATGAATGGCCTGCAGTTCTATCTGGTGGACAACGGCAACGGGTAGCTTTAGCTAGGGCTTTAGCCAGTAAACCCTCTTTATTACTACTGGATGAACCCTTAGGTGCATTGGATGCCCTAACTCGGATTGAAATGCAACAATTAATTACACGGTTATGGCAAGAACAGGGATTTACTGCGCTATTAATTACCCATGATGTGGAAGAAGCCGTCATACTAGCAGACCGTGTGCTCCTAATTGAAAATGGTGTTGTATCTATGAATCTGGAGATTTCCCTACCGCGTCCACGGCCCAGGGGAGATGAGAAGTTTGGTAAGATTGTAGAAAATATTTTATACCGAGTCATGGACCGGCCAGAGCATCAAAAACCAAATAATATTGAATACGTTTTCAGTCCTGTCCATGTTTAGATTTTCTCCTAACTAATTTGTGCGAGGTGGGAAAGGAATTCCTGCCTCATTCCCTTAAAAGATAATTCAATAAGATGATCGATTCTTGGCAACACCGACCTATAACTCGGCGCTCTACATTATTCGCCCTAGGCTATACTCTAGCCATACCAACAATACTATTTGGTTGCAGCAGTCAGCCAAATAACGCTTCATCTAATGAGATAGTTAAAACCACCTCTACTAGTCGAAAAGTAGTCAGGATAGACCGTTCTAAACAACTTACAGCCTTGGCAGTTTTAGCAAAGCAAGGTTCTCTAGAAAAAAGATTGGCACCACTCGGTTACAAAGTCGAGTGGCTAGAATTTGCAGCAGGTCCCCAAGAATTAGAAGCTATCAATGCAGGTGGACTTGATATTGCTTCTACGGCTGAATCACCTCCTATTTTCGCCCAAGCTGCTGGTATACCCCTGGTTTATCTAGCAGCAGACCCTGCTGATGGACAAGGTATTTCCCTATTAGTTCCGATTAATTCACACGTGAAAAGCGTTGGAGATCTAAAAGGTAAAAAAATTGCCTTTCAAAAAGCATCTATCGGACATTATCTTACAGTTAGAGCACTCGAAAGAGAAGGTCTAAAATTAACTGATGTTAAGTCTATTTTCCTAGCACCACCAGATGCCAACGTAGCCTTTAATCAAGGTCGAGTCGATGCTTGGTTTATTTGGGAACCATTTGTAACTAGAAATGTCCAAAACAAGGTTGGTCGTGTACTTATAGATGGGAGCAATGGTTTAAGAGATAGTAATAATTTTTATTCTACTAGCCGTAAGTTCTATCAGGAAAATCCCCAAGTGATCAAAATATTCCTAGAAGAACTACAAAAAGCACAAATTTGGTCTAAAAATCATCCCAAAGAAATGGCTGAATTACTAGCTCCTGTAACCAAACTTGATACAGCGACATTAGAAAAAATGCACAGCAAATATAGTTTTACTTTAGTACCTATTACTGATGCAGTTATCGAAAAGCAGCAAGAAGTTGCAGATAAATGGTACAGCCTGGGACTAATACCCAAAAAGGTAAATGTTAAAAATGCCTTTTTAACGCCTGAGCAGTATGCAGAAATTACACCCCAAGAAGTCCTAACACGTAAATAACTATCACAAACACTTTTTGAAAAAAACTCCGTACACCTCTACTCCTAAGATCCTTTCTCCAAATCAAACCGGATTCCTATATGACAACCCTGACTTTAACTAAGTTTGAAATTACCCCACTGGTAGCACCATTAGGAGCAGTAGTCACTGGACTAGATGCTAGCCAAGCCGTGGCACCAGAAATCATTTTGCAATTAAAAAAGGCATTGCGTGACCATCATATTCTCATCTTCAAAAATCAAAATTTGAGTGATGAGCAGTTTTTAAACTTTAGCTTTTACTTTGGTTCACTCTTTGTGCCACCAGATGATGTTCCAGTTTTAGCATCTCAGTTAGGAGTTACACCAGTTATAATTCCTGTTGCGAACGTTGATGGTGGTTACACGGGTACTGGTGAATTAGCTTTTCACTCTGACCACAAATGGACTCCCTACCCTTCCAGTGGTTCTTTACTCTATGCTTTAGAAGTGACATCGGCAGGGGGAGATACTTCCTGGTTAAATCTGAATTTAGCTTATGAAACTTTGGATGAATCAACAAAGCGACGAATTGCCGATTTACAATTAATTACTTATAACCCGTTTTTGAATAAATCAGGTGAACCCCGGAAAAAATATCGTGACGATAGGAGTATTCCTTTAATTAGTCCTGTATTTCCTCACCCATTAGTTCGGACACATCCAGAGAGTGGCAAGAAGATTTTAAATCTAGATTACAACACCGAGGTAGAGGTTGTAGGTTTAGATCCCCAAGAGGGCAAAGAATTAATTGAAAAATTGCGCCAGCATCTTCAACAACCTCAGTTTTATTACCAACATAAATGGTCTGTAGGTGATATCGTCTACTGGGATAATCAATCTACGTTGCACCATCGCCAAGCTTTTGATCCGAATCAACGTCGGGTTATGAAACGTATTAGTTTGGCAGGAAGTCGTCCTTTTTAGGGTTTTTAAAATTACTAGGTCAAGATTATGAAACTGAAAAAAAATAAATCCCATTTCCGATTTGTTCACAATCGCTATTTTCAGTCTCTGATACCTTGGATTGTACCTGTATCAATCCTGATTGTGTGGCAAATTTTATCTTCCGTAGGGATAATTCCGGCAAGAATTCTACCTGCACCCACAGCAGTAGTTAAGGCAGCTATCACACTGGGGTCAACAGGTGAACTGTTGAACAACATTACTATTAGTACTGCACGAGCAGTTTCTGGTTTTTTAATTGGTAGCACTATTGGATTTACTTTAGGTCTAGCTAGTGGGATCTCCCCAATTGCGGAAAAATTGTTAGATACCTCAATCCAAATGCTCCGAAATATTCCCCACTTGGCGCTAATACCTCTAGTGATTTTATGGTTTGGTATTGGTGATGAAGCTAGATTATTTCTTGTAGCCTTAGGTGTCATGTTCCCCATTTATTTAAATACTTTCCATGGGATTCGTAGTGTTGATCCTGGCTTAATTGAAATGGGGCAAATCTATGGTTTAAATACTTGGGGACTATTCTGGCGGATTATTTTACCTGGTGCTATGTCCTCTATTTTAGTTGGCGTGCGTTTTGCCCTAGGGATTATGTGGCTAACCCTCATCGTTGCTGAAACTATTGCTGCTGATTCTGGTATTGGTTATATGGCCATGAATGCCAGAGAATTTATGCAAACTGATGTAGTAGTTTTAAGCATCTTCTTGTATGCTATACTCGGTAAATTAGCCGATTCTGTAGCTAGAGCCTTGGAAAATTACTGGTTGCAGTGGAATCCCAATTATTTAAAAAAGGCAAGATCCGTAAACTCTGTATTTCCGTAATTAAAGCGGATTAGAAAACCGGACTTCTTTATTCATAACCCACTGTCCACAGGCACAGGGAGCAGGGAGCAAGGGTAATTAATACTTGAAAACCCTTATTTTTCTCTTTCTACTTCTCCCTTGCTCCCTGCTCCCTTGGCTACCTTTTATACCCGGAACTAAGAATTTATCGCCTACCCCCATAAAACCCCATTTCTTAGCTACTGCTAACTACACTTAAATTAACCGTGTATGGTTCATCTAAAGACTGCTGAGTACTAGCCTGGATTGCCTCTAGATAATGGCGCAGGAACAGCAACTGTTGGGAATTGGGACGATAGGTGAGACTACCCTGCTTTTCAAACAGTGATGCAGAAGCGATCGCCTGATAGTCTGGATTTTCTTGGGAGCTTGGGGTCAACCAAGTAAAATCCAGAGACGACGGGATCAAACCCGCAGGTAGTTCATCTTCTAAGAAGCCTAGTAGTCGCTGCTGACAATTGCGAGTATTAATGCCTTGTCCCTCAAATATCTGGATTACCTCCCCAAAGGAGAGGGGGCGATTAGGTAATACCTTGAGTAGTTCATTAAACAGGAAATAATCCGTGTATTGTTGTCTGGGAACTTCTAAAATTTGGGGATGTAAGGGTAGCAGTGTCAAACCAAGGGCAACCCGGCTACAATTAGCTGCCCCAGTTTCACCTAAAGAGGGGTCTTGAATAATTTTGGCGTTGGGGAGTTTTTGCCTTAGCCAACGGTTTACAGTATCTACGGCAGCTACCCCACCAGTAATAATCGCTTGATTAATGGCTTCTGTGGGGATGCCACGAGCTAGTAGTAACTTGTTAAGTTCTCGGTTTAAGCGGCGGACAAAGGGGACAAATACTTGACTCTCCAAGTCCCGACGTTGCAGCACCCACCGCTGATCGGCTAATTCTAGGGTGAAAGAGTCTTGGTGCTGTAAAATTAGCTTCAGAGCCAGAGCTGCATCTAGCACAGCTTGTCCTAACAGGGAACCTTCCAACCGCTGCTGGAGGCGAATACGGGCCCGAAAATCTGGTTCCCCAACTCGCGGTATTTCCAGTTCCTCTAACTTTAAACTCTGCCATTGCATCTGGTCTAAACCAGGGATAGTTGGTTGCCAATGCCAGGGGTTACTATTGGTGCTATCTACCTCCACTTCTCGCCGGAATTGCCGAGATTTTGGTGGCAGCAACAGTTGACAGATAATGTCCTGCTCAAGTCCCTTACCAGCGTAAGCAAAACTGTGGAGTAGGAAGTTATTGTGTGTTAACTGCCCTAGGTCTGGTGGTAGTTCGACCAGTGCCATTTCGGTGGAACTGGCTCCAATGTTGATGGCTAAGGTGTTACCCCTCAGGGTTTGACCGCTAGTTTTTAGCTGCCGCAGGCCCTGGCGATCGCTGAACTGGATTGATTCACCATTCCCACCATCCAATTCTGGCAGCAGACTAGCGATCGCCTCTTCCATAAAGAAGACCTGTTGGGGGTGAACAACGATCTGACTAGCTAGGATAGCTTCCCGGATATTGAAGCGATACTGTTCCGACCAGCTAGCAGGACAAGTGCAAATTACCCCAGTAATTTGATTAATAATAGCCGAGAAAGTCTGACTTTCCAGTCCCACAGCCCCGGTATTTAGCGATGGAGTAGTGGTGCCCTGAGCAGACTTGAGAGTTAAGAGTAATTTGGAGAGCGATCGTACAACCCAAATCAAAGGTCCGGTGGAAAACTCATTTAACTGCAACACAGGTTCCCATTTTTCTTGACTATTTTTGTAGGGGATAGCTACTTGTAAATAAGTTTTCAACTGTGCTGAGTAAAGATTATTTGTGAGATGATCAGGTAGTTGCCCCGGGGCAATCACTGCCAATGTATTCGGATCGGTGCTTTCAGTTTCAGGGTGAGGCAAATACACCTCCGCTGGTAAGCGAAATGATTGAGATAGGGAGGCCACCATCCCTGGTTGTGATTCTGCTGACCAGTAGATAGGATAGACAACGCAGTGGGAGCGATTTAATAATGCCGCAGAAATTCCGGTTGTGCCTAAATCAATACCCAGATACCAAGCTGAATCCACCGCACTGAAGGGAGTTTCTGCCCGAGGAATTACCACTTCATGTTTGGGGGTGAAATCTACCTCAGTTTCCGAGTGGGGAGCGTCTAAATTAGAGAAAATAGGGGCTTCTGGGTTGGGGACAGGAGCGATGGACTTCAGGAACTCATCGAAATCAGTTGTTGGATCAGGAAAAGAATCCACCTGCCGATCAAAGTTAGCTAGATCCCGATCCAATTGCCGCAACTGTTCCTCATTGAGAAAAATATCCGGTATATTTGGTGTCTTGGTCTCCTCAGTAGAGAGTAAGTTCTCCTGGGGGGATGCAGGAACATAGTTATCAGCAGGAGACTCGGAATCCTGATCCTCAATCTTGGTATCCTCAACTGGGGAGGGCACAGGAGGTGAGTCAACAACTTCTTCCCGTGGTTGTGATATTGAGTTAGTGTCTAATTCCTGATTTAATAAATCACTAGCCAGTTGAGAGTCAATTTCTGGTGGAGTGACACTGGGTTCTTCTGTAAAAAATAAGGTTTCCCATGTAGAGGGTAAGGAGTCTTGGTTTTCTCCAACTCCTGGCTCTGGCTGTTGGTACTGCCAGGGATCAGGTACTTTAGCAGTTTCTGGAGCGGATACCTCATTCATCACCACCTCTAGGTTATAGTTAGCTGCACCCTCAGCCCCAAATAAACTGGCATAAAGCTGGTCTACTTCATCACCAGCCGAGGCGGAGGTTACTATCGGTGGTGTGTAATCATCTGTAACTATTTGGGACAAAACTGTATCCAAATCGTCTGTTAGTGAAAGAATTGGGGTTACAGATGTAGGCTTTGGTTCAATTAGTGCCAAAGGTTGAGGGGCGGTCTGATGTTCGGTGAGAACTGGCTGTAACTCCAGCAAATCAAACAACGGCGGTGATTTTGATGGTTGTGGGGCAACTTCCATGCTGCTATTCGGTGGTGTCATCTCCACGGAGTCAACAAGTGGCAACGACGGTGTTAGAGTTACATTTTCCTCCCCAAATACTGAAGGTTGGAAGCCAGAAGACTGTTGCTGTACATATTGAGTTAAATTATTCAGGAAACCCGCAATAAACTGCTCACCTTGCATTCCCTGGCTGTGCATCCTAGCTAGGGCTTGTGATAAAGACTGGTGATAGGTTTGGATGTTACGCTGTAGTCCTTCAAACACAACATTCACAGTTCCATCCAGGGAGAGTAAGTGTTGATCTAACTCCCTACCCAGTGTTGCTAGCCGTTCCAATTGCTCTGGTGATTCTAAAACAGGTTGAATTGCTTTGGGTGCTGGTTCTAGATTTATGGCAGAACTAAGGGAAATTGCTAGATTCTGTGACAACTGAGGCATTAAATTTGATTCCAGTCGGCCCATGAGAACTTGCAGAAATTCGGCAATCATCTGTTCTTGATTTGCCAACTGCTGGGTTATGGAGTAGCTTTGCAGTCGCTTTTGCTCCAACTGCCTAATTTCCTGGATGAGATTTTTCCGTTCTTGTAGCAGTTCTGACAGATCCTCTTGTAGGGGCTGCATCAATGCTAAAAATTCGCTTCTTAGCTGTGCTTCTTTTGGAGTCTTCTCCTCTTGGTGAGGTTGGTAGGGCGGTATTGAAGGTGGGCTATTACCTTGCCCCATAAATCTTGCCAACAGAGGCGAAAGGGGCTGTGCAGAGGGTTGGCTTTTAAAACTGCTCTCTGATGCCTCACCTTCACCTAGCCTCACCAGAAAGTCACGAATTCTGAGTAAAACATCTCGTGGCTCCTGGGGCTGACTGGATAACAGTCTAGACAGGCGATTGGGAGTGATAGCAAGTAAACTGTCAATATCGGTGATCAGTTTGTGAATTTCATCTGCACGGGAAGTCACTTTGAATTACCTTAGTTGTAAGGGTATTAGTTGGAAGTTAATACATTCCTAACTGGCGGCTGATACTAGGGAGATTGAGCAGGCAGTTAAGTAATTAATTGCCAAGATAGTACTTATTGTCAATTAGTACCTGTTTTAGCAGATTAGCTTAGGGGCGAATTGAGGGGCAACTTTAAGCAGTACTATAGAAAAAGTGCCACGATTAAGCAAATCTTCTGGGGCACACTATCGTCAATTCCAGAGTCTGGGTAATTTCCCACATTTCCCAATATGTCGTCTATCCAAGTATTAAATGGCATAATCACCTTGTTTTAGTTTCCTCCGCTGATATAGTGCGTGAGCCAAAAATGACTACTTTGATTATCATTAAGTTATTAATGCTGTCCGTCCATATCCTCAGGTAATCATATTTGCAGCTAGGTTGACTTCTCAAGAAATTCTTCGGCAAGCTAGTTGCTGCCTTTTACAAAACTTTTACTCAGTATCAACTCACAGCTTAAAGATTTTTGAGGAATAAGGCTCTTTGTTTTTCCTTGTGTAACATAATCTAGATTTTCTTGAGAAAGAGGTTGTGTTCTGAAAACTTAAACTTAAAAATAGCCGCTCTATATAGAAACGTCCTAATGGAAGACCGATTTAGCTTGCAGCCAACCGCCCATCCCTGGATGAATTCGGCTCCTTTTTTTCAAGGGTTCCCAGAAGCCGTTGTGGAAGCAGCTCTTATCCACCTTGTTACCCGCACTCACCCAGCCAATCAAGTAATTTTGTTGGAAAATGATTGGGGTGGTTCTGTATATTTTATTGGAGAAGGATGGGTTAAAATTCGTACTTATAATTTGGAAGGGAAAGAGGTAACACTAAATATTCTCGGTAAAGGAGAAATATTTGGAGAAATGGCGGCCCTAGATGAAGTACCTCGGTCCACGGATGTTATTACCCTAACGGCGACAATAATTGGCAGCATGCCTGCTCAGGATTTTGTGAAGTTACTGCTGATAGAACCATTGGCAGGAGTGAGATTGGCACAGCTAATGGCACGGCGCTTACGGCAAGTTAATCGGCGATTACGCTTACGGGAGTCTGATAGCCAGTCACGGGTGGCAGATACTTTGCTCTTTTTGGCAGAAGGACAAGGAAAACAAGGACATACAGGTACGGAAATTCCCAATTTACCTCATCGAGAATTGAGTAGTTTGAGTGGACTAGCCCGGGAAACAGTCACACGAGTTTTAACTCGGCTCGAAAAAAAAGGGTTAATTAGACGGGAGCAGGATATTATTTGTATTCCTAATTTGTCTGAGTTAGAAAGGATGATAGTCTAAACTTTCTCTACTTTTCCAGATCAGGTGTTGGAGGAGGGGTGAAGGTGGAAGGGAAACTGGCCCTTTAAACCCAAGTAGGATCTAATCTTTTGAACCTTAAACTTTTATGAGTATTTTGGACAAACCAGAGGAAGAATCATCCCCAGAATCACAAACATGCTTGACTCGTCCCCAATTAAAGGTTGATGCTCCCTTGAGGATGGTAGAAACGGCGTTTTTAGCTAGCACTGCTAGCTTGATTTGGTTTATTAACTTTTACTTTCCCTTGGGTCCTCTTTTGCGGATATTTTTTCCAGTACCCATCGCTTTAGTTTACCTACGCTGGGGGAGCCGTGCAGCATGGATGGGGGCTGTCACCTCTGGATTGTTGTTGGCAGTACTAATGGGACCACTGCGGAGTCTACTATTTGTTGTACCCTTTGCCTTCATGGGCGTACTATTAGGGGCAACGTGGCATCGTGGTGTTTCCTGGATTGTGTCTATCACCCTGGGGTCCCTATTGGGGAGTCTGGGAGTGTTTTTCCGACTATGGATCTTATCAGTGCTGTCTGGCGAAGACTTGTGGGTTTATTTAATTAACCAGATCACAGAAATTACAGCGTGGATATTCCTCCAACTGCAATTATTGGCTACTCCGAGTGTATTTTTGATTCAAGTGGGCGCGATCGCTGTAATTGTCATCAACAACTTTATCTACCTATTCGTGGTGCATTTAGCAGCATGGCTGTTGTTAGAGCGTCTGGGAAATCCTATACCCCGTCCACCTCGGTGGGTGCAGGCTTTGATGGATTATGACACTTAGGGATATTGTGAATGATTAGCATTTACACGCAAATAGAACAGGGTCAAACTTGGCTACAACGTTATCGTGGTAGCCCACCTGTTTTTGCCTGTGTTCTCGGATTTACAGAAACTGGACTAATTCCAGGAATCTCCGCCGCAGGCTGTACCCCTGAGGCTCGTAGGTACACTGCCTGCGCTGACGCTGAGTTTTTATATTACGGACCACAACACCAGCCACAATATCCCCTTCCACCTCTTGAATCGGGGGTATCCCCGGCGGTGATCTCCCGTGCTGTGGTTGAAGCACTGAAAATCCCAGTGTACTTGTTCAATGCGGGGTTGCCCCAGGTGCCCATAGTGCCAATGATTGATTTAGGTGGTGTGATCGCTCGGTGTTTAACTCAAGCTGCCGCTCTGGACATAGCGATGGTACATCACCTATTTGCACAAGGGTTGCGCTGGGGTACTAAATTGAGCGCCGATATCTCCCAGGGATATCTAATTTTAGGTGAGTGTGTTGTTGGCGGCACCACAACCGCGCTGGCAATTCTCACAGGTTTAGGTATAGAGGCACAGGGAAAAGTTAATAGTAGCCACCCAGTTTGTAACCATGCCCAAAAATGGGCAGTGGTTCAAACTGGGTTAAAAAAAATTCCCACCCCCTTAGATCCCCTACAGCTTCTTGCCGCAGTAGGTGATCCAATGCAAGTGGTAGTATGTGGTATGGCACTCGCTGCTAGTCGCAATTGCGGGGTGATGCTCGCAGGAGGAACCCAAATGCTGGCTGTTTACGCCCTGATGAGTGCGATCGCTCAAACTTACGCTCTATCCTGGCGGCCAGAGGCAGTAGTTGTAGGTACGACTAGATGGGTAGCGGAAGACCATAGTGGGGGTACTGTTGAGTTAGCTCTCAGTTTAGATAAGACTCCTCCCTTGTTTGCTACCCAGCTAAGTTTTGCGGATTCTCCCTACCCCCAACTTCGAGCTTATGAACAAGGTTTTGTGAAGGAAGGAATGGGAGCTGGAGCTGTTTGTATAGCTGCATATCTGAGTTATGCTTGGCAGCAAGATCAACTGCTAACAGTAATTGAAGCCCAAGTTGAGCAACTATCTGATTTCAGATTTTAGATTTTGGATTAGGGTAGAACAGAATCAATCTCTCTCCCTGCTCCCTGCTCCCTGCCTACTGAATTCTTTCTCTGAGTAATTGTTCTTCTAAGGCTGCAATTCGATTGTAGGCTGCGGTTAATTGTGCCATTAGTCGTTGGGTTTGAATTTCTGGTGTTATCTGCTGATCGCTAGCTTGGCGATTCATCTCTGGATAAAGACCGTCAGTCAGTATATCTTTATGTTCTAATTCTGACTGAAAACTGATTTGCGTTTTTAACTGGTTATACACAACCCCTCTATTTTCTTGATGATTATCCCTTGCCTGTGCTGTCTCTGGAGAAGAGGCTAATAAGGTCTGTGACACCTTTTTATCAAGTTGCTCAATCAACTGGTAGAGGGCATCTAGTTTCTGGCTCAAAGTGATAATTTGCTTTTGTAATGGTTCCATTTAATACCCTCGTCCACAAGATTTTTTCTATGTTATTCACTTTACTGGCAATATTAACTTTACCTAGCAATTATTTAACCTTTGCCTGTTGCCCCCGGATTTTGTACTGAGGCGGAAAATTTATTGATAATGTTCAATTGTCCGCCTCAGGACTATTCTAATTCTCATAGAGAAAAATAAATTTTTCCCCATATTTCCCCAAAAATCATTAAAATTCGTCAATTATTCCCTGACATCTAAATCTCTCTGAGGGAGCAGGGAGAACTATCTCCCGACTAGAGAATTCAGAAGAAATAGTTAAGGAATAGATTTTTGTAGCATATAATGCAGAATTTTTCTAGATTTTATATATGGCAAACAACAAAAGTAATTTATAATTTGGTATTGGAGGTTGTAGACGTACAAAGATTCTACATAAAGAAGTGATTATCTATTTGGGCAACTGGAATAATTATATAGTAGTCCAATTTGATTTTTGAACAAAGTCCGTACACCTCTACTGCCTTTCTTCCTGTTAAGAGTCCCCTTAATTGCAAAATCAATGGATCGACGGTCTTTTTTGTTAGGTGTAAGTACATTGGCAGTTTCCCAACTGTTAATTAGCTGTGGAAGCAAAAATCAGCTAAAACTCCGAGTCCAGGTATTAAAAGGTTCCATACCAGGTCAAATAGTTGACAAATTTGATCGCAGTTTGGGAGCAAAGACAGATTTAAAGTTTGCCCCCATTGAGCAGATCAAGGATATATTTACCCAACTACAAGACTGGCATGAACCAAAAACCAGCAACACATGGGGATGGGGGATTAGTCTGCCATTGGGGAAAGGAAAAAAAGAAGTCGCTGATTTGGTGACATTAGGAGATTTTTGGCTAAAAGCAGCGATTGAGCAGAAATTAATCCAGCCGATGGAACTAGAACAGTTAAAACAGTGGGGTATCTTAGATCAAAGGTGGCAAAACTTGGTCAAAAGAAACGACCAAGGCAACTTAGATCCCCAAGGTAAAGTTTGGGGTGTACCTTATCGCTGGGGCAGTACAGTAATTGTGTATCGTCGGGACAAATTTCAGCAGTTAGGATGGGAACCAAGGGACTGGGGTGATTTGTGGAAACCTGAAGTGCGATCGCGTGTCTCCCTACTTGATCAACCACGGGAAGTAATTGGTTTAGTATTAAAGAAATTAGGAAAATCCTATAATACGGAGAATATTGATCAAGTACCCTCCCTAGAATCCGAGTTACAGGCATTAAATCAACAGGTTAAGTTCTACAGTTCCAATAGTTATTTAGAACCCCTCACTATGGGAGATACTTGGTTAGCGGTGGGTTGGTCAAGTGATGTAAGCTCTGTGCTGCCACGTTATCCCCAACTTGCGGCTGTGATTCCCCAATCAGGAACTGCAATTTGGTCTGACTTGTGGGTACATCCTACTGGTGCTGATAAAAATGCTTTACCATATCAGTGGATAGATTTCTGTTTGCAACCAGAGATGGCCAAAGAAATTGTGCTGTTAACCAAAAGTAATTCACCAGTACCAAGTAAGATTTTTGCTGCTGATATTCAAGAACCATTACAGAAGTTATTATTAGATAATCCAGAAGTTTTTGCCAAAAGTGAATTTTTGCAGCCTTTATCAGCATCAGCCATGAAACAGTATGATTCTTTATTTACCAAAATTAAGGGGTAGTTGGTAGTGTTGAAGAATTTCTCTGAAAACCTGAAAGAGTTTGATTGTGCATCACGATTTTACATAATTCTGGACTCACATCAAAGTTACAGGTGTAGGCAGCTAAGGGGTATTTTTGATAATTAAACACTCGCAGATTGTAACGGAACTCACGGGCAACATTCCCTAGGCGATTGACAAATGCGTACCTGGCTAAATAGTCTAGTGAACCCCAATTTTGTTGGTTCACAATCAAATCTATGCATCCAGGTTGGTTCTTAGTCTCAGGGTAGGCTATCCAGTTATCTAATATTCCATTGCCTAGGGCTTCTTTTGTTAGCCATAGACTAGGAATGGTCAATTTATCTGGATTGATGGTCTTAGATGTAATTACAGAACCTGTTGAATTAGTCAATAAGTTTAAATCAGGGGCTTTACAATAAGGTTTAGGTATTGTTTGCCCTTGGGAGGGGAGGACGGAGATTACACTGAGGCTGAGGGTGAGAAAAACGGTTCTTCGGTACATTTTATGCTAAATTAATTGTTGGTAATAGGGAATGGGGAAGTCTTAACAGGGGAGAGATTTGAATTTTCAAGTTTATAAATAAGATTAATAATCATCTTGCTTCTCTATTTTTAATAAGTAATTGCTCAAAAACCAAAAAATCTAGGGGTTTTCGGTACATTTTATGCTAAGTTAATGAGATGAGACGAGGGAAATCTTACTGACTTTTCCCGTTACCCTTTCGTGGAGGTTTTGAGGCAGGAGGAAGAAAATAGATTTTTTGCCCTCTGCCAAGGGAGTTTAAAGCCCCTAAATTTATTTATGAAAAACCAAAAAATAAGTAACCGAATAGAAATATTTACAAACTAATATCTAGTCTTACCTAGACTGGATAAAGGATTCCAGCAAGAGAGTTTGTGTAATTAATTCTGTTCAAGTACTTATATGTATTTTGAGACGCGCAGCGCCAGAAATACAGCGTCCTGATTAAATCGCCTAAATTTATTTATGGGGATTCCTCCTGCCTCCTAGTCTGACTGTTTAATAGCAACAATGCGAATCCTCCGGTAGTCAGCCGTCCAAGTGCCCTGACTATACAGACTCGGTTTTAGTTGCGCCTCTACGGATTTAATTAATTGGTTTTTTTGATTAGCAGATAGCCCGGCTAAAAATCCACTGGCGAACATTTGAATCCAGTTTGCCATACCTGCGTCTCCCTCTGCCAAGGGAGTGGGGCGAGGGAATAGGGTAGCATGGATGACATCAAAGTTTTGCTGTTCTAGTAGGGTAGTATACTCGCCAATACTGGGGTTGTACCAGGGGTTGGGTGGTTCAGGGATACCCATGCTGGCTAAGGTCCTAAGGATGGCTGTGGCGATGGCTTCTATATTCCCTCTCCCCCCGAATTCGGCGACGAATCGTCCACCTGGTTTCAATGCTTGGTGGATACAGGCAACCGCTTGTGCTGGTGATTTGACCCAGTGGAGGACAGCGTTGGAAAAGACAGCGTCTAATGGTTGAGCTACTTGAAAATTTGTGGCATCACCTACCTCAAAATGGAGGTGGGGGTAGTTTTGTCTGGCTTTTTCAATCATCGTGGGGGTGTGATCGACTCCCAGTACCTCAGCTCCTACTAGGGCAATTTTCTCGGTTAGTTGCCCAGTGCCACAACCCAGGTCGAGAATTCGTTCTCCTGCTTGGGGGTTGAGTAAGGTTAGCAAGTCCTCCCCATATTGCCAGACAAAGGCGTGTTTGCTTTCGTATGAAGTAGTATCCCAATTATTATTCATTCAATTTCACTACTTAAAGGTCCACGAGTTACACCTAATTGGTTTTGCAACTTTAACTCTCGCCAAAGTTGGGCACCTGTAATTTCCCTTATACCATTTTACTTTAGGTTTGATACGTTTATGGAGGCAGGGAGTAAGGAAACAAAGGGGTTGGACTGTATCAAGATTTTCGTGAAATAGTATTACCTATTCCTGATTTTTCCCGTTATCTTTTTATGGTTCTTCCAGATATTTTATGGTGAAAATTGGATTTAAGGAGATTTTTATATCTAAAATAATTCGATTTAAAGCCTGGAACCCTTATAGTATAATGATTTGCGATTTTTATCGACAACACTAAATGATACAATTATCATAATAATTTAAATGCGACTAAGTTTTTAGGAGAGCTTCTATGAAATTCAATGTAGATCAAATCCTAGATTTGCCAGAAATGAAAGTGTTAAAT
>Ga0116227_10006306_pt1 | contig 24153 bp, 20 predicted proteins | sample S1TSphgellanicum_FD_89693 | JGI IMG/M metagenome (GOLD analysis project Ga0116227, IMG submission 89693) | Host-associated microbial communities from peat moss isolated from Minnesota, USA - S1T2_Fb - Sphagnum magellanicum MG | ecosystem: Host-associated > Plants > Peat moss > Unclassified... | reverse complement strand
AGGGGGGGGGGGGTAAAGGGGGCTTTTGAGGAAAAAGTGGGGACGGAGACATGGGAAAAAGCGGGAAAGTCTCACATGGCAAGGGCTCCATGATGCCACCCGCCCTGTAATTAATACAAAGCCTGTGACGGCGCTCATCGCCCGCACGCCCGTTCTCTTTCTCTCTGCCTCTCTCTCTCTCTCTCTCTCCTCAATTTCAACGTTTTTTCTTCGTCTGCAGCGCGACATTTCCGTCGCTACGATTTCTTTGGCCTCTTGCCTCGCATCGTTGTCGTCCTCGTCTTTTTTCCCGCAAACCCTTTTTTTTTGTTCCTGTTCTTGTCCCACTTTAACCCAATTCTTCTTCTGCTCTTGCTTTCACTCGGAGCATTTTCTGTGTAGTTGACTTCTGCTTCATTTTCCAGCGCCAAGTTTTTGCCTCGACTCCTTCTTTGCGTGGTTGATTTGCCGAAAACCAGCAGGTTGGTTGAGTTCTAATATAAGACTTTTTGTCGGTAACTTGTTTTCTTTCTGGTTTCTGTGCGAGAGTTGTGTTGTTGTTGTTGTTGTTGTTGATCTTGTGGTTTTAAAAAAAAAAGGTTCCCCTTCTCGTGTTGTGGCTTTTTGTTTTTGTTTTTGTGGAGTTTTCTTTCCGGGTATTGTACGTGGGTGGTGTTTTTTTTACGTTTCCCTTCTGGCTTAAATTTGATTTGAATACAAAGTTTGATAGAAGAGACGTTTGTTTTGGAGTCAGAGTTTTTTTTTAGTACAATCTTTTGATTCTCTTGCAATTTTTCTGGGTCCTTGAAGTAGTTGGGTGTCTCTCTCAGGAAGACGAGTTTTGGAGAGATGGCTGGTCCACAGCAACAAACGAAACGTGGTGCGGAAGCTGAAGCACAGCCAGCTCCTGTTACGAAAAGGGCAACTCAAGAACCCGAGCAGCAGAAGGATATTCAGGACGGAGGAGCAGCAGTTCAGCAGCCAGCATCCGACACGACAAATCACGTAAGCTGGTCTTTGGAAAATCTTGGCTGTGAAAACCCTTGGGTAGTGTGAAGAGTCTGTCCCCCTTGTAAAATGCGTCCTCTCTATGTATGTATGCATGCATGCAAGCAGTGTTGTGTGAAACCCTAAAAAGCCCAGTTGCTAGAATTTCAACAAAATTTGTGCATAGATAATTAAGTTTGAAAGCTTTTCCCAAATGATTCCTATTTGCAGTCCAAAACTGTGGGAAGATATTCTGCCTTTTATCTGTGCAGGAAGTACAAACTGCCACGAAGCAGAAAGAGACTCAGCCTGCTGGTGGAGACTTGAAACCTGTTGAACATGCTACCTTGGTCAGTAGCAAGGAAGGAGATGATGGAGCACATGATGGCTCTACCCAAGCCCGAGTTCAGCAGCTTGTAACTGAGGCTGCCAAAGCTCAAGACAAACTTGAACAGGTGACCTTCTGGCCAGAGAAGTTGTTAGCATGTTGAGTTTTTTGTTTCCTGTCATTTGAAATGCAGACTGTCATCAGTAATTCCATGTGCATTTCAGAGGCACTCTTTTATGTCAATACAGATTCTGGAATTGGGTGTGGATAGTTTTGGAAAGACAGGACTGCCTCCACACTATTTTTGCCATCTTTGAAAATTGAAGTTTTAGGTGAAGGGAGGTTGATGGTTAAGGGGTTTCAGCCTTTTGCAACTGTGGGATCAGGTGCATGATGACCCAATATTTGAATTTTGAAGCAATTAGTCCTCCAGAAGATGATTTGAGATTTTGTTTCAAGATGGCATAGTTTCAGCCATTGATGACATGCCTTTGAACAATTAAGTGAAGCCTGTTTGCTAGCACAACCCACCAACATTTGGGAACAATCCTGTTTGGACAGGCTGTAAAGGAAGTGACAGAAAAGCAAAAGGAAGCAGCAAAAGCTTCTGAAGAAGTACTGAAGGAGGCTGTGGCAGCAAATGCCACTACGAAGGAGGAAATTGTGACATCAAAAGAGACCAGCCAAGATGACAAAATTCAAGTCCCTCAAGAGAGCGTGCAGAATGGTGCCTCGCAAACACCTCTCACAAAACCTGCGGATGAAGATGCAAACAAGACTGGGAAGGAAGTGAACGAAATCAACACATTGGTAAGGACACTTTCTGCTCAAAGTTTCAGGCCTTCTTAGTCCCTGAGTGAATAGTAGATGCAAGTACAATGACATGTGATTTTTGTGACTCCAGGGTGAAACCAAGACAGTGCCAGAGAAAGTGATAGAAGCATTACCAGCAAATGAAAGTGTGCCACCTCAGGCAGAGGCCCCACAAAGTGGGCAATTCACTGATAGCAACTTGGCTTTCAACGCCTCAAATCCACTTCCTCAAGTAGTGATACCACCAGTGGTCAATGGTGAAGGGAATTTGGCACCTCAACTTCAGGCCCAGAATCTTGCAGCTGCTCAGGTTTGGGTCACCACCAACAATTTCTATTTGGGTCTTATTTTCCATACATTGCTTAACCTGGGTTTGGATAGCCAAAGGGGTATCCAGATTCTCAGTGCCTGTTGCATTGCCACTTATTGATTTTGATACTCCCTCTCCCACCTCAGGATTGTCGACATCCATTTGAGCTGGAGAAGAATTGCTTTAATCAACAATATCTACTGGCTTGGTGGTGTTGGTAGATTTTTTTTATCAAACCAGCTTCCTATGGCAGCGGATTTGCAGGGGGTTGAAGGAGGTTGTGTTTTATTATGTGCAGGCTCCTTTTGTTCCAGAAATGGCAACCCCACTCTTGGCAGAAATTCGAACCACCCCTCTTTCAAAGCCTGGGGAAGATAATGGCCTTGCTCCAATGCAAGAAGGATAAAATGTTGATGGTTGCAAGGCAAGCAGGCAGGTTATTGAATGAGGCAGATTATTCCTTGCTTCTCACTGGCATGACTGATGTGGAATCATCAAGTCAGAGCTCTCAGTAGAAGGAATTGGGTGGTTGTGGACCACTACTGTCTCTGAGTTTTCCTTTGATTGAAGATGATAGCATACTTGCATATAACACCACTGTTTTCAGTTTCTCCATCAGAATTCAGCTGTGAACTGATCTGGTGCACTTACATGTTCACTTGGTCTGGAGACAATTGCATGACTGTTTTTCTGGACAAATGGAAGCATTTTCAGTTTGAGCAGGCCAAGGGTACTAGGCACCTTCTGAGTGAGCAAGCTTGCATATTGTGTGCAGTAGTGGAAAGACATGTACACTGGCTGATATGGAAATTTTGAAAAATAATGCTGGCAGATTGTGTCCAGAATCTTTCCAAACTGCAGTCATAGATTACATTGCAAGCAGAAGACTTAAGTGGTTGCAATATTGCCAAAATTGGTTGCCATATATTGTGATGGTTGGAAAAGTATGTGGAAGTTCATGGTTGAGTTGATATACTGATGCAGGTAGCGATTTTTTGATTCTTGTGAGTATGTTAGCCTTAAAAGTATGCATCTCCATTGCAACAAATTTGAACTTCGTCAAAGACAGTTGTGGCTCCACCAAACAATTAAATTGGAAATCCTGTACTAAATGTCCATCTGTACAGATACTTTGGAACTTTGACCCAGTAATGACAGGGAATGGATTTAGTTGTATGACAAGGTCATGACAACTCAGGCTGCTTCAAGGTACGAACTACAAACGTTTCAGTAATAAGTCTCAAGTGTTCCAACCCTAGAAAAGTAAAGATATTGCTTAGCCACCTCATGATCTCCATTCAATACCTGCATGACTTCCATCAAAAGCACAATATTGTTGCAGTATCTGAGAATGTGCTTGTTGTAAGTTGACCTCCAAAGAACAAAAAAGAAAATTGAAGTTATTGCAGCTTTCTGAATCTGACATGCAAATCTTCTCTTAAAAAAGGTGGGATTTGGCTCCTTACATTGCCGAACATTGTTGTGGATTATACAGTATGTACTCTATAGATCAGTAGGCTGAAATCAGTGCAAACATTGTATGCATAATTGTGTTAGCATGAGTAAAAAGGTTTGCATTTACCCATGCAAGTGCGATCAATGACATCGACAAATTGAAATAAGTCCATCTTATCTTCCCCTGTCCGTAATATTGTCTGAATAGTCCAGTGGGGTACAGACTGTACCATCACTACAGCACTGAAACAGCATCTGCTATACTACTTCTTCCCAGACATCTTGTTGAGCTGATTCAAAGCAGGTTGCAAAATGTTAAAAAGCACCCATCCAATTGCTGGCAGTAGAATGAAGAGAAGAATCAAGGGTCGGTTATCAGCAGCCAGCTGTGTTATCTCCTGGGCAGCTTCAGCATCTGGTGCAGCAGCCATCATGGAAGAAGCTGCAGCTCCCAATCCAGCAGCACCAATGACAAGCCCCTTAATGGATTTCATTTTGCTAAGTTGGTTAAGACCAGGCTGCAGAATATTGAACAGAACCCATCCTAGAGCTGGAAGGAGGATCCCCAGAAGCACCAACCCTCTGGAATCACTGTCAGCAATAGTGGCAATTTCCTGTACCAAAAGATGAAGTGCATTAGTTCTGCTTGATTGTAAGAGTGAATGAAAATATGCTGCACTTGGCAAACGTTTCTTAGCATCACAGCGGAATTAATATACAAGTCCACTTAGATACAAAAATTGTCTAATCATCAGCTTCTCTAAAGCATACATCGCTTCAGTCATGTACCTGAATGGCTTCAGCTTGGGGGGTCAAATACATGGATGAAACAGCTCCCAGGCCCAATGCACCAACCACAGCCTTAGAGGAGCGCATCTTGTCGAGCTGATTCAAACCAGGTTGCAGGATATTGTACAAAACCCAGGCAACAGCAGGAACAAGAATACCCAACAGAACCAAGCCCCTTGAATCACTATCGGCAGCAAGAGTTGCTATTTCCTGTGCAGCTGATGCATGGGGTACTAACATCATTGTTGTTAGTGCGGCCCCAAGACCTGCACCTGCTGCCACAGCCTTGATCCCCCGCATTCTGTTGAACTGGTTTAGACCTGGCTGTAGAATGTTGAACAGCACCCATCCAAGTGCTGGAACCAATGGCAGAAGCAGTGCAAATCCTCTGCTGTCATCTGCTGCCAAGGCCATCAATTGTTGTGATGCCATGGCAGAATCCGGCATTGTCATTGCCGTGAACATTGCACCTGCAGTAGTAGAATTCCCAACCTTCTGTTATACTTGGTCTGTAAAACCCAGCAATCCCTCAGTTCCTTCAGCAATTCCTTAGTTCCTTCCCTGGCATTCAAGGTTTTCTAGTGCGTTTTCACAGAAGACCTAAATGTCTTTGCAAAGTGTGGAAAGCTCAGGACAGTTCTGTGTGTCATACACACTTCATAATAGGTATATCCTTCTACAGAGTGTGAAGATGCCTACTAACCTGCCAAAAGGCTTCCACCCACTGCCACCGATTGCTCGGAGTCAGTCGAGGACGAAGAAGACGACAGCTTCGAGCACACGGATTTCTGAACGGCGCGCAAACTCACCCCGGGTACCCTCAGGCTAGAAACGCGCAGGGTTTGCAGACCTCCCCCGAAAAGGCTGCTCCTACTCCTCCGTAGCAGCGAGCCGGTCAAGCTGGTGCTGGGAACCGCCGTCGCCATAGACATCCTGCTCCAATTCGTCAACTACTCCACAACACCCACCACATCCATCAAGAAGCCATCAATCACTTCTTCTTCTTCTTCTTCTTCTGCTTGCAACGAGAAAACCCAATTCCCCAAAACCCGCAAACGAATTAAATTCTATTCAATCTTCCCAGACGCTATCCTCTTCCTATTCTCACAACAACAAAAAAACAAAACCATTCCCAAACCTCAAACCTCCATATCCAACTCCACAAACGACCGTAGAAAGCCAAAACAGGATAAAATGAAAGCGGGAAAAAAACCGGAAAAAAGACTTCACGTACTTGAAGATGATGAATCGAATAGCACAGAAAGAAACGTTGCGAAGAAACAAATATCAATAGTGTGAAATCCGAATTGCAGATCCGCAAGAGCAGCAGCGACGCAAGGTGACGAGACGAAACCTCGCACACTTCCCCGATTACGTCCTCGAGAGATAAGCCCAGGTCGACCAATAGATGATCGACACGTGGAGATCAGGATACTTGTAGGCTAGCTTCCAGATAGGCTGGAATGTCTGGTGAGTGGTGGAATTAAATGTTGTGTCCCACTAGGTTTGAACTCGGGTCTTTTCAGTTAAGCGTATACATCCCAACCATTGGACTACAGGAAATGTTACATGGACTATGGGGCTCTTTTTGTTTCCACCTTTTGTAGCACCTTGCTGCAAAAGATTTTCTTTAAATTGGCTTTGATTTTTTCTTTTTTCTTTTTTCTTTTTTTTGGTGGGGTGGGGGCTGGGCCAGGGCAAGTGGGTTGTGTGGGGTAAAGCCAAGTCAGTTTTGTCAAAAAGGAAATTAACTGAAATTCTGGGACTCCAATATTTAATTCAAAGTCAGATGGCCCAATGTGAGGGAAACTATTTATTCAGAGGGAATCAAATAAATAAATGTTCAGAGATGGTTGTGTGCGACTCTTGAAGGGGATCAGAGATGGCTCCGATCTTCATTGTTTGTTGCCCAACACATTTTATATCCCTGTTCCTTGGATGTTAGCACAAAAATTTTAAACTGCAATTGGCTGTCCAAGGAACCTGGCTCGATCTCAACACTGATTGCCACTTTCAACTAGCAGGTGCAATTTATTCTGTCCAGTCCAAAGTTATGAAAAGTTTCAAAGACATGAAAATACTCTCTCACTATATGATCACAATAAATAGGTTGGAGTAGTGGGTGGAAGCCCGTAGCTTGCTTTCATATATATATATATATATATATGCTTCTGAGGTTTGGAGCGACTTAAACAAGCAACCACAAACTGAATCAAGTTGGAAACACAAATTTTGAAGACCACTTAGGATTCAGGTTTCACATGTTTAGCTTTTTGTAGCTAATAAATTGCAAACTTACTTCATACTTTGGATTGAGTTGAGAGTTACCGTTTCAGATTTGCTTGCACCTTGATACGGCCCAGCAGATGCACTTATAAGAGGAGACTGAAACACCCATCAAAATTTACAAGTTCATTGGACTCAAGAGCTTGGAAGTGTCAACAATGGAGATTCTGATAAACAAGGGGTGTGTCACACACTGTGGCCTTGCCATTTACATTAAAAATATCTTAAGGCAAAAGAAGAATTATGGAAATTCAAAATATTTCACCATGCAAAAATATATAATCTTCAAAAAATTCATCTTAAAGAAGCCAAAATCCTTCAAGATATCATAACTCTATAACTAATCTCAAGTTTCAACACAAGCCAAAAAATGTTATCTTTCAAAAATCCTCATATGAAAAAAAATAGATCTACTACCTAGGGGCCAAAATCCATTAAGTGACTCTACTCTATAATGAATCTAAACACAATATCCTTAAGCCTTGGTAGGCAAGGCCAACAAAAGTTTGAAGTTAGAAGGCAAGCCAGACCTACAAAGTAGATTAATCCATGGCTGGTTGTGGAGGTTAATGTTATATCCTTGATCTGTGATTGGTGACTACTAACTAGGTAGGTAGATTGCATAGCGGATGGTTAGTAGCTAGCTAATCACCATGGTTAGCTATGAGAATGAAAGTGCTAAATTATAAGCACTGTGATTGTTTTTTTAATTTTAGCTTGTAAAATGTGTCTTTGAGGTAACCCATTTGATGAGACCAATGGTTCAAGGAACTCATTGACATGCGAGATTTTAAAACGGCAAAAGAAATTGAACAATTTGGCTTCCTCTTCAGGAACAAAATTGTTTCTGGAGGTTGAACTGAAGTGTGCAGCTGCCAATAGTGCTGCCAATAGTCCCCAGTAGAACTGCAATTTTGTTTTTTGGCGATTCTTTGGACTAGGTAACCGACAATAGTGCACAGGCTGCCAGATGCAACCAATAGTGCAGGATTGTTGTCAAGGTTACAAGTTATGGGACGCAGAAGAGGGTGAGTTATGAGGTTTAGCCAATGAACGAACGACTAAGAATGTGTCAAATGTTATTAGGAAGGGATGAAAATGTCAGGAGACAGAAAAATTTGTAAAATACCTGGAGAGCTCTTGTCCAACGGTGTGATGCCACATTCACAAGATGCTCCTTGTAATCAAATTTGTAACAATCGGTTATGTTGCACTAGGTGATCTCCGAGAGTGCATATTGCAATGTTCATAGTCGAGAGCCAACCAATCTTTTGTCATGAGGAGGAAGACAAGAAATTAGAATCCCTGGAAGTTGTCTTTGTGAATGAGGGAGCATCATATCCCCCCTTTCAGATGAAAAACATCCACGAAGCTGGAGCTGCTAATTCATACATTGGCATACTCTACTCTGTAGAAGGTCGGGTCGGTTTTGGTGGAACTCCCATGACCGACTCGGCCCGGTCTTTCGCTTCCCCACTTTTTCCTTCACAGGGGTAGTAGCGGCCGTGTCTTCTTTGTGAAAGTAGGGCAGTGCGAAATTGCAAATCTTTTCGTGCTCTGGAATTCAGGGTTGGTTGCTCCGGATCTGCAACCCGCAGTTCAATGGATTCTCTGCTGTGCAGATCCGTGCTTTTCATGCCACCAGACATGCATTTTCGCGAAAGACATCGACAAAACGGTGGCGGGAAAGCTGATAGAGGCTGTTTGGGAACATATGTCACCTTTGACGATCTTTCAAGGCGCTCGATGTCGTCAAGGAGCGATTTCAGTCACTCGCCTGTCGCGGTCGAGAAGAAAAGACGAGAGAGAGGAAGAAGAAGAAGGCCTGCTGCTGTGTTGGTTTGCGCGATGAAAGATTTCAGGGATCGGATTCAAACAGTGAAGAACACGCAAAAGATCGCCGATGCCATGAGACTCGTGGCCGCTGCCAAGGTGCGCAAGGCACAAGAAGCGGTGGTGAACAGTCGTCCTTTCTCGCACAACCTCGTCAAGGTCCTCTTCCATGTGAATTCTTGTCTTCAGAATGAGGACATAGACATGCCTTTGACGCAGGTACGATAACGTTATGCATGGCTTTTGTAGCTTAATATCCAGTTCTCAGTGTCCAAAGGGAAAGCCTCTCTTTGCTCTCTGCCATTGCAACTTCTTCTTTGTACGTCGTGCGCTGTAGTTTCGAACTGAAGACATTCACAATCTGTTGTGCTCAATTCACTGCACGATGGTCCAGTAACGTATGTTGTTTGCGAGAAGATCATAACGGATGCATCATCAGAGGGAAGGTAAGCCCGGTTTGGTAATGCAATATTCTGCTTTCCTCTCATCCTGCATGGCTGAGGATATGTGCAATCTTAACGCATAATGCCCGCTGCTAAACGCTTTTGCATAAATTGCAGCAGAGTAAAGGAACTAGATCTTTGCTTTTGCATTTTGGTCCAGTAGTTCTCTATCAAGGCATCTCGTTATGGGGTCTGATGGCAAGACATTCAGCAGCATGTTGATGCAGAGATAAAATATGCTTCGCCTCTGCCTCCAGAGATGAAATTATCTGGTTTTGGAGTGGCTATGGTCCTTATCTTCTGCTGCAATGTTGTCATCCAACAGCCTCAGAGAGAAATTCTAATGATTTTGCCATGCATCAATGGAAATAGAATCAATTCTGTTTGTGCATGTGGACATCTATGTTAATGGCTTGACATCTACCAAACAATACTGGCTGGGACAGGGGATGATTGCTTTTGGCAACTCCTTCTGTTCTTCACTTTATGTATCAGGACAATTTCAAACTCCACATGAATCAAGGTTTGGGATTCAAGTGTTTTAGCTTTCACCTTTGAAAAGTTGCATTTAAGTTGTTTTGCAGCATCTCTCTAATGCATCAGAGAAGACCAGCATTCTCTAACCCTCACTTTTATCATGTAAACTTCATGACTCAAATTCTTCTCCCAACAATTTCAGGTGAGGCCTGTGAAGAAGATTGCTCTTGTGATATTGACGGGTGACCGTGGCCTTTGTGGTGGCTTTAACAATACAATCCTTAAGAAGGCTGCTGAGAGGATGGTACAGCTGCAGAAGATTGGTGTTGACTACACAGTCATCAGTGTTGGGAAGAAAGGAAAAAGTTACTTCAGGAGAAGGCCTGATATCCAAGTAGACAGGTTTCTTGATACTGGATACACTCCAACAACCAAAGATGCTCAAGCCATTGCAGATGAGCTCTTTTCACTCTTTGTAAGTGAAGATGTTGACAAAGTTGAGCTTCTCTACACAAGGTTTGTGTCCCTTATCAAGTCAAATCCTGTTATTCACACTCTTCTCCCTCTATCCCCTCAAGGGGAAGTCTATGACATGAATGGGAATTGTGTGGATGCGGTGGATGATGAGATATTCAGACTCACCACCAAGGAAGGGAGATTTTCTGTGGAGAGGGATATTCTGCCAACGGACACACCCAAGCTTAATGCACTCATGCTGTTTGAGCAAGAACCTGTGCAAATCCTTGATGCACTTTTGCCCCTCTACTTGAACAGCCAGATTTTGGGAGCATTGCAAGAGTCCATTGCAAGTGAACTTGCTGCTCGCATGAATGCTATGAACAGTGCCAGTGACAATGCTTCAACACTGAAGAAGGATCTGATGCTCTCTTACAACAGGCAGCGTCAAGCTAAGATTACAGGAGAGATTTTGGAGATTGTTGCAGGCAGTACTTCAATGATGTAACTGAATGGTTACTGGTCAGTCTGCAACTCTGCTCCTCTCTACTTTGTTCCTTGCATAGAGTCCTCTTTTCCACCAGTCTGTCTTCTAAGGGCTAATTGGATTAGAAAAGTGCTATTTAACATTTAATTTTGTCACATGAAAGGCGCAAGCTTTCAAGGGGCATTGCAGCGTTTCAGTCTCTTTGTGTCATTGTTAAGCCTGCTGCAGTGGTCAGACAGTGACAGACACAGTTCTGGTCTCTTTGTGTCATTGTTAAGTCTGCTGCAGTGACCAGAAAGACACAAACACAGCAGCCTTCAACTTAACAAGAACCCTATGGGGTGGAAGCCCTGTAGCTGCTGTTAATCATCACAAGGGGCCATGGGGCAACTTGAGTTCAATGGCATCATCTGGCAGCAAGTTGGTTTCCATCATGACAACAAAAGGTACTATTACAAACACCCTCTTGACTCACTGCTGGTTCAAATGTTCAAGGGGGCCCTGGCAATTGTTGCGACTTTTCACATGCATAAGAGGCTCAAGCTTTTCACAGCGATTCCTCAGTTATTTCAATCATAAAACTTACCTCATATGCTGTATTGCTGAGGCTGTCAGTTTTGTTATATGTCTGAACATTCAGAAGACCTTTAAATCTGTTGAGGTCATTGGCGCTTGATTTTGTTCCCACACAGAACCGAACTTGCCCCTATGTTCTGTTTTGCACACCTGCTGCTGCACTACTAGGTAGGTGCAACAACCCATGTTTGCAAATCTCGCAAGTAGCTCATGGATTGATTGAGTTCTTGCTTTTCATCATCTACAATTCAGTCTCACAGACCAGACCAGACAGACAGACAACCTTGTCCAATAGTGAGGTGTTGCTACTGCTTGGACAACGATGTTATGAACACGGTTCGTATCATTTGAGAGCTACATGAAAACATCCCAAGCTGCTGCAATCAATTTGGATGTGTAAGTAAACAGCTTACCAATTGTACCAAAGATTGCGGAAGCCAAGCTGTTTTTATACATTCTCAAGGTCCAAAATTCAAGAAAGTACCATATCATGCTTAGACGATTCACATGCTCAGTTTTCATCAAGCTATAGAAACATGCCACACACGTGGATTCAGATAACCTTTGTTGTCTCAATTGATATCATTGTCTGACTTCTGCTTGGCTGTTGTTGATTAGTTTTATGGAGAAGAGCACTATTCTTACTCTTCAGCTTTCATTGTTACCATCTGAAGCATTGTTTCATCTTTATCTTCAACCTCTCTGCCTCATCCCCCTGCACTGATACATGTGTAAACATTCTGTAGAAACACATTCAAGAACCCAACCATCACAGAGTGATTGAGACTTTTCCAAGGAGAGTTATGCATTGCTCTCAAAACCTCTGAACAGTAGGTTATGTTTGGTAACCAACAACCTCTCAGTGGTTTCCTAGTCCATAGAATCCACCCCTCTTGCCTCCTTTATTATATACCTGGTTGTCAGCAGTCACAAGGGATGACTGTTGTCAACACAACCAAACCCTTTGCAATAACGCACACAATTTGAAATGTTGTTATGCAATCAAAGCTTTTGCAAAACTCATACAGGAAAACACAAGGAATTTTAGTTCCTTCTTGTGAAGTAGCCTTATTGTCAATAATTTATTCCAAAAATCTTTAGTTGGCCCGACCTAGAATTCCTATGTGCTACAAAAAGAAGAATTGTAACTGTGGCAAGCCCATGCATGAGTAGTGGACATTAACAAAATGTGGGGTCAAACTCAACTATCACCCCATCCAAGGCCCCTTATCTGGGGAATGCCTTCACCCTAAGGCTGTACCTTGCACATGAATATATCCCTCTTCGAATAGAAAAGAGGAGTGATGTTGTGACTTGTGTTGGAAGGTTATTCGCATCGGCATTTTAGAACCAGCAGGTTTGGTTTTGGATATCAAAAGCCTAAACCTTGTACTTGTCTATATAGCAAAACTAGCTGAAAAGCTAGACCCTTGTACTTGCCTTTGTATTAGAACTAGCTAAAATACTAGAACCTTGTACCCACCTCTACTTGGGCAAGGGTTTAGACCTAGACCCGTCCATGCTCCTTATTTCTTTTTCCATCTAGATTTAGGGTTTTTCTTTTGTCTTCAACCTATAATTTTCAGTTGTTTGAGCTTTCCAACTTCCCACTAAACTTTCCTGGAGTTGCACTTCCTATTTGCCTCCATCTTCTTCTTCCTCCTCTCTCTTCCACTTGTCTTTGTTGTTTTGCTTATCACTACTCTTTTTCACAATCCACACATGTCCAAAAACTATGTTGGTTGTGGAAGAAAGAAGGGATCATCATCATAACGGACTCAAGATCGTCATCGTGAAGGAGTTGAGATTGTTGTTGATCCCTTGGGAAGGAGTACAAAATCCAAAACCATCAATAGGGGAAGTCTTGTCAGAAAGTAGACTGAAAAATGGAAGCACACCGAACTTTCTTCTCTTTTCCTCTTTGTTCATGGCTTCTTCTTCTTCTTCATGATGCTTATGGTGTGTTTGTGAAGGAAAAAAAAAACAGAAATACTTATGAGGGAAGGGAGAGAAAAAGAGAAGAAATGGGAAGTGTGTGTTTGTGCAAATTTTAGACATCAAATTTGCTGATGTTGGGTGCTTTTCCTTTCTTGTTGACAATTGTGTGTTGGAAAATGCAAGTTTGGATTGCTTTTCGTTCTAGTGTTCAGTGTTGGTTTTAGAGGTTTTTGACTAGGTTTACATACTTTTTAGTTTTTTGTTATATGATTAGTATGTTTACTTTGATAACAATTCTAATGTTGTTTGTTTGTGTAGGTTCCTCATGAATTTTTGGAAAACCGTATGAAAGTGATGAACACTTAGGTGCATATGGGCAAATGTGTTGTAGAGTAAAATATGCATGAAAAGAAATATGTGATTCAAGAGCTATAGGTCTAAACTCGCAATATTTGCTCAAAGATGATGCTTACATAATTTTCTAATTCTTGTGGTGTCCACTACCCATGCTACATAGAAATAAAGTTAAATGTTTGTCAATTTAAAAGTAGATTGCAAAACTTTGGATATGTTGTAAAAGTGAAGCATACCCCCATTTTTTTATTTACCCTAATTTCACATCTACTTGTGGGTTTGATTTCTTTGTGTTCACATTTAATTGTCTATTTAAAATATGCAAGGAACCATAATTACAACTAACTTTTTAAAATCCTTGGGCCAACTTATTAGCATTAAACATTTTTAGGTGTGATTAAAAAATTCAATTTGTGCAGAAACATTGCTCCATGGTCTTTTTTGTTGGTGATTGAATGGGAGTGGATAACTATTTGAATAGAAAATTTGTGATTTGTTTGAAAACATACTTGCAATAATAATCAATGTTTTTAAAATTTTTGATTAATAACCCTAAAATTTAACTATAACCAAAGTCATTTTTTCTTTTTTTAAATACCACTTTACTTGATAGTTAATTTGTTTTGGAAACAAAAATTAACCTTATCCAAAGCTTAATAAAAAAATTAAAAATAATAGACAACCTCACCTAAAGGTATCAAATTAAAACAAAAAATAAACATAAGATCACAAGTTCTTTAAAAAAGAATGAACTAGCCAACAATAATCATGACCTTAATTTCCAATTCACTAGCTTTGGCATGGCAAGAGAAACAAGTTGAAAGAAGTCTAAAGCATCTTGTGAACCCAAACATTGTCTCTTTGTGAAAGGGCAAGTATCAAAGTGTAAAAAAGGAACCACCAAAACTCCCAAACATGTTCTCAATTTTTAAAGTTGAAAGTACTAATTATAAGGTGTTTCAAATTTTTGATTCAAAGTTTGGGGGATGAAACTTTGTCCAACTTGGGCCCACTTTAAATCATTGAAAATTTCTTGAACAATTCGCAACAAAGTGAGATTATGTTCTCAATAATAATATATGTAACAATGGTTATGGTCATTTGAAAGGTTAGGTTTCAAACTATCACAATGACTATTGAGCAATTAAATGACAATTTGAAATGTCAAATCCCATTTGATTGAAGAACTTGATATATTGATAGAAAACTATTTTGAAGGCTACAAGTTATGAACTTATGGTCAATTCAAATGTGAAATGAAAAAGTTATGAACCTTCAAAATGGTAAGACTCATAACATGATAGATCTTGGACTTTTTAATTAGGAATGTTACGAAAAATGTACATTCAAATGTAACCCTTACAAAGAGCTATGTAATATACTACATGAATGAAGGTGGTGCTTTTTCTCAAGACCAAGTCATGATGATTCTCATGAATCTAAGCTAACATGTGGTTTATCCATGCACCATTTTGGTTCCAAAATGAATTAATTTCCTTATTGTTTGGTTTGTGTAGGTTGACACATCCATGAACTTGATTTAAGGGTTCATTTTAATTCTATCTTGAAACTCTCACATCTTCTTTTTTGTTGAGAGCTAAAAAATGCATTTTAAGTTTGCATTCTACTACAAAGTTAGGAATCAAAGATGCTATTTATGATTTATACCACTTGACAAATCAAGGGATGTGTTGAATGATTTTACACCTACACCTTAGATCACAAATTTGTGTGTGGTTTAGAAATTACATTTCTTATAAGTGCATAAAATTGTTTCCACCCATAATAATTAGAACTTTTATATCATATATCATGAATGAAATGTAGCAATCAAATGGTGTGAAAGTGTTTTTTTTAAACTAAATATGCCTTGGGTAGTGGATAGGAACAAACATTTCAATAAATGGAAATAATTGTTTTCAATTTGCCAATTGTAATGATTGGCCCAATTGGTGAAATTTTCATAGTTTTTCATTGTATATGTGAACATCTTCATTGGAATGGGTGGAAAGGGGAAACATTTATCTTGGATGTGGAGATAATAATGTAAAAACAAATAGGGGAGCATCACTAAAGATGGTTTAAGGCCCACTTACAATTGTATAATTGTATTTCATGAGATGTGTAAAATTGTGTAAGTTTATATTATGCCAAGTAAAACCATTGAAGTGTAAGCATAAAACAAATACACTTAAATGTACATGGTTTTATTACACAATTGTGTAAAACAATGTGAATATGTGTAACTTCTATTTGGGGGGTGAGGGGACGACCGGGGGGGTGGGCAAATTAGAAAAACAAATCGGTGATGGATCGACCAAAATGGCCTATTACGAAACAAAAAAGAAATTGAGCTTTGGGATGCATTGCAACTAATTAAACTAATTAATATGAGTCATAATAGGTACCCAAGCTCTTATAAAAGCTAGGCCAAAAATGGTGATGAACAAAGTTTAAAATAAAAAATATATTGATGAAATGAACTAAGGTAGCACGGACCCATGATGCAACCAAGAATGTGCACCTAAGATATTCCCCAATTGCAACACAAAATTTGCCCCATGTCTTTTTTCCAAATATGTGCTCTTGTATTGTTTATAAGTGGGCTAAAAGGAAACACTACCATAATATTGCATTGAAAATAATAGTTTTGATTTGGGGAGTGTTAAAAATATTAATTTTTTTTGTAAAAGGAAAATCAAAGTCATGGCCTATCACAAAATATGTGGATTGCACATTGAGATTCATTGTTAACTACTCGTATATGAATTACAACTAGTTACAATCAATGCAAGAATGTAATATATGCACTTACATTTCACACTCCAAATAAAATAAAAATGCACTGCAAATAATATAAATGTAATGAGTTAGGCCATGTAAGTGACATCGTTTTACATGGCAAGTATATGCCTATTTAATAGATTTTGATCACCTTACTTGAAGGCTACTAAATTGAAGATCTCCACCTTGGGACTCAAATTGTGAAAATCTTATTTGATCCAAACCTAGATTAAAACCTTATGAGGGTTTTCAACCTTTAAAAAACATTGCCTTAACATTTCTTTTATGGTTTCAATTGAAAATTTTAAGCTGCATGTTTTTGTATATATCATGCACCTTAGGGTTCAATACCTTTTTGTGAAATTATCATTTTTTAAGGTTGTTAGATTGTAGATTATACAAAATGATTATTCAAAACATGCTCAATGTGAACATTAACATATTCTTCCTTTGGCCAACAACTTTCTTATGACTTGTGATGAAGACTTGTGATACAATCTATATGAAACATGCAAGTGAATAAGGGTTTAGTTGATTATTTGTTGTTAGTTCTTTTTGCATTGTTGTCATGTCCACAGAGGAGTTGCAAGTGCCATAAATGATTGCCTTGATAAGAAATCCATTTGATTTGTAGCCTCATTTAAGAACACCACATTTGTGCATTAAGTTTGTCATTTGTCAACTTAAAAAAAATTGTTGTGCATCTTTGACTGGCCTTACTTCTGACCACTTCTCAAATAAGCCATTGCCCTTGCCCCTAGGGCAACTAAAAGCTTAGTTTCAACCACTCATGACCTTAGTGATACTAAGTCACATTAGCCAAGATCATACCAACAACAATTTAAATGGTTTTTTAGTTTGAACTAGATTAATGTGATCCAACACCCACCCATGTAGCATCCATTAGCAACTTTTTATGAGTTAATTGGAAAAGAATCACAATTGAATTCTCTAGTTTCAACTTTGGTAACCTCTCCTATAATCTTTCCTTTGTGTGAATTATTTTGTGGTGGTTTTTTCATGCAATTTTTTGATTGTAAACAAGTTTAATAATTAAAAAATTACCTTTTCCCAAAACTTTAATGTTTTTTTTTTTGGAACATGCATTCGTTTTTAAAATAATGGGATATCCAAGGTTTACTTATGGGGTTGCTTAGGATTAACTCATTGTCCTTATGCAGCTTTTTAAATAGTCTTTAGATATTTCCTAGCTTAGGTAAATCCTTAAGTAATCCTTATTTAACATTCAAAATGGTCTCTATGTAAACTCTTGATAGACCTTATCTTACATAGCCCATAACCTAGGTAGGCTTTTAGGTAATTCATAGGTAACCACCTAGGTAGATTTTAAGTAGCTTTTCTAGTAACCCCTAGGTATCCCCCAACCTAGGTAAGACCCTCGGTAGCCCCTATTTAGTCTTTGGAAAAGCCCCTAAACAATCCCATGTAACTTTTAGGTAGGACATAGGTAGATAGGTAGCTCATAAGTATGTAAGCCCTATGCAACCCCTTAAGTAGTCCTTAGGTATACCATAAACTAAAAAGGTCCCTAGATGTTTCCTTAAGTAAACTTTGAATAATCCTTAAGTCTCTCGTCTTGTCTTTGATGAGCTTGCAGAGATGAACAATTCAAGCCAAAATCCTGCACTATGGAACAGGCGTGATCCATCTAGGAACACATCCAGCCCACTAGGCTAGGGTTAGACATTCTTCCGGCAGGTGGTACGGGGTTCTGGTAGGGCCAGAGTGAGCCAGCACCTACCAATGCACACAGTACATTAGAGTTATCCTTAAAGTCACGTGATTAGGTGATGAGAACGGCCAGTTTTGGGCATAATAAGGCATCAAACACGTAACTGGGAGTGAAAATTTTCCCAAAAAACGAAATAACTAGGACCGAGACTAGTTTTTTCCACCAATGGCAGTGATAAACTGAGTTTCATCCTGTCTTTCCTTTTTCCTGAGCGCCTCCACTACTGCTACATATATTTTCACTGCTCCTACATGTCAAACAACCATAATTACTCTCGAACGAACGCTGTGCATCAAATGCTGAGTTTCAGCATTTCATACTGAGATTTAATAAAATCTGAAAGAGGGGAGGGGATAGGGGGTGAAAGCATGCCCAAAGACAGGGTAAAGACAGGGTGACTTTAGGGATAACTCTATTACATCATCATCATCATCATCATTATTATTATTTAGACACAAATGAAAAATCCATTGCAGAAAGATTCTATTACATCATTAGAGTCTTACCCACTGTAACTGGCGGAACCAAAAGTGGGACCAGCTGATGACCCGCCTGTCGGTTATATAATCAAGCCTGTTACTAAGTGGCTCAAGTGGCCAATCATACGACCAAATTAGGAATCAACTCAACCCTACTTTGATGCTGAAAATTCAATTGAAAAGAACTAGGCATGGCTGCTTGATTGGTGAAAGAATAATTTACTAGGTAACCAAATGGTTCAAGTGCCCGATTAGAGGACTGAATTAGGAATCAACTCATCCCTACTTTGACGCTGAAAATCCAATCGGAAAGAACTAGGCATATAATAAGTAAGTAACCAAGTGGTTCAAGTGTCCAATTAGATGAATAAATTAGGAATTAACTCATCCCTACATTTGACGCTGAAAATCCAATTGAAAAGAATTTGGGCATATAATAAGTAAGTAACCAAGTGGTTCCAGTGCCCAATTAGATGACTGAATTAGGAATCAACTCATCCCTAGTTTGACGCTGAAATCCAATTGAAAGGAATTCCGGACCCTTCTTTTCCTTGTACCCCACTCCACTTCTTTCTTTTTCCCCTCTCTTTGTTTTTCTTTAAAAAATAAAAGAAATAAAAAAAATCCTTCCGAACTTACCCTACTCCTCCCACGTCCAATCACACCGGGAAGCTGAAGCTCAAGGGAACAAGAAGAATCCGCGTCGTGCTTTTGTTACGTTTTGTTTTTGTTTTGTAAATTTGTGTTGGGGATGTTTGTTGGTTGAAGAAGATCGCATTTGCGTTGTTGGGTCTTCTCTGTTTTTGTTTTTGGGGGCTTCTTTGGCATTGTTCCTTTGGTTGTTTGGTCTCTGTGTGTGTGTTTTTGGTGCTGTGCAAGGATCTGGGATTTTGGTTTTGGGAGGTTTTTTTTTTTGTTTTGAAGGAGATGGATAAGCAGGAGGTTTTCACGAGCATGGAGCCTTTCTTCGATTTCCCGTCTGGGGAACATGAGTCTAGTAATACCACCAACGTTGGTGGTACACATAAGTACAAGAGCGCCGCTGCCGGGCCTGTTTTTGATTTCGGCAATAATGATTTGCTTCCCGGTTTCGAGTTTCAGGCTGGTGTCGAGAGCAGCAGGTCGTCTACGCAGGCAGATAACCGTGCTCGCCGTTCTTTGTCCCCTCCTCCTCTTGTAAGGACCCTCTTTTTGCCCCCTCCCCCTTCCTTCTCTTCCATAGAAACCTTCGGCTGTTTAGCGTAATTGTCGGTTTTGTCGCTCAATTCGGACCTGATTGATTCTCCTTTTCGGAAGGCAAATGGGGGGTGGTCTTCGAGGCTTGTGATGACTTCGACTGGCTATTTCTTCAACTTCCTTTTTCTCTGGAACCTAAGCAGGTCGGCCACATCCAGGAATGTTTCAGATTAGGTCAAATTTGGCAAGAGCAATTGAACCTGAAGCTTTTTGTCAATAGATATCACTGCTATCCGTTTTGAAGTGGCTGAATTTATTTGGCAATCTCTTGTTGTATGGATGCTGATGAGTTTCTTTGGATCTCTGATGTGAAGCGACCAAAGCGGGATAATCCATCATCATATGACCAAGCAGGACATACTGAGAAGGAATCTGTTGAATGGGCCATAGTGGTGGCAACAGTGGAACGGACAATGAAGAAGTATGCAGACAACTTGCTGCATGTGCTAGAGGGTATGAGTGGCCGTCTCTCTCAGTTGGAGTTCAATAGCCAGCGCATTGAACACACAGTTCAGGAGTTCAAAGTTGAGTCGGCGGATAATCATGGTGCAGCTGATGGCAAGCTGAGATCCTTAGAGAACATGATCAGAGAGGTAATTTTGTCCTCCTGCTATGCATTCTTGTGGCAGATTATTGCTAGATTATTCTTAGAGAGACAACCCTCTAAATCCAATCATGTTCATATAGCTCATACTTTCTGGTCTCAGTTGCTTACCAGCAGGTTCAATGCTGGCCCTCTGGAAGAAAACTGGCATTTGCCAAGAGTACCACTCAATAAGTATCCCGAATGAAATTGAGGAACTCTAAAACTTGAGTTGAATCAGAAAGTTGTATTGGTGATCCAATCACATGGACAAGTATCACCAGGGGATCATGAGATTTTCCCATAATTAGAGTCATGTTAGCAGGTGGAATTTGTTCCTGGGAAGATGCATGTTTCATGACCAAAGCAGGCTTACAATTGCAAGAGAGACCTACCATTGTGGAAATGAAGATGTGCACTGCTTAGCTTGTATTTGGACTATGGATGGCAGGACTACCCAGATCTATGAGATGTGAATGGGAATGTAGTCCAGACACTTAAGAGAGAAGTTTTGCAATTGGCAGGTACAGCGAGGTGTGCAGGTCTTGCGTGATAAGCAGGAGATTGCAGAAGAGCAACTGAAGCTTGCAAAGCTTCAGCTTGCCAGTAAGGTGGAAGCACCTGCAAGTGCAGCTGCACCCATCCAAGCCATTGTTGAGGTGCAACCCCAAACTCCCAAGCAAGTGGAGACTTCGCTTGCCCTTGCTCCACCATCTTCAGGACAGCAGACTGATCCTGCTATTTACCACCTTCAACAGTTACAGAATCAACATCAACTACAACTCCAGCAACAGCAGTTGCAGGCTGTGTCAGCTACCCAGCAACAAATTCCTCAACAGATTTCTCAGCAGATGCCCCAACAACAGCAACCTCAATTGCAACCTCAGGCCCAGCAACAAAATGCTCTCTTAATACGTCAGCAACAAGCCCATCAGCAAGTTCCACCTCAGCATCCTCAACAGCTGCAACTACAGGCCACTCCACTGACAGCACAGCCAGAGCATCAATATCAACCTCAAGCTTTGTCACCACCACCCCAGTTACAACCTCAGCAGCTCACACATCAGATTGGTCAACAGCAAGCTGAACAACCCCAGCATCTGCTTCAGCTCCAGTACCAGCATCTTCAACAGCAAGCAGGGCAGTCTGAAGCTCAACACCAACCTCAACAGCTCCAGCCTCAATTGCAAGCCTCTCATCAACCCCAGCTTCAACATCAGCATCCACAACAGCCACAGATCCAGTATCAGCAGCCTCGGACTCAGCCACAGCCACAGCTGTTTTATAGTCAACAACAGTCAGGAACACCTCCTCCAATGCAACCACAGTATGGAAACGTTCAGTCAGACATTCCAAGCTACAGCTCTCAGTCTCTGGCAAAGTACAGTCCAGAAAACCCTCCTGCTTACATGCCTGAAGGCTATGGAAACAGACCTTTCCCACAGCCTCTTCCTCAAATGCAACAGTCATCAAACTTGTCTTCAGCACAGATGTATGATCCCTCTCGCAACAACAGAGGTGGGCTATTGGCATTGCCGCCTCCCTATCACCCTGAACATACCACACTCCCTGTCTATGAAAACTACACACCTTATGGGTACCGAATGTCATCATCAGGCACCAACCCTTTAGTACCTAATACTGAAACAGGTGGCTATGCCCGTTTGCCAACTGCCCAACCTGTGACCAGTGGCAATAATAGCAATAATGCTAGCAATACAGGTTCGTCTGCAGGCACTACTCCATTATCAACAAACCGGGTGGCCATCAGTGAAGTAATTGACAAGGTTGCAAGCATGGGATTCTCCAAAGATCAAGTGCAGGTTGTCATAAGGAAGCTGACGGAGAATGGGCAGTCAGTTGACCTTAATATTGTGCTGGATAAATTGATGAATGGTGGTGGGGATCCTGCTGAGGTTCAACCCCAGAAAGGCTGGTTCAACCGCTGATTAAGTCATCAAAGGATTGCAAATTTGTATGGTGATGTCACTGAACTTATTTCTTACCACCACCCTTACCAATTTATCAGGTTTGTACATAAAGGGTATAGCTGATTTTCTATCCATTGTCAGTGTGTACAGTGCATCTTCAGTGCATATATATGTGCTACATGCTAGTCAGTGGTTGTACACAACTATGTGATGTTTTTACATTTAGATATTGTCTCCAGATTGTCAAAGGAAGAATTGTGCTATCACTATATGGTGGTTCTGAAGGATTAGGATTCCTTTGATTGAAGTTAATATCAGACATCTGCGTTGTAGTTCTGCAGTTTGAGAAGATATGAGTCAGTTAAACAAACTTTGTATTCCAGCTTTGAAATGAAGCATTTGTATGAATCAAGTGCCATTGATAATGACTAGACTACTACTCCATTGAATACTGCTTTTGGGAACTGTTAGGTTGCTTGAAATCCTGGTGTTTTGAGGTAGTTTGTCTTCCCACCAAACAAGGCAATAGAGGATACGGTGTTGGGTTCAACCTTGAACTGTAATTGATTATCATTATCACCATCTCTGGAATTTGAATGCTGTGAGATATTTGGTTTCTCCTTCAATGACATAAAGAGTGGAGTTCACAAAAAACAAATAAGTTGATCAATTATTGTTGGCACCATAATAGTGTTCATCCAAGTAGCTTGTCCTTAAAATTGATGCCCTATTGTCCTCCAAAAGCATATCTAATCATAAAGCACTTGCAGAAATATTTTCTAGTGTATTCAGAGAGCACCTTATGTCTGTGAATATCTCTGTTAGAAAAGAGGAGGGATATTACACTTACTCCTTTAAGAGTGGGAGGGATCTTATGCCTAACTTGTAGATGCCTAAAAGGGATCTTATACAAATAAGCAAGCAACTGATCCGTCCCACTCTTAAGGAGTCAGCGCTTCCTGCTTACAGCTCCTGATCAACATATGTTTCGGTTCATTGTAATTGCATAGGAGACCTAAATTGAACCAAAGTTGAACGAAGCTGATCTTTTGTTCTTTCACTCCACCAGAACAGCAAGCAACCATCAACCCACCCCTTCTTCAGACACATTCACAAAAAATGGTTCTGAACCAAAATTGCGTTGAATTGCAGACTCCTCCAGTACAGAACATTTTAGGAAAGCTATGACAAGTTGTTGGATCCACTTAGACCAATCAGAGGTCCACAAAACACAGCAGCCAGTATACTTACAAGTGAAGACCACACAGAAACTCTTTAAGATTGGAAGCTCCATCAAGAATTTAAAAACTTCAAACTCATGTTTGTGGTTTGTACCTTTAGAGAACCTTCAAACTATCAGTACTGAATCAGAAATATATCTAAATTTTTGTCTAACCTCCGAGCTAGGGCTTCCCTTTCACAATGCCAGAAGCACTGGAAAAAAAAATTCACAGATCATGTAACCAATAAAACACACATCATGCTTCACACATTGGTAGGAGGATTCCTATGTCCAGGGGATTGTCATGTTTTCCACATTTGCAATCCTGGTTGCCAAGCAGCCATGGGCCTAAGTATTTGCCCTCTGCAACAAACCCTAAAAATTGTGGAACTGCCTTTAAACATAGGCCCTACTCTTGATCCGAGCGCACCCCAAGATAGATGGACACCTGCCTGCACTCCTCACCATCACCAAGGCTTTCCACGTTCAAGCTTCTTTCCGCCTGTCTCCTGGGCACACGTCTAGTCTTGTGTTCGCACAAATCCATTGCCCCGCGCCTCCTTGGCCATCTCCCTCCATCGCCTTCTCCTTTCTTTTGTACATTATTGATGCCATTATTTTTCTCTTAAGGAATTTGTTGTTGTTTTTTTTTTT
>Ga0116227_10006305_pt1 | contig 24153 bp, 20 predicted proteins | sample S1TSphgellanicum_FD_89693 | JGI IMG/M metagenome (GOLD analysis project Ga0116227, IMG submission 89693) | Host-associated microbial communities from peat moss isolated from Minnesota, USA - S1T2_Fb - Sphagnum magellanicum MG | ecosystem: Host-associated > Plants > Peat moss > Unclassified... | reverse complement strand
GCCCTCATTTGGGAGGCAATTTCCATCCTTCCCTTCATGAAGAACTCAAGTCAAGTCTAATTTTGACCTAAGCTACTTGACATGATTCCTTTCCCACCCTTGCGCCTTGATCACAACAATCAAACCTAACCAAAGGTGTGCCTATCAAAGTACAAGAAGCAACGTTTAGGCTTTGCAAAAGCTTAAGTCCCAAGTTACGCGATTATAGTACGCGATTGGGGTCATGATTTTTCGCCTTGGCTGCCACTACCAACCAACCCTTGGGATGCACTTTGAGCATGTGCACGTCCCCGCAAGCTCACCTTGCTTGCCTCGTCTTTTGGGGCCAAGATTTCTCTTAGCCCCACCTAGGAGTCCGATTTTGATTTCGACTTACGCAAGAGTGTTCCATTTGTCCATGCCACTTGACAACCCCTTTTTATCATACTCGTTATGTTTGTGATGCAATCTCTTAAAAGTTTTAAAACTTAGCCTTTATTTCACTTGCAACTTGATGTGGTACATTTGTGTAATTTTTCGCCCCACTAAAAGAAAGGTGATGTCCTCATCACGCTCTATGTTTCCTTTGCCTTTTTGTCAGGTTATTGTGGAATTCTTCTATGGCTTCTTGGCATGTTCCATGTCGGACTCATTCACCCAAGATGCCTCTATTGGATGGTATCCTTTCCACTTTACCAGGTATTGCTGCTTTTGCCCCCTTAATTGCCTTGACTTGAGCATGGCCTCCACTTCAAATACTGGTTCATTATGAACCAAATCCGGAGGGGGCTTTGAGTTGTGCTCTTGATTGGGCCTTGACGCATCACAGACGACCAGCTTCAAAAGCGAAACATGAAATAAGGGATGAACCTTAAGATTTTCCGGTAGTTCTAATTTGTAAATGTCGGGAAATTTCTTTTCCAACATTTTGAATGGGCTCGCATATGGGCCCAAGAACTTGTGGCTCAAACCTTCGAGCAACCGGAAATTCTTGATGTTCAACCACACTTCATCCCCTTCTTCAAAACTGACCTTTCATTGGGACTTGTCTGCAAAGTCCTTATATTTTTTATGCGCCTTCTCAAGATTGGCCTTGGCCATTTCCCACAAGTGCCGCCTTTCTTCATCAAGTTGTGTGACCATGGATACTCCCTCACTCGCATCACTTGGAAGTTGCCCAACCCAAGTTATGGGCACAATTGGTGACTTGCCCGTCACCATTTGAAAGGGGGTGGCCCCCGTTGCCGAATGCTCTGAATTGTTGTAACAAAACTCAGCCAACTCCAAATGGTCCACCCAATCTTGTTGCCCATATGGGCCCGTCACCACATAATTCCTTAGGAATTGTTGGATCATCGAGTTCACCCTCTTGGTTTGTCCATCCATTTGGGATTGGAATGAGGTGCTTATCTTGAGCTCCGACCCCATGCGCTTCCACAAGGCTCTCCAAATCTTGCTTGTGAACTTTGGGTCTCAGTTCGACAGAATGTCCTTTGGGAGGCCATGATGCTTGAACACGTGGGTGAAGAACAACCTTCCCTTCTCTTGGGCCGTGGCACTTTCCTTTGTGGGAGTGAAATGTGCCATCTTGCTAAATTGATCCACCACCACCATGATGGCATCAAAACCCTTTGATGGGGGCAAGCTTACCATGAAATCCATGGACACACTTTCCCATGACCCTTCCGGAATGGGTAATGGTCACAACAATTTGGCTTACTTCTTATTGAGTACTTGGTTTTGTTGGCAAGTCAAGCAAGTCTTCACGTATTCTTCCGTATCCTCTTTCAAGTTGGGCCAATAGTATGATTTCTTGAAGAATGTGGTGGTGCGCTCTGCACCGCCATGGCCCGCAAGGGGCCCATCATGACAAACCTTCAAAAGCACATCCCTTAACCTCCCTTTTGGGACATAGAGCCGATTTTGTTTATACCACAATAGTCCATTTCGTAAGTGGAAGTGGGACTTGATTCCCTTTTGAATGTCTTGCTTCCTTTCCTTGCAAACTCATCATAGCGGCTCCCAAGTTGAACTTCCTTTTGGAACTTTGTTTCCCCCACATACACCACTTTAAGTTGGTGTTTTCGACTTAAAGCATCAGGCACTATGTTTTCCTTCCCGGGCTTGTGCCGAATGTCCACATTGAACAAGGCCAATGTGCCTTGCCATCTCGCTTGTTTTGATGACAACTTTGACTGGGTGGCAAAATATTTCAAGGTCACATTGTCGATCCACATCACCACATCCTTGGAGCCTATGTAATGGCCCCAAGTCTTGAGACAATGTATCACAACCCACGTTTCCTTCTCATGGGTTGGCCACCTTTGCTCCGTCTCACTCAACTTTTTGCTTTCAAAAACCACTGGCTTTCCATCTTACACTAGGACTCCTCCTATAGCAAAGTCTGACACATTAGAATGGATCTCAAAATCCTTGTCAAAATCGAGCAATTTCAACACGGGCGCTTTCACCAAAATGCCTTTCAAGGTTTTGAAGGCTTCATTACATGCCTCCTCTCATTCATATGTCTCGGATGATTTCTTTAAAAGGTTTGTCAAAGGTGTGGCTATCTTTGCAAAGTTCTTGATGAACTTGCGATAATAGCAGGCCAATCCTAAAAAGGATCTTCAGGCGGGAACCGACCTAGGTAATTCCCAATCCAAAATAACCTTCAACTTGTGGTCATCCATTTTCAAACCTTCTTGGGTGATCCTATGCCAAGGAAGTCCACCTCCGAGACTCCAAACTCATATTTCTCAAACTTGACATACAACTTGTTTTCTCTCAACCTTTGGAACAACTTTCGAAGGTGTTCTGCATGCTCCTCCATGGAGTTGTTATAAACCAAAATGTCGTCTATGTAGACGACCACAAAGTCATCAAGCCATTCTCGAAAAATGTCATTCATGAGGGTGCAAAATGTGGCAGGTGCATTGGTGATTATGCAAAATGTGGCGGGTGCATTGGCTCGTCCTAACACCAAAGGTGTTCCAATTATGCACTAACCACTTTGTGTGGGTTGTGTGCAGGCCCGTGTGAGTGAGTGAAGCTTGTCAACTCTTTCTAGTCCCATCTAGAACTCCAACACGCCCCACTACCCCTCAAAGTGTTGTGAGCTAGGGAACGTGTCCATACTCCTCCTTCTTTCGTTGTCTTCTACTTGGACTCACATTTGAGTCTTGCAAGGAGTTGGGAGTGCGTCAAAAAGGGTCCTCTAGTAAAAAATCACCAACCTTTAGACCAAAGATCATATACTTGTATCAAAATGCATTTCAAACACTCATTAATGTAGTTTCCTTTGCTTCATATACTACTTGCAAGGAATATTATATGTGCAAAATTAGTACTTGTAGCAAGGTTGTTATCTTGTGAACTTGTGAGCAATAAGCATGTGAGTGTGAACACGTGAGCCCAAGCGAATATTTTTAGGAATATCTTGCTAAGGTTGACGAAATATTCTTTAACACATTGGATGGAATACTTGGTGATGTGGTAAAATATTTTGCCCTGTGTCATGGATGAACAATATTCCGTGATGATCAAATGGATGAACTTTTATAAAGGATGGATGCCAAACCTCTGAGAAATCATGGATGAGCCATTATTTCACTCATAAAAGATGGAATAATTTCATGTTGGTTTTATCTTGAAAAATACGACACATGAAATGTTAATGTAATACTCTAAGTTATACTTCATTTTTTTAATTTGAATTTTTGTAACATCTAAACCATTTAGAATTTTAAATCAAATCCATTCAGTGGCATATAAACTTGTTGACCCACCAAGGGGTATGTGCCAATCCATACATTACCCATTGACCACCAAGAGGCATGTGCCCATTAAAAATTGAAACAATATCTTACTACAAGCCTATTGGCCCACCATGAAGTATGTGCCAATCCATACATTACCCATTCACCACAAAGACGCATGTGCCCATTAAGAATTGAAACAATACCAAGTAGCCACTAACACTTTACATAATTTATACCATTTCAAACTATTAGTTATTTTCATTCACAATCTCAACCTCTTATATTTAGCACCATTCTAGCAACTTGTATAATCAAACTACAATTTCTTCCCTCTATTACTGATTTGCCCGATCTATACTTAAATTTGCATTCACTCCATCCTATCTACCTCTAAAATGTGTTTTAAAAAATGAAACCTTTATTCTACAATGGGAAGAAAAAAATTGACACTAAATGTCACACTCAACACTTTGGAATCAATGATTGAATACACATTAATCTCAATGATACTAAATAGAATCTATGAAATGACAAAAAAACCTTAGACATCACAAATTTCATGGGTCTAGATTTGGCAATAATAGTCATGCGAAATTTTTTTTTCATAAGTTTGTATGAAATATACATGGATGTCATTCATTTACTTGTATTGTTTGAACATTGATGTGTGCATTGTTTAAACACGAATGTCATATGCTTGTTCATATTATTTAGACACGAATGTTGTGTGTTTATTTGTATTATTTACATATGAAAGTGGTGCACACAAGTTCCATGTTTAAATAATGCACGACATTTGTGTGTAAACAATACAAACCCATGAAATAACATATTTTTCATGGATTTGGAACAAACCCATGAAGCTTATAAATATGTGATGAAATATCTAAAAGATGATACTAGACTAAACCCCTTTTGGCATTTGTTCAAAATCAGAACATGGGGATCATAATGGAAAAAAATAATTAACAAAACCGATGAATGGGTGGCATTGTCGCAACCCTAGCTTTGGGCTCACGACCAAGGCAAAGGGGTTACAAGGTTACATGCCAAGAAGAAGCCCGGGAGTCAAGGCAAAGACGTCGCAAGGGTGCAAGCCAAGAAAAAGCCCAGGAGTCACATCACACACTCCCGAGAGTGTAAGAAAGTGTGAGGGAGTATGAGGGATTGAACCCTCACACTCCCAAGGCAACTTCCACTTTGGGAGATGGAGTCCCAATGGACTCCTAAAATTTCAGAGAGCGATTTCAGGGGTCGAAATTCAATGGCTTGTGGCGCTCTTTATATCATTGGAAAGCTCTTAGAATCTTAATGTCTAAAATGGGCTTGCATTGCTCATTTGGACATATGAAATAGAACTTATGGCCAAAAGAAGGGTCATAACTAGTTTGACTCGAATCAACCTGATTTACTTGGCTGCAGAAAGCGTACGACATATCGTTAAAAAGTTCTTGACAAGAGCTACAACTTTGTTTTAGACCACATCGCAATCCGAAGTTTGCTCACAAATTTATGGGGCTCCAAAGTTGCAGGAGTCCCAGCCTGCACAATTTCGAGACTCCCACTCGGGAATCCCAAGAGAGAAAAACCATTTGGATGTAGGCTCCATGGCCAGCACAGAGTATATTATAAGGGGGAAGGTGGTGGCTTCCCCCAAGTCTGGGCCGTGGTTAATTTAGTGTGTCCGTGTTGCCCATGGTTCGTCCTAGCACCAAAGGTGCTCCAACTATGCACTAACCACTTTGCGTGGGTTGTGTGCAGGCCCGTGTGAGTGAGTGAAGCTTGTCAACTGTTTTTAGTCCCATCCTGGAGCTCTAACACACCCCTTTACCCCTCAAAGTGTTGTGAGCTAAGGAGCGTGCCTCGACTCCTCCCTCTTATGTTTTTTTCTACTTTGACTCACATTTGAGTCCTTTGAGGAGTTGGAAGTGCGTCAGGCATGGTGATGGACTAATCATCACAAACTTCATGGGTCACGATTTGACAATAAAAGTCATGTGAAATCAGCTTGTCACAAGTTCATATGGAATAGACACGAATGTCATTCATTTACTTGTATTGTTTGAACATGAATGTCATGTGCATTGTTTAGACACAAATGTCATATGCATGTTTGTATTATTTAAACACGAATGTTGTATTTCTATTCGTGTTATTTACACATTAAAGTCATGCACACAACTTTCGTGTTTAAATAATGCATGACATTCATGTTTAAATTATACAAACCTATGAAATAACAAATTTCACACAAATTTGGAACAAACCCATGAAGCCTATAAATTTGTGATGATGTGAATATAGACAAAGAAAATATTGCATTATTCAAATAAACTATACACATTTCCAAGGAAAATATGGAACATTGTAATTGGGCAATGTTTACACATGCCATCGATATTTTTGAAGAATGCATGAGTTTGAAAAAATCAATTCCAAAACCTTTTTTTTAATAAGCTTGTTGAGTGATTTGTCGATAAAAGATTTGGTAACACTTGGCAACTTATTATCAATATAATTCATGAAACCCAAAAAAGATTGTATGTAACTCCACGTAGGTGAACTTGGGTGCCACTAAAATTAAGGAACACAATGTTAAAACCTATGGTGAATCGTCAAATGATAAGGCTAGCCCTAAAACCATGAGAGGTGTATGATAGTAAAAAATGAAGACATGTCGCAAAATAACAGAGGATCTAAAACCTTATTTTTGCATTGAATTATGGTTCAATACACATGATTACATCAATATTTATTCAAAATATGTGATCTGAAAAGCAAATATTTTGTTTTGAAAAAAAATGAGGGTTAGAATTAAACATTGAAACTACTTGTTGAACAAATCCATAGTGACTATTGAAACAAACAATCACCAAAAAATGACATCTAATAATGAAATGATGAACAAATATTTGATTTTGTGGTAGATGACATAGATGTAATTGTTTTACCATTTGAAGTCGTTATGGCATATCTTATTGTTCCAAAATCACCTCTACTAGGCAAATGGTCCAATCAAAAGCGAAGTTATCGTGTTAAACTTAAATGCAAAACATGAGTGGACCACTACAAGTGTGTCATAAACTTGACATGTTCCCAAATTTAGGTTATTTTGTGCATTTAATTCAATTTTATATTGAGTTTGAAAGGTTCCATCAAAGAAAAATAGAGTCGAGGTTCTTCATTTGCATCATGTCGCAATATCCATTTCCAAAATACTCTTGTCGAAAACCATTAGATTTGGATTTGTACCCGCCTATGGAAAAAAGAAAGTTAAAGAATGTAGATGCAGAATTCCAAGCAAAGGTTGGATACTAGGCATCTACTAATCACTTGTAGGATTACAAAATATATGGGACAATGATCAAAATGTTTAAATCAAAGTTTTTGAACAGCTTGTGACAACCACTTGGAGATGATCCATGGCCATGTGACTTGATAAACAGAAATTTCATAACACAATTTCATTGACAATGCAATCACATGTTGGGGTTCAATGCGCCCAAAAAAATAAGTGATTTAATTTTAAAAAACAATTGGCCAAGAAACGATGTAGATACAAAGGATGACCCACATGAAGCACTAATACTCGTTTACAATAGGGAAATGGACCAACTAGTGGAAGCTAATACAATTAGTAGCAAGGTGAAGGAGGAGGATTGTGAGACATGCCTAGATGGCGGAATGACATAATCAAATGACGAAAAAAAAAACACGGTGTCAAAACACCATGCCCAAAAGATCTCATGATGGATGAAGAAGAAGAAGACACAAAATTGGTGACACTAAGGACATATGACGCACTCCCAACTCCTCGAAGGACTCAAATGTGGGTCCAAGTAGAAGATAACGGAAGAGGGAGGAGTCGGGCCACACTCCTTAGCTCACAACACTTTGAGGGGTAAAGGGGCATGTTGGAGCTCTGGGATGGGACTAGGAACAGTTGACAAGCTTCACTCACTCACATGGGCTTGCACACAACCCACACAAAGTGGTTAGTGCATAGTTGGAGCACCTTTGGTGCTAGGATGAACCACGGGCAACACGGACACACTAGACTCACCACGGCCCGGTTAACCACGGAGCCCACATCCAAATGGCTTTTCTCTCCCGGGACTCTCGAACTCCTGAGTGGGAGTCTCGAAATTGTGTCAAATGGGACTCCCGCGGCTTTGGAGCCTCATAGCTTTGCAAACAGACCTCGGATTGTGATGTGGTCTGAAGCAAAGTTGTAGCTCTTGTTGAGAGCTTTTCAACGATATGTGGCACGCCCTTTGCAACCAAGTAAATCGGGTCGATTCCTGACTTTTTCTGGTCAGGAGTCAAACTGGAGGTTTGACTCTCGACCTTTCATTTGTGTTTCAGACGTCCAAATGAACAATGCGAGCCTACTTTAGACATTTACGTTCCAAGAACTTTCCAATGATATAGAGAATGCCACAAGCCATTGAGTTTTGACCCCTAAAATTGCTCTCTGAACTTTTGGGAGTCCACCGGGACTCCATCTCCCAAAGTGGGAATTGCCTTGAGAGTGTGAAGGTTCACTCCCTCATACTCCCTCACACTTTTTACACTCCCGGGAGTATGTGATGTGATTCCCATGCTTCTTTTTGCTTTGAATCCCGGGCTTCCTCTTTGCCTTGACTTTCAGGCTTCCTTTTGGCCCGCAACCTTGTAACCCTTTTGCCTTGATTGCGAGCCCAAAGCTAGGGTTGCGACAACATAAATGGGCTACAATGATGCAAGTAACACACCTAAAGAAATTGGGTCTACTCAATATGTCCAACACAAAGACAAACGACATTATTGATATTCAAGATATAACAACATAACAGTTTATAATTGAAAATGCATGGTTGTGGAAAACTCCATTTAGATGTGAAAGTATGTAGATTGGGTTTAAGAATTGTTTAGGAGCTCAATTGTTTGAGCATTTGATGTAGGTTGACCTTCTCAAAACCAAGGCTTGAAACATAACAGAGTTTGTATTTAGTCGGAGATAATTTTTGTGTGTATAAATGTTTTTAAAAAGAAATAATGGACATTTTAATCAACCAAAATAACTCCAATCAAAGAGAATTGGTTTGTTGAGAGTGCAAAGTATAGGAGGAAATCATCGATTTGGTGGCAATTTATAAAAAAAAATAGGACAATGTCTTGTGTTCTTTGAATCGAATGCTAAAAGATTTTTTTAGTATTACTACGTCTTATGTTTTGATTCAGCCAATTAAGCGAAAGGATGCATTTTGTGATAGTAATACATTAACAACAATGAAATGCTTATTCAAAGTTGGCACAAGATGTGGATGGGCTTGGAATTATATGTGGTTTACTAACATAAGACATGGATGGGCATTAAACTGTATGTAGTTTATTGCTTGTAAGGCTACCTTGAATAAAATATGTTTGTGAACATGGATTGTTCATAACATAAACAAAATGAGCTAAAACATATGAGTTGTTGTTCAACATAATTGAAGGAAAAAATATAATTCAAGGCAAAAAATTCACCTTTAGTTGGTTGGTTGGTTGGGAACATTATTGGGTCAACATTTTATGACTTAAATCAAGATACCATAATGCAGGTACATATGAAAGGCTATTGATATTGATTTCATGAAGAAAATGGTGGTCATGTTTTTATTGCATTTATCGTTTTTCTCAAGTAAAGATTGAACATGATAAACTTAATTGATAAATGTGTTACATTACGAGGGTCTACCAATGGTTATGACATTAGGAAAAGAAATGAAAATAAGTCATGGAACAAACAATTGGAATATAGTAATGAGGGAATCATTTGGAGAGGAGTAACCAAAGAAGAAGAGTATGAAAAGATTTTCACCCCACCGAAAAGCCTAGGAAAAAGTTTGGTTGCGATGAAAATACAATGTTGGATTTGAGAGAATATGCTACAAGTAATTTCAACTTGTGGTCCTTCAATGAAAATAGAATCAAGAAAGAGACAAATGGGAAGGAGAAATCAATGTTAACAAAGGATGTGGAAATCCTTGTTTTAAGTGATGGAAAAGAGGAAACCATTGAAAATGAAAATCCAACTGTGACAAAAATCAACATTTAGGAATTCAAAGCTAGAGCAATAATGTATTGAAACCAACGTATGGGGGAAGTAAAAAACCATGTGTAAAAAATTGGCTAGAAGTTGATTGTAGAATAGGTTTTTCAAATGATGTTAGGAACCATATGTTAGGAAGAAAATAGTTTAACCTAATTGTGAGGACAATAAATACGTAATTAGAGGATCCCAATCCTTGTTTGTGATATTTGCAAATATCTCTATCCCTAATAATAGTGCATCGTGGTGTTCTCATTGATCCAGATGGTTTATTATTAAAATACCATAAACATACCTATAAATTTTTTTCATAACACCCAGTAGTAGACTAGTCTAACAACTTGGATATAACCATCTTAAACAACAAAATATTATATGTAGCTGGAAAATAGCCTTAAAAAAGAACTTCTTCATGTATGGCTTACAATAAGTTTGGATTGAGGGATAATGAAAAGAATGGTGCAAATGAATTATTATTTTGCTAATGAATAAATGAGAGGAATAGCTTGTTCATGAATTGGATTCTAGAAAACACACAATTACATATTCACAAGTATCGTTCCATGTCAAGAAGCTTTTCAAATGCCAAGAAAATATGATTTGTTTAAATCTCAATAAAGATTATAATTCATGTCAATTAAAATATTTAATTCACTTAACTACAAAGACATGAATAAAATATCTTAAAATAAATTGATGTGGCCAATAATTTAGTATAAAATTGATGTGGCCAATAATTTAGTATAAATTATAGATTTCCCATTCCTTTTGGGAAAGGTTTATTGGGGGATATATTGCGCAAAATAATATCAAGAAGATCTAAATGTATAACAGATACGTATGAAGATGGGCACTAAGGCACATAACATTTACAAATCAACATAATATTTTGAATGAATGGAACAATAAGAATATTGGTAGCAAGAAATTGTCTAATGAAGTTGAAGTTATTTAATGGTTTAAAGTGACACAAATAATCAAACATAAATGCAACAACAAATTAAAGTTTATACATACAAACAAAGAAAATAGTCAAAATATGTTTTTGGAGTCGTATGGTCAAGAGTTGCATTTTATACTTAGTTTCATGAATAATGAAATTACTATGTAATTGCTAGAGAGTAGGGCACAACAAAAAATCCTTTTTTTTTTTGCTTAAGGCAGCCACCCTCTTTTGTGTTCATTGCGTTTATGGAATTTTTTCAAGTAAAATAGCCTTTGATTTTGTTCTCGAGTGTTGGCTATAAGATTACTATATGGGATTACAAAATGCTCTGCAAATGAAGAGTACATTAAATTGCAATGTGAGTACACACAATAGAGGACCATAATATTCACCATCCAATGAATTAATCCAAATTGGCAACCAAGATATTGTGCAAAAGACATTCCAATTGCAAGGGGAAAAGAAACTTTTACATATTGTAGTTTAACAAAAGCTCTCCACCCAACCTTAGGATGAAACACAAATTGTCATCCACCCCCAAGTTCAACAAAATAGTTCAGAGTACTAACAAACACAACTAAAAATGAAAATGGAAAATTGTCATGGACTTGTGACGCACTCCTAACTCCTTGAAAGATTCAAATGTGAGTCCAAGTAGAAGACAACGAAAGAGGGAGGAGTCAGGCCACGCTCCCTAATTCACAACACTTTGAGGGGTAGAAGGGCGTGTTCGAGCTCCAGGATGGGACTAGGAAGAGTTGACAAGCTTCACTCACTCACACAGGCCTGCGCACAACCCACACACAGTGGTTAATGCATAGCTGGAGCACCTTTGGTGTTAGGATGAGACACGGGCAACACAGACACATTAGACTCACCACAGCCCAGACTTGGGGGAAGCCACCACCTTTCCCCTTATAGTGTACTCTGTGGCTGGCCACGAAGCCCACATCCCAATGGTTTTTTTCTCTAAGGACTCTCGAGTGGGAGTCTCGAAATCGCGCCAATTGGGACTCCTGTGACTTTAAAACCCCATAACTTTGCGAGCAAACCTTGTATCGAGATGCAATTTCAAGAAAAGTTATAGCTCTCATCGAGAGCTTTGCAATGGTATGTCGCACGCCCTTTGCAGCAAAGTAAATCGGATCGATTCTCAACTTTTTTCTGGTCGGGAGTCGAATTGGCAGTTTGACTCTCGACCCTTCTTTTGGCCATAACTTGTGTTTCAGGTGTCCAATTGAGTAATGCAAACACATTTTAGACATTAACGTTCTAAGAGCTTTCTAATGATATAAAAAACGACACAAGCCATTGAATTTTGAACCCCGAAATTTCTTTCTGAATTTTCGGGAGTCCACCGGGACTCCATCTCCCAAAATGAGAGTTGCCTTGGGAATGTGAGGGTTCACTCCCTGATACTCCCTCACACTTTTTTACACTCTCGGGAGTATGTGATGTGACTCCCGAGCTTCTTTTTGGCCCGCAACCTTGTAACCCCTTTGCCTTTGTTGTGAGCCCAAAGCTAGGGTTGCGACAACTTGAAACTTCCACCTCTATGTCAATAAAGGCAAGAACATGGGGGCCATAAGATGGTGACGAAACAATAGCTTATGGCAAGGACTACATGTCCACCATAACACTGGCATAGGCCTCAACATAAAAAGGCAATATTAGATTGGTTGAAGGACTTTGAAGGAACCTAGGGTGTGCAAAGAATGGAAGTCTTTGAAGTTGAACTTTGCAAGCAAACATTAAGTAAATTTTTGTGATAAAAGTGGGAATTACTAAGAAAGAACTAAAAGAGTTGCAATTGGGAACTTTACTCACAATCCAAAATTATTTTGTGTTTCTTTTTGTCAAGAGAGTCTTCATCCAAGTTGGCGATAGAAGTACTTGCAAGTGGCGGTGGAAGGATTGAAAAACAAATTGTGAAAACCTCTTGGAACAAAAGCTCTTTAAGCTCAAGGGCAAAACTGTTGATGCTAAGCCTTTGACATGCTAGAATGTTATTACTTGTATAACATAAAAAGAAAAAGATACGTCATTTTCAACTCAAGTGTAAAGAATATTCAAATGTAGAGAGGGAGATTGGTTTGTAATGACTTGGTCCGCAATTGAGGTTGACAACAAGGGCTCTGGGCCCTAGGCACGCCTCGATGAACACTTACATCATCCCAAGGTCAATCTGTCTTGTAATTCTAAATGGTTTCCTTAAGTTTAATATGGACATACTCGTGAGGCCTATAAAATTATATAAAATGTCCTCAAAGGCTACATTGATTCCCTTAGTCATGGAATCAAGCGAAGGGGGGCGAAAATGAAATTACGAGTTGGTTCCCATATCGAGATTCAAAACCTTGACCAATAATGTAGCCCTACTCACAAGAGTTTGAAGGAGAAGCAAATGTTTCCATATTTGAATGAGAAGAAATAAATGAAATGAAAGTAAACACATAGAAAAATTAATACCTTTGACATGTGGTTTTCGTTGTTTGCCTGCTGAAGACTATTTATCACAATCCATTTCATGTAGATCTTCAAAAAATAGTTTTCTAGGAAAGATTGGATCTCCTTTAGCACGTGCAAGTCATTGACATGGAAAAGTAACACAACTCCATTCTCTAACGCACTCCCAACTCCTTGAAGGACTCAAATGTGAGTCTAAGTAGAAGACAATGGAAGAGGGAGGAGTCGGGGCATGCTCCCTAGCTCACAACACTTTGAGGGGTAGAGGGCCGTGTTCGAGTTTCGGGATGGGACTAAGAAGAGTTGACAAGCTTCACTCACTCACACGGGCTAGCGCACAACTCACACAAAGTGGTTAATGCATAGTTGGAGCACCTTTGGTGCTAGGACGAACCACGGGCAACATGGACACACAGACTCACCACGACCTGAACTTGGGGGAAGCCACTACCTTTCCCATTATAGTATACTTTGTGGCTGGCCACGAAGCCCACATCCAAATGGTTTTTTTCTCCCAGGACCCTCGAGTGGGAGTCTCGAAATCGCGCCAGTTGGGACTTTTGCGACTTTAAAGCCCCATAACTTTATGAGCAAACCTCGGATCGAAATGCGGTCTGAAGCAAAGTAAATCAAGTCGATTCCCGACTTTTTTCTGGTCAAAAGTCAAATTGGCAGTTTGATTCCCGACCCTTCTTTTGACCATAACTTGTGTTTTAGATGTCCAAATGAGCAATCCAAACACATTTTAGACATTAACATTCTAAGAGCTTTCCAATGATATAAAGAATGCCACAAGTCATTGAGTTTTGACTCCTGAAATTGCTTTCTGAAGTTTTGGGAGTCCACTAGGACTCCATCTCCCAAAGTGGGAGTTGCCTTGGGAGTGTGAGGGTTCACTCCCTGATACTCCTTCACACTTTCTTACACTTTTGGGAGTATGTGATGTGATTCCTAGGCTTTTTCTTGGCCCACACCCTTGCGACCCCTTTGCCTTGACTCTCGGGCTTCCTTTTGGCCCGCAACCTTGTAACCCCTTTGCCTTGGTTGCGAGCCCAAAGCTAGGGTTACAACATTCTCAGACAAAAAAATGTTAGAAAACATAATGACAAAGTTAATAAAGTTGTTGACACTTTGATTCCAAGACGAGATAAAGAATGTCAGGTTGAATATATATAGTACCGGGAGATTACTTGGGATGTTTGTAATCACAATATCCACTTTCTTTTTTGGGGAAATTTATAGAGACAATGGAAAAAATCAAGCAATGTAAATGAGGCTTTAAAAAATGAAAGCAAAAAAGGGGGTTCCTAGGTGGAATCTTCACCAAACTTCGGCATTTTAAGTTTGGTGAAAAGATAATACATAGAATTCTCACCAAACTTTGACACCAAAGTTTGGTGAAGGGATCCTACATGGAATCCTCACCAAACTTTGGCGTTGAAGTTTGATGAGTGGTTCTAAAATGGAAAAGCCACCAAACTTTGGCATTGAAGTTTGGTGAATGGTTCCAAAATGGAAAAACCACCAAACTTTGTTGGCAAAGTTTGGTGAATGTTTACAACGTGGAGATGCCACCAAACTTTGACACTGAAGTTTGGTGATGGATGTAATTCAGAAAGCAAAATGCTTAGCATCTAGGAAAGTTTGGTGCAAAATTTTTGGAATGTTTATAGTGTTGACCAAAATTCAACATCAAAGTTTGACGAACCCATCCACTTCTAAAAAGGAATCCTAGTGTCAATTTTATAAGTTTCAAAAATATTCTAGGAACTTGGTTCTAGAAATTTCATAGGGAAGCTGGGGGAAATGGGGAAATTAACTTAAAGTGGTAATGAAGTCATCAAGTTGTGCGAATTCCTTGAGCCAACACTCAAGCTCTAACCTAGACACTAGGATGGAAGGCCGGGACAAATTGAGGACCTTCACATTACACTGCAAACTCCTAGTTGAGGGTATCCTAATGGAAGGTGGAGGAGCTCACTTGCGTGATCTCTATGAAACATCCACACCATGGCTCTGATTTTGATATTGTTGGGAAGGAGTGCCTTGGAAACCTTCAGATCCAGCCTCCCCTCCAAGAAACACCTCAAGTTGTTTCACTTGAACATCAACTAGTGACTTAGATGGGATAATGTCTTCTCTCTCCTTATCTTCTTGATGCTTCGGAACCCTTGAGTCTTCTCCTTCAAAATTGGAGTTTGAAACTTTTCCCTTGCTTTTTTTCTTTATTCCATCCTAGACTTTCTTCTTGCCACTTGCCCTTGCCTCCAACTTAGATGATGTAAGGCGCTCAATACAGCCAAAGTCAAGTTTCTTTCAAAGTTCTCACTTAGAAGGAGGTGTGTTGTCCTTTGGGCAATCCACATAGCATGGACAATCTTGTAGGTGGGAGGATGTTTAATTTTTGAATAAGTCTTTTCAATTATAGTGCTATCCGATTTGGGTTTCTTCCAAATTTTCAAGAGTGTTGGAATCTCACAAATAACACCTCCATGAAGGAGCACAAAATTGAAATGCCTGGGAGAATCAAGAAAGGACGTTAGATTCAAATCATGCAATGGAATAGATAATAGATCGAGTATGAATCAAAAGTGCATTAACCTATAAAAAAACTATTTTCAGAGCTTCATTCCCACCAATCTACTACTCCTAGGCCTTATTTTGTCAAATTCCATCCTTTAACTTGAACTCTCTAAATAATGCACTTTCCCATGTTGTAAGCCTCCATTCCTTGATGTAGTCCGACAAGGAAGATAAGTTGTTTATATTTTCAACAGATAAGGCAAGATCCATGACTATCGATGCATGTAGCTTTTAAGCTTCAACCTCAAGTTGCATAGGAGTAGACCTCAATTGTAAGTCCTTTGAATTTGGCTAGAAATTTGTAATTGAAATATTGCAAGATTTGTAGAAAGAGGTACCTAAGACCAAAAGGTGGCCTTGTGGAGCCACTTGTCAAATGTAAAGTTAAAAAAACCTTGTTTTGGGAGTTGTTCAGCTTCCTTCAACACACTAGACTTATTCCACTGCATGAGCCACAAAACCTTCAACTCGTTGGAAATGATTGACAAGGCTGTTGAGAATTCAAGCTTAACTAGTTAGGTTTCATTAGTTTCTGGAGTAGGAAAGTAACTAGGTTACTTTCACAAGGTTGAATTACTTTCGTTACTTATTTTAGTTTGGTTATTTGTGGTTTAGTCTTGTAGTTAAATACCTTGGTGTTGATGGTTTGCTTCTCTTTTCTTCATTACACAAGTTTGTGTATTTCTTGTGAAAAGAACCTTGGAGAGTTCTTGATCTTGTGTTTTGTGTTGTGAGCATTATGTTGTAGTTTCCTTTCAATAAAGATTTATGTTTGCACTTGAGTAGATTTCCTATTTGTTAACAATTAATAGCCTTAAAATCATTACGGACAAGTTGTTTATGACAATAGTCATTTAGGACATGATATGGCATAATGATTTGGCAAATATCATCCATTAGTCATAAAAGACATATGTAAAGTCATTAGTGATATTTAATCATTGTTCAATTATTTCTATTATTACAAATTGAACCCAAAAACTTGGGGAATTTTTTCATATATATAATTTTTATTATTTCTAATCTCATTATTTTCATCTTATCAATTGTTTAAACATGTCACCACTAAAATAGGTTAAAAACCTAATTTAAATGGGTAAGTAGACCACTTAATCTACCTACTTATGCTTGTTTAGGTAACCACCTAAACTAGGTAGTTTAAATAAGTACAAAATATTCAATCAATATTCTAATGTTAAAAATAATATATGTCATTTGTGAAGTTTGATCCTTGGACCCCAAGGATGGAATTACTTCCATTACCACCAAGCCACCCCACTTGTTATGTAAGTAATCTAATGTTTATTTTATTTACACCATACTTCATTTAAACATTAGACAAAACTTCAAATTTAATGATTCATATCTTATTGAAAATTTGTGAAAATGAAAAAATTGAAATTTTATTCATAAATTTCTTTCAACAATGTACACAACTATATAATTATTATTTTAAAATGTAAATTCAGTTCAAAAGAAAATTATTTGAATTTTGTTATTGAATAACATTTCAATGACCATACTTTGGAAAAATTCAATTCAACCACATGATTTGAAAATGAAAAATCCTTTATAGCTAATACATGAAGACATAAAATATATCTTTCATATTTTAAACCTTCATTTGGTTTAAGAATTTATACTATACAATTTTTTTTCCAATATATCATAATTTTACTAATAATTTTTAATTTGGATGTATGAATCCATATTAATTTATCCACATAAAATATTTATTAATGGATCATATATCAATTATATCTATATCTATATTTTAAAATATTATATTAGTCATAATGAATATGAGGTATAAATTTAATCTAAATATTTTAATTTAATTTGAGTACTAATTATTAATATTCAAATATTAACTAATTTTCTGAAATTAAAAATTTCATTCATTTTTACACATATAATCTAATATAATTGTGCAATAATATGCTTTTACATGTGTAATAAATCTTTTTTTTTTACATACATTATCTGAATTTTTATTTAAATTAATCATAAAAAGTTTAATGTACAAATAAACTATATGTTTCCCATATCTTACATTTCTACTTTTTAATTAAATATAAAACATTACTTATAAAATATCATACTTTTACCATTAAGATTTATTTCAATGTACAATATTTAATCTAGTCACATTGAATATTTAAAATAGATTATATATAATAAAGGTTTCATATTATCTATATGTATAATATTAATGAAAATCAATTCCTTACATGTTGTAGTTTATTATGTCCATTTGTGCTCATATTAAATTACTAATAGTCATTTTTGAATCATTGTAAAATAATTGTATGACCACATTATTTTTATAATGAGACATCATTTTCATAGTTATCTTTTAGTCATATTTGAAATGATTTTATCCTAGTCACATTTTCAAATGACATCTTGGACATCCGCGTCATTTTGTCATCAATCATAGATGTTATATGGATGAAAACTCGTAATGAAAAATTGATGTCATCTTCTTATTACTACATCATCATTTTCTAATCAAATGTACCACTAATATATGATTATATTTTTTCCACATAAGGTTTGAAATAATATTCTATGACTACACTAAATTATGTAATCGTTTACAACGTCTAGTTATTGATTTCTTGGTTGCAAAGGAATTTTTTTTTTAATGTATTTAAAATTATTAAATTTTGAACTAAAATTGAAATGAAGTCTAAGTTTGAATAATATTTGGTACCATTAAGAAGTTGTCGATGAGTAAAGGTAAACCAAGGTGGTTGTGTAATGTTTAGATCTATGGTGCAAGAATTATTGAATATTGAATTTTTTGTCATTAAAAATTTAAGAATATAAAAACTATAAATTTTAAGGAAATTGTGGTGCATTTTTCAAATAAATAGAAATTTCTCAATGAGTAATCTCTTAAGTTTTTTACCTATTTGATGTGAGGTGTTGATTTTGAACAATTTGTCATTAGAATTCAACTAAATTACAAATTTTGATTTTGGAAAAAAAATTAGTTGGGTAACAAGTTCACACTTGGGCCAACAACACATACCACAATATTATGAATAATAAATATATGGTCAATACTTGACACATGAACTATCATGTACGGCATGGATTTGTATTTCAATTTTAAAGTGTAGCCAAACTATCAATCACCCACAAGAACATTTAACTAATCATTTGGGTATAGACCAAGGCACATGAAAATAATTTTTAATCAAATCCTTCACATTTTTGGCTACATCTTAAAACCCAATAAAAAAATCAAGCAATTTCTCAAAAACATGTGTCAAGATCTAACAACTAGAAAATTATATATATACACAACCAATTTGAGGGGAAATAAAAAAAGCCAACTTGTTGAAATTTTCCCAAAGATTGTTGATGTACAACTTCAAATGTGTGTCAACCTGACTTTGAAAAATAAATATTTTTTCCTCTCAAATTGTTGTTTGTTTCTTCATAGATTGATGGATTGTAACCATAAGGAAAAAAAGAACCAAGCCAATGTTCAATGTGTCATTGACTTATAGGGCCAATTTTGAACCCCTTACATAAAATGTCATAATATATCATAAATTTACATTTTAAGAAGACTTTTGTAAACAAGTAATTCATTACCTTGATAACAATGTGTTAATATTGTACCAACAAGGCTTCAACATCAAATTTTGTGTCTATATCTAACATTTTATATGTGAATGGTTTTTGTAACATCCATTTTGTTACACCAATTTTTCAATGAATTACCTCCATGTTTGAAGCATTCTTAAAATAACATGGATGTGAGCATAACATTGTTTAAAATGTTGGTAAAAATGAAGATTTAAATCATCAATGAAGAATAGGAGTGCATATGATAAGCTTTGACAATGTTTTTAATGAGATCAATTAAAAAATGTTTGACAACTTGAACACCTTGTAAAAATACATTTATAATTTTGATGTCCCATTTCTTATTGTGCAAATTCATGTTATTCACCCTATCACAACTGACAATGATTTTTTTGTTTTGATTTCATTTTCATTTATGAATGCAACTTTGAAATTAGATGTGAACTTTTCAAATATTATCATTGGAATTGATTTGAAAGTATTTAGGTTGTTAATTGATGTTAGGAATTTTAAATACATATTCCCGTGAAAAAAAAAAAAATGTTTTTGTGGTGAATTAGATTCCATTTCATTGTTCTTGTAACTCCTACATTGATAAGTAAAGTTGCAAAAATTCTTGCATTTGGTCAATGTTTGACCAATAAAGTTGTGAAATGATTGTGAGCACATGTAGCTAGAAAAAAAATTAAAGAAAGCTATTGTGATCACCAAGTTTGTGATCACAATAGCCTAATGGAAAGATGTTGTCTTTCATGGGATTCCAATGGGAAGGGGGTGCATGCAAAAGTCATTGCATGTTGGACAACATTGAACAATGGTGGTGGTGATGACCTAAGTGGTATTCCAAAGTCACAAGAATAATCTAAAATTTAAAATGTTATTGAATTGATTAGATGGTTTTTTTTCATAATTGCAAAAATCCATTAATGTGAATCAAGATTCTTTAGATGCATTTAACTTTCAATGAACATTTTATTTATTTATTTACCTTGGAAATTGTAACAACATGAATTTTAGTGTGCAAATATGGAATGATTGTTGTTAAGTTTCCAAAATTGAAATTGTGTGTTGTAAAGTCCGGTGTAAAAATAAGTAGCTACATTGAATGACTTCCAAAATATTGTAAAATCATATTGTTGCCTTGGTGAATTCTAACACTGATAGGAAATCAATGGTAACAACCAAAGTTAAGCTTTTGAAGCCAACAATGTCAGCAAGTTCTTGAAACTCATGCAATGTGCGTTCCTTGGCACCTCCCGAATTTAATGCCAACATTGCTAGATCCATACGTAGTCCCAATAGTGACCCATCATATTCGGATTGGAGATTTATCGAATTTGGAAGCACTGATTCCACTATAATCACCTTCCCTCCACTTGTTGGTAATGCCTTGAAGCAATTCCTCAAGATTGTCACACATTCTTCATCATTCCAATCGTGCAAAATATACTGCAAAACAAATTTTCATCAATGACATGACTTTCATGAGCCTACAACACAAGCTAAATTATTGTCATATTGGATTAAGAGGAATACAAATGTTGTAACAATGAAGCTACAAGTCAATTTTTTGTATTTTTGGTGGAAGATATATGGCTAGAAAGGTAATAATGACCTTCATGAAGATGGCATCACCAGATGGTACGCTTTCAAACATGTTTCCTTCCAGGAACTCCACTCCTATCATGCACACCCAATTAAGACATCTTTCCATGAGGTTATTGTTCTATGATCACATCAACTTTCTATTATCTTTTTTCAACTAATTGTGCTCACAATCACCTCACAACTCTATTGACTAATGAAGCATCGACCAATTGTTGGAGCTATGATTCGAAATGAAATGACATTTGTCATTTTTTCATGAGAACATGTGTTTCCATATTTCTTAACATGATGACTAATTACATATTTTCACCACATTTGCAACTTTCCAATGGAAAGTGATTGTCACTGCAACAAGAAACAAGGCTTTATGTCCATGACTTTCCCAATTTGCTCTTGTTAATCACAACACATTATGTGTAATTGTGATCACAGCAACCTAATGGCAAGAGATCCTTAACATTTGGGTAATAATTATGAACGCAGCTCAAGCTTGAATCCTGTTAAGGTAAGAAAGTTGGTACAAGCAAAGTACTTGGATAAGCAGGTGAGGTTGCAATGACATGAGGAAGGTCAAAATTGATTCCCCGGATGTGGGGGTACTTGGCAGTGATGAGGGCAAGTGAGGATCCCGTGCCTCCTCCAACATCCACCAAGCAATTCACATCCTGGAAGCCATGGTAAGCTCCAAGCACAGCTTCCGTGTAGAGACGCGAATGGCTGGACATGGCAGCGTTGAACAATTTGTCAACCCGTGGGTTCTCGTTGTAAAGTTGGAATTGGTTCTTCCCATGTGCTCGTACAAAAGGGTCCGCACTATCATCGAGAATCGCCGCAGATAGATGCTCCCACGGTTTCTTGAAAACCCAATCCTCGGTCATCAAGATGAACGCTGCCAACGAGATACCATCCTCACCCCGCACGAAATACTTACCTATCGGCGTAATCTCATAGGAGTGCCGATGATGTGTCTTGTAGCTTGTCAAATTCCCGGGCTCCGTTGCAGTGACTACCACAACATGTTCACTCACAACATTCACACTGGCCAGCAGACGCAAGACGCGCTGTAGATACCCATGGTTAACCACAGTTACGTTTCCAGCCGGTCGAACTACCTGCTCAGCAATCTCCTTGGCCGTCAAACTCTTCTTACCAGCTGCTCCTGCTTTTGCAAGGATCTCGAACACACCCAATTCAATAGCCGCTTTCATAGCACCAGGCACGGTACAGTAGCTGGTGAGTTCCATGGCAGCATACCTTACAGCATCGAACTGATGGATACTGGAACTTTCTTTGTGCAAGTCTACTGTGGTCCCATAGGCCTGTGCATCAGTGTAACTATTTACTGCCATGCTTAGAACGAGCGGATACGGTAAAATCCGTGCAAGAAGTGAAAGAAAAGCCAAAGCAAAACCAACAGACTTTGCAGGCAAGAAAGAAGAGGCAAAGAAACATCAACAACTCTTGGGTGAATTGTTATTGAGCAAAAACACCACTATTTTATACCATATTCTTTGCCACCATTCTCTAGCCTTTGAAATTAGACCCATAAAGCTAATCCAACGATCTATGGGATGGGAAAACAGACAAAAGCAGCAGCAGCAGCCCGTTATTTTTCAAATTCCCCCAATTAGGTGCACTGGCACTGATCCCCAGTTTTAGTTGTAGGGGAGGGTTCTCGTACTATTTCTTCGTTCTCCTGAGGGATGGGGCAACCTAGCGTGAGCCTCCTGAGTGGAAGGATAATATGTCTTATCCATGGTACGCATAATATTTTCACAGACTGCATGAGCCTGAAGTTGTTCCGAACCCTAGGAGAATGCAAGAGTACTGGAACCTCCCTTGGAACTTGTTCCCAACCCTTGGAGAATGCAAGAGTACATGGAACCTCCCTTGGAACTTGTTCCCAACCCTTGGAGAATGCACAAGTACTGGAACCTCCCTTGGAATTTGTTCCCAACCTTTGGAGCATGCACGAGTACTGGAACCTCCCTTGGAACTTGTTCCCAACCCTAGGAGAATGCACGAGTACTGGAACCTTTCCCTTTACAGAAACAACTCTCTTTTTATATATATGCTCTGTTTTTTTTCTCCTTGTTTTGTGAAATGGTAATATTTCCATGAGAACATGGGAACACATAAAAGTTGGGGGGGGGGGAGCTCCCGTGGCATAATAATGCCCCAGGGATTGATTCTTCTGCTGGGGGAGATCAGAAATAGAAATGGGAGTTGTTAATGGTAGCATTAATTAAATTGGCGACTGTCTTACGTTTTGGCTGTATCACTCTGACGGTATGGCGGCTGCAAAGTGGTGACCTAGGAACTGCCTAGGTCTAGATGTGCCGAATTTAATTCGAGCTCCGCGTCACTTGCTAGTGCGTCACTGCTCACTAGCAAGTGACGATCAACTTCTATTATTATTTTCTTATGTTTTCATATGATTTTCAATAATTCATCATTATTTATGTCTAATTTAATTTAAATTAATATACATTTCATGGACATGAAAAGACACATGTTTATTTTATTTTTAATAGGGGAAAAAGAGTGAGGTAATTTTTAAAACAGAGGTAGTATTAGGAAAGATTGGGATATAGTTATTAAAAAAGTTGATAGAAAAAAGTAGTTATTAAAATTTTAAACTTTTACTTGGGCTCAGCGTTGTTAAGCACTACCAGTGACAATTGATTATTTTATTTTTCTTATCATGTTCCCATTTGGTTTTCAATATTTCATTATTATTTATATCAATTTTTTAATTTAACTTAATTTATATTAAACAATATATGCATGGTGGGTAAGTTAAAAAGAGGAAGGTAAGTTTTTTTATTTTAAAAGTGAGGCAATTAATTTGAAAATTAAATAAAACTTTTTTTCATATTTCTACTTGTGGTGGGTAGCAGAAAGGAGTAAAGTAGTTATTAAAAAATGAGGTAGTTAAGTTGAGAAATGATGAAGTAGTTATGAGTTGTCTTTAGAATTGTCCTTGAAATTGTTCAAAAGATGATCATATGATAAATTTTAAGAGCCTATGAAAGATTATGCAAAATCATCCATATATCAACTCCTCAAAATTTTGTCATTAGAATTTTTTAAATGGTGAAAATTTTCTTCAAATCACAAAATTTTCTTTTTTT
>Ga0116227_10006304_pt1 | contig 24154 bp, 11 predicted proteins | sample S1TSphgellanicum_FD_89693 | JGI IMG/M metagenome (GOLD analysis project Ga0116227, IMG submission 89693) | Host-associated microbial communities from peat moss isolated from Minnesota, USA - S1T2_Fb - Sphagnum magellanicum MG | ecosystem: Host-associated > Plants > Peat moss > Unclassified... | reverse complement strand
CATCCCCCCCCCCCACCCCACCCCACCCCACCCCACCCCACCCCATCACGAGCACTTTAGGTCTGTTGACTTTGGGGGCATGATTCCGTTTGACTCTTTTGAGTCCTACTATGGTATAAAGGTAGGTAGGTAAGAATGGTAGGTACGTGGTTCAATTACCACCTTATGAGGGTTTTTTTTTCTTTTAAATACACTTTAACATACTGCTCATTTCTTTGATATGCACCCAATTATGTACTATGGAAAGGGCCCATTCCACCCAGGAACACATCGAGCTCATTAAGGTGAGCCACCAGTTCCGTGCTATGAAAGGTGGGGGCCCAATCCACCCCAGAAGACATCATGCTCTCTCTGTAAGGTGACCAAATTGGTCATGGTATGGTGGCTAGAAGTTCTTCAGGTGCCTGTTTTTCCAAAACAATAACCAGTTTTTCCATGGGTTTTATTGGGCCATGCCCCCCACAGGGACAGGGACTATCGCATTCTATCCAACTTTTGAAAGTTTTTACCTTATTAGAACTGGCATCACATTAGTTGAACCGGTTTCTTGGGTGAAAGTGTTTATAGACTCTTTAAATCGGAACAGATGTTTTTGGGTGTTGAGAGTGTGGACGCATTATGTAGATGTACAAACATCTTATTTACTAGTGGTACCCGTGACCTTCGGACACCCGTGGCTACGCCATTCCAACCACCTTGAACACGCAGTGGTCCCAACCGACGCTATGCGGGTATCAAAACCATGTATTATGTAAATGTACAAACATCTTATTTATTGGCCAGGGACAGCGTGTTTGTGACGCCTTGTTCAAGCTTCACACGCTTCTTCCTCCAGCATCCATTCAGGCTTGAACCAGTGTTGTTGGGTGGGTCAGCAGCTGGTTCGGTAGTTTGGAACGGTCGGTGTCAGTTTTGGGTTTTCTTTAGTAAAAATTAAATTGAATTTTTGGAACCAGTTCTAGAACGGAAACTGAAACTAGAAACTTTTGAGAACTGGACACAAAACCGGGCTCCCAGTTCTATTTATTTTGGGAACCAAAACCAAAACCAAATTTGTGGTAAGTTTAGGTGATAATTTCTTGGGTCTTTGGCCCAGGGTGGTGGGTGTTACCCAGTTGGTTTGTGTTTTTTTATTTCTATTTGCAATGGAGTTCTCCATTTGTTCCCACCAAAAAAAAAAAAAAAAACAAACAAACAAACCCAAATCCAAACCTGAACCCAAACTTGTCAACAAAACATGGGTTGAATGGTGGGCTAACCAGAGGTTAACAGGCAGCTAGTTAATCCCTGGTTTTGGTCTTGGTGGACCCAAACTGGGTCTGGTTTTCAGAATCCAAACTGAAACTCAAACCAGAACTTCATTTTATTTTGAAGAACTGGATGTGGAACCGGTTCCAATTTTGGTTCCATTTCTATTGTGGAACCAAAAGCAGAACCCCACGGACAGCACAAATTGTGGAATCAGAACGTGACTGGCTGTCCCACCACCGGAAAAAGGCCAAAAAATGTGCCTGAATTGGCCACTCCAATTGCCCTTAACTGGTCTTACTATTCCAGTATTCTTGCCGGATTTAAGGTCTTTATACTCAGGTTTATTTTTGTAATTTTTTCTCGGAGGTGGAATCGGTCTTCTTCTCTTTTTTTTTTCCAATTTTGTGATATAAAAAAGACTAGTGGTAACCCTGTGCATAATGCACAGGTGTGTTAATTCCCAAAGCGTTCCAGAGAGGGAGGGAAGGTCGGTCAGGCAGTGCTTTTGGCACCTGGATTTTGGAGTCCGTTGTGTAGTAGTAATCCATCGATTAAAGATGTTAGTCGATGTTCCGGATCTCAACACGTGGTTAATTAGTCACCCCAGGTACCCGTATCTTTCCCTCTACCTAATAATGACTTTAGGAAAAGCCGCAGTTTGGGACCTGAAAATTTACCAAAAGGTTGAGCCGTAGTCAGTTTTAATTGGGACCTGGGAAATTTACCAAAAGGATAAGCTGTAGTCAGTTTTAATTGGCACCTGAAAATGTACCAAAAGAAAAAGCCGCAGTCAGTTTTAATTGGCACCTGGAAATTTCACAGCAGTTACTGGAGTCATTGTCACGAACGGACGGACGGACGTAGTGAATTAATATATAAGTTGATTGGAATTATTTTCAAGAATTATTTTTTTAATTAGTCAAATTTACACTAGAAACAGACCACTTTTCCCAAACCTAATCCTTTGGACAAAAAGCCCCAAAAAATGTCCCAAAAAAAAAAAATCTCCAGGTGGGTTCCAACTTCCATGGTTGTCTTCAAATGCCCAGAATATGTAAGAATTGTCATTCATGTGAATCAACAATGTAGACCCCAGCAGCTAAGTTACGCTCCGGAACAGGCCTTTGGTAACCCCTGGTTACAATGTGGAACATGCTACCTTCCAAAGGGGGCTTGTGTCTTTTCTAGGTAGAAAGTGAGCCCTACGTTGTCTCTTTGGGTCTGTTCCATATTACATATTAAAACCCAGGAATGCCTTGGCAAAAAATCATTTTCATAATTAGCATATTCAGAGAATTCTTTTTCATAATCAGCTCCGTAGGGCATGTCTCAATATCTCTAACTGATGTTGTGTTCAAATTGACTTTTAGATTTTTGAGAACCATGGTTATATATATATATATATATATATAGATAGATATCAGAATTGGTGATTTAATTTTTTGATAATCACAGATATAAATCATAAAGGATTGCATTAATAATACACAAAAAAAAATTATTTAAAAAAGACTTTATAAAATAAGGTTCAATTCTCACCCTTCAAAAGTTCATAACTACTGTTTGGTTATAGAAGATGCCAAGTTTTTTTTAGGGTTTTTGAAAAAACCAGAATTCAAGTTTTTTATTCCAAAAACTGGAACTAGGGTTTTTTTTATTCTAATTTTTTTCCCCCAAAAAAAACTGAAACTGAAGGTTCTTTGATTTCTATGGTTGGAATGAATACTTCTACAAAGTTTCAGAATTTTCATGTGATGGGCAAATCAAAGAGGCCCATTGCAACCCAAAAAAAATAAAAATGGTTTTTTTAGGAAACCATTTTTATGAGGTCTAATAATATTCATTTTAGGAAAGACCTTATGCTTGGGGTTTTTCTCTAGACTTGTAAAGAACTGCTAAAATATTGAACAATATTCAACTTACAATAAAATTTTGTTTTCATTGACAACCTTTTAAGTTGGAAGGCACATGCATTAGGGTAGCACAAATGGATTTAACATTTCCATAAGAAAGACTCCACAAAATCACAATCAAGTAATGAAAAAATTGTTCAATTTTAATTATCTAGATTATTTAATCACTTCTTTTTCTTTTTTTTTGCATTTAGAGTTGTGACGGAAAAACATTTGTAAATGATTATTGTTTTGCATAGTGTGCCATGTAATATTCATGTTCAATGGATAACATTAGGCAAATATACCAAATGGGTTGGGACGTATGGTCAAACTATAAGTAGTTGTGGGTTTAATTTGTGTAACTCATGTTGAAAATTACAAATTAAAAGTGCAAAATTTTACCATAACCAAAAGCATTTCCAATGGGCATTAATTAGACTTACAACAAATTATAATAAAGCAGGCTTAAAAATTAGGGTAAGTAACAAGATGTCCCAACATCACAAGGATGTGAAGCTCTAAGAGAGCCTCCAAGGGAATGAATACATGTGAGAATTATGATAGATTGTTTCCTAAATTTTCACACACTTGTTATTCATTTTATCAATGTGTTTACACCATGTTATGCCTTGACATCATTCTTGTTGATTACAACAAACCGTGACATGAAAAACAACATGGTACAAGGGATGTGAACAACAAGTAAGTAAGGAGATGAGACCAACCACCGTAGGTATGATGGACATGACAACAAGACATTGGAAAGAATGATAACCGAAGGTGACACAAACATGAAAAAGAGTGAAAATGTGAAAGTGAGGATGAGAATGGCAAATAGAAAAGTGAGGTGATAGTAATGATGATGGAGATGGCAAAAATGATGAATTGGAATCAAAATTCTTATGACATGCTACCCAAAAAAAACATTGGTGGATTACCCACAAAAACTTCAATTCATAATAATGATGATGAACCAAGTAACTAGTTGGCAATGACAAGAATATTGATAAATGAATCTCATATATGTTATGGAAAAAATGAGGTTCATGGAAGAAAATAATTTGTTATGGCTAGGTGGATGCATATGAATGAAATTTTTAAACAATAAATTAAGTTATATGAACAATCATATGAAATATGAAATGCATTTTATCATTAGTTCTAAAGCCATCAAATATATATGCTTTGCATTTTATGTTGTGGTTGTTGGACGTCATCATAAATGGCAATGTTTATTGTAGAAAGTTTCAATGAATCACCAAAAACACCTTGCAAGCTCCTTCCTACATTGGGCATCATCAACTTTCAAGGAAGAATCCCCTTACATTGGGTTGTAAAATGTCACTCATTGGGAAAGGGGGGGGAAAAAAAAACTATCCCACCTAATTACAAAAAAGTTCACAAGTCACCAAAGACACCTTCAAGGAGGATTGAGGTCTACCTTTATGGGAGAGTCCTCTTTTATACCTATTATTGGAAAATTTGACCATGTTTAGTGAAGTGTTCATCTAAGGTCAAAATCCACTCAATCATTCATGAGTTGCAAATTAAAAACTCTAAGAAAATATTGTCCATTTTAACATCCACCAAGATGGTTTTCTAATATTTATTTATGCATGATACATTTGGTTCCAAATGTTTCATAATCTAACATTTTTTTTATACATAATGAATTTAACATTTTAATCAATGGATTTTTTACATTATTATGTTTTTCCACTTTTAATAAAAACTAGTACACAATCTAAAAAGAAATTTAAGTGCACCAAGATCCTCAAAGTCAATTGCTTAGATACCTTATGTTGGTTGTGATGAACATAAATATCATTTTGGTTCAATGTTGGAAATTGTATGAGAAGGTGTTCGGTGACTTTGATGTCATTGGAAAGTTCTTAAATGAAGCTATAAGATGTTGGGCTTCTACATATCCCCAAAAAAATCATTTTTCAATGTGTACATAATCATTTGAAGGTTTAGGAAAAAAAACATCCTTAATCAACCCAATGTGTCTTGCACCCATCAAACATGACTTGGGAAAAACAATCATGTGCAAATCAAATGTGAGACATGATATTATAAAGATATTGATAAAAGCTATAAAAAAAATTAACACCAAAATATACATATTGAATTTTGGGACTATGATTTTGGAAAATTCAATTTTTTTTTGTTCCAACATACCCCATTAGTACTACCTAAAATGTATACCATAGGAAAGTAATGCCACCTTCACAAGTTTAAATCGTAGTGAATTTGTTATAAGTCTATGAAATGCATGTTATTTTGTTTTGTGTAAATGAAGTGGTTTAAAATTTTCCTCTAGTGATATGTTATGTCTTATGTATCTTAAAATCTTTATTATTTCAACCCAATCATGAGAATATAAGGAGCTTGTTCAAGGTGTGAAAAAAGTCACCATGTGCTTATGGTGAAGCATACAATTTGGCAAGCTTTAAAGGTGCATCAACAATTGGTGTAATGCATTACTTTCATGATTTATTCAGAAACTAATATGCAAATGGTGAATAATGAGTGGGATGATTTGGGCATCTCAATCAATTTAATCATACAAATGGTATTTTGTGATTCAATCTCGTACTATGATTTTCACTTTGGACATGTCATGACTAAAACTTGTTAATGTGGAACATTAAACGATGATTCAAGTAAATGTTTTGCAAGAATAATTAGCAAAGCATTTTAAAGCAAGATCCAAGCATGCATAAATTGACTTTAAAAAATGACAAAGGAAATAAGGATTAGACCTAGGAATGTGTAGCATGCACATTCAACTTCACAACCTAATTAGATTCGTGAATACATGTTTGTTCAATTTTTTTACATCAAAAAAAAAAAAAATGTCAATAAGCTTTACGTTTTGGTATAGTCATTGACAAATATAGATGAACAAATTTACAACATTATACATTTCAAGGACTTTGTCACATGTGGTACCAACTTGTGTATTCAACAACCACAATATATTTGGTTGTTTCGTGATGCACCAATGGAAATAATGTTAAGTAGTGTGAAAAGGATACTAAATTGATTAACATACCTATGACTCATGTTTGACACTAATTAATTCTTAAGAAGGCCAATTGAAAAAAAAAAAACAATTTGTTGAAATTCTAGAAAATTGAACCTAGTTCAAAACAAAAAATAACTTTTGAAATTGTTTAGTGGATTTAACATATTTAGAAACTATTGTTAAAATTTTGAAATATTCATATTAAGGTTATTGAAAACCTTTTTCAAAATATTAATTATTTCAGCAAGATTTGCCAAACATGAGTTATAGGTACAATATATGAAACCCCATTAGTTATAAGCAATTTATACATTGTTTTGAACATTGAAAATTAAATAATTATAGATTAAATTTTTAACTTGATTTTTTTTTGCAATTTTTAATTATCCACCTCAACATTGAATTGAATTCTTTTCAAGAGTGGAAGGGAATAAAAGTCATTTTCTATAACTAGTTTGTTGGCTAGTAAAAATTTAAAGATTATAATAAATCAAATTGAAATTAAATACGTTCACTTGTCATTGTCAACTTGGGACATGTAATTTTAATGACTTGTTCAACACGTAAAAAATTGGCACATTCATTCTTGATTAGATGAAGATGTTTCAAACTTGATAACATTTTAAAATTATAGGACAAATTTAATAGATGATGTGTTGGAGTAAAGTTTGAAAGCTTAATAAATAATCACAAATGATAAATCTTTGATACAATATTTTTTTCATTTATTCATAATATGTTGAAAACATTAAAATATTTTCAATTGTTTCGGCAAAGTCAACAACATGGTGTGTTCATGAAACAAGGATTATAAACTTATCTACAAATGAACTCCATTCCTTATGAACAAAGAAGATGATAGCAAAATTGAGGTTACACATTTGAAAAGTTCAATTTGAAACATCAACATAAATGTACCCTTCTTGTCACAATTATCCAAAAGGTAAAATCATGGTACCTTTAGCCTTGTTTTACTTGTTACTTTCATGATAGATTCAATGCCAAAGGCCTTGACAAGTAAGTTAAATTCCAACAAGAATTGTATGTACCTTTAAAGTTGAAGGTAAAATTTTGACTAAAAAAACATTTATGACCTAAAATTTTATTATGTTAGACCATATAACATAAACCCTTCAACATGATAATAGTTATTGCGTAAAAAAATATAGATAACCTTAAACCATGTACCTTTTATCACAACAATATTTTTTTTGTGAAAATTCATTTATAACTTAAAACCTTAAATTATAAACTGGATACCTTGTATATTTTTCAACTTCAAAATAAAAATTATAAAAAATATATATAACCTTAAACCATATATAATATTTTTTTCATTCATAAATTTTTTTTTATCATAGATAAAGTTTATTCTAAAGATGAAATTTGTGATATTAAATCAAGTATAAAGCCTTCTAATATTACCAAGGTAAAATTTTAGTAATATCATATAATACCATTTACCCTAATTAGGGAGAACCAACACCTACATTGGTAGCTTTCCATTATTTGAGTGAAGGTTTCAAGTTCTAGGTAATTATATTTAATTCGTGAAATGTTAATCCTTGAACACATGATTAGCCAAAAATGGTTTTTAATTTAGAATTGACAATGGGAGTTTAAATATTTTGTAACATATTCATTTTGGTTGCATAAGGTTTGACATAATACCATAACCTAGGTTTGGTAAAAAAAAAAAATCAATTCTTTGGGAAATTGTGGACCAAACATGTTGCAAACTTTGAAAAAAACAATCAAAAGAAAAATTACACAACCATAATAGAAGGTGGTTTAAAATTGTCATGAAATGGTCACTACCCATAATTGAACATGTGCGTATAAATGGAAATGTTTAAATGTGACATGTAATAAACACAAAACTAAATACATATTTGTGAGACAAGTTGGTTATTAATGATATTTTATATCTTGAAAAACCCAAAAAAATTAAATATATATGTTGAAACAAAATATATATATTTGGTAAAGAATTCCCAATTACAATATTGTTGTCAAGACACATTTCATAGAAAATCATTGCTTAAAATTTTCACCCATCATCAACACCACAAATCTTCTTACATCCTAATGTCACACAACAAATAATATGACTTTGAACTTTGGTGGAGAATGGGATATCGTGGGTGCAAATGCTTGGTGGATATGTATTATTGCATGAACATCAAAATTTAACACAAGATTACATTGAAAACACATTTAATTGAAAATCATTATCTAAAAATCTCCCACCTCATCAACAATATGAATCCTCTAGAATGCAAGCAAGGTAAAAATAGACAATTTTTGCTCCTTGTTACAAAAAACAAAAGTAGCCATAAAAAAGTTTTAATGTATTGAAAATAAAATTGTTCTTTTAATTTGATAATCAATGTGAAGATAATCTTTAATTTGATCACATTTGAAAAAATAATTATATATTTTTTCTACTTTTTAGGTTCTCCAAACTTTTACAAGTGAAAATAAATAAATTATTAAATTTTTTTCATTTTCAACATGATGTCATTTAAAAATATACTTGTAAGTTCTAAACATTAAAATATTATAGTAGAATACATCAAACTTCTAACAAAAAATATGATTAAACTCAATTTGACCGGTCATTTTCAAAACATACTTGTTATCTATTTTTATTGTACCAAAGTTTCTCAAATTTTGTCATGACGTCATTGTAAACTCAAAAAAAAACACCGTGTTTTAATTATGTTATTTTCAATCTACTTTCTTCTACTTGTGTCAAAAACTAAACCATTTTTTTATTGCATTTTTTAAACTATTTTTTATGTATATTTTATCATGCTTTCACCTTTCATACATTTTTAATGCAATTAATTACATTTTGAGGTCTATAAATATGAATTAAAACATGGTCAACACCATGGACATGACTTTTGGGACCTAAACCATGGGACTTTTGTGACAAGGAACTTGTTATAACAAACATTACAACACACTTAAAATGATGCCTATAGCTATGACTCATGACACTAGATGCCAAAATCAATACTAACCTGAAATTTTTAGTTAAAATTATTTACAATATTTCCCCATTATTGAATTTTTTTGCATCATCTATATTTTTTCCCAATTGTTTACCAAATTAAATTTGGGTTTTGAAAAAATGGGGTTATATGGTTTTTATTTCAAGACCATCCCAAAGCTATTATTCCAAAAAATCATTAACCAATTTAGCAAGTCCATGACATAAAAAATAACTACAAACCCAAAAAAATCCACATAAAAAGTGTCCCTTCTCATGAAAAATCCATTAGAATAAAAAAAAAGGTCATGAAGTTCCAAAATTTTCATGAAAAATCAAAAAATTCCATGAGAATACACATGTCCATGGGCCCACCACAAACATAGTTTTTGTGACTTGAACTATGGGGTTTCTATAATGAGCAACTTGCTAAATTTTTTAAATATTAAATTCATAATATCTTAAAAAATTTCATGAAAAATCAGAAAATTCCATGAGAATACACATGTCCATGGGCCCACCACAAACATGGTTTTTGTGACTTGAATTGTGGGGTTTCTATAATGAGCAACTTGCTAAATTTTTAAAATATTAAATTCACAATATCTTTAAATCTTCGAAGGAAATCCTTCCCCTCCTCATAATTACTAAATCATGCACAATAATCAATTATATTGATTTTGTCACCATCTTTTTTTGGTTATTCTAACATGGAAAATCAATTTCAAACCCTATAAGGGAGCCAAAATCAATTTCATCCTCTACTACAAGCTAACATGGATCATTTAACAAATTCAAGATTTTTTAAAAGTTGGTGAAATTTATGTCATTTTGAATCGGTTGTTCATAATGCGCTCAATATCATCTACCATGAAGGGTCATGTGAATGTAGGGAAAAATCTATGTGAAGACTACTTGTTGCCACATTGGTACTTCATTTCTCCAAAAATATGGAATTTAGCAATGTTTTATTAATTCCTCCCTTTATTTATCCACCTACATTTCCTTTAAGCATTCTTGTTATCTTTAGTCAAAATGTTTACTTGCATAAACCAAAGGAAGTTTAAATGTTAAACTTCAAGACATGATGCACCTGAATTTTCTCAAGGGTGGAACATTCAATGTAGGTGCATTGTTTGCATATTCATCCAATATTTTACCCTAAATATATCCCTATTGATATAAAACTCATTCATGAAAAAGAAGGTTTGTTTTCTTTCTTTTGATTGTAATGGGAGGGTTTTATCTTTTGACTTTTTTGTTTCTTTTTTTTGTTTAACACAAAAGTTGAAAGATAAAACTCTTTGGGGTTGATGAATCTTTTTTTTTTCCTTTCCTTTTTTGGTTGTCAAGATTTTCAAATTTTGTAAGGAAAGAGGCATGGAGTTTTGTTTGTGGTTATTTTTTGTTTTAAGTTATAAATATGCACAATAAGAAGGTGATTCCAATGCAACTTGAGTTGTTCTATTACTAATATCACACATGAACAAACTTACTTTTGGACCATGCACTTTATAGATGTCAAATAAAAATTTTAAAACCTGCAAAAAGGGTGTTAGCCAACATTTGTTAAGGAAATGCCCTTGTAATGACTATGAATCCACTTGGTGAAACAAATGGTCATTTGTTAGTTCCACTTTTGGTTTTTGTCAATTCCACTTGTAATGTCAATCAACAATCACATTACAAGAATATTATAATGATAAAAATATTGTAATGATGTGAATCATTAGTTAAAAATAACCCATTATTGTTTAATGGAAATGTGTCTCACCAAGCTCTATGCATTTCAAAGTAGAATCAAGAAAAAAAAACCCAAGTGAACCAACCCCAAAAATATTGATATTATTTTTTAGTACAAAGTAAGGCTTTGAAAAATGATCTCCACTTCATGTATTCAAGTACAATGTTTTTGATGCCCATAAAAGCAATGAAAAAAACCCTCATGATGTTTAGATCTTGGAGAATGGAGTAAAGTAATAGAATTCGTGCAATGAGACAAACAATTTCTCCCATTCTTTGCAATGTTCAATCACAAGCAGTAGACCTTAGAGGACAACATTACAAACTCTACAACTATGTGAATAAATCCTGAACCACATTGAAATTATAGGTACTTATAAAAGCAATGAAATCTCCAAGCTCCACTCTTAAACACAATGATAAACATCAAAATATCAAGACCATGCTACAACATACAATCCAATTTGAAAGGCAATTTTTCTAGACGAACACAAGTCTTCATGCATATTAAACTTTGTATATCATCATCAATGTAAAATTCTTCATCATTATCATTGTCTAATAATGCATTGACATCTCCCTGTAATTCAACAACACTTGAGTTAGAATTCCTTTTATGCATGGCACTGTTAGGGGTTATCTCACTAATGTAGGTTTTCGCTTTAAATTTTATGGGCAAATTTTCTAGACGAGCATGAGTCTTCCTACATATTGGACTTTGATAAAATCATCTCCATTTTTCACTTCTTATAATTAGGCTAGTTGAAATTAGAAGTCCAACCTTCCTTTAACACACTTGAAGAAATCTTGTCCTTTTCCACTACCCAAATTCATTAGGTTTTTAGTGAAATGGGACAAAATTGACTAATATGCAACTTATATGGTTTTGGTAAAAAAAAGATTAATTAATTAGGACATTTTTAATGAATTTTTTTATAGTTGTTTTGTATAGTCACATGTTGCATTAGATGATTTTTAATTTTAAAATTTTGACATGGATATATGAGGTCCCAAGTTAATATAACATGGAATAAAATGCCAAATAATCATACAATTTTTAAAAAATGTTTCCAGTTTTTTTTTTTTTTTTAGATCATGGAATCATAGATCTTTTTTTTTCACGACACGTTGTGACAAAATTACCTGTTGTGAAACTTTATTTTTTACTTTGTCAAAAATAATTTTCGATGTCGTTTACCATTATGTACATGTTTGTACATTATATTTATATGAAATACATTGATACATGCATTCATCAAGTTGGAACGTAAGACCTCATGGAAACACACCAAGGATTTAACCACCAAAGCACTTCAAAACTTTATTATTATTATTGTTTTAAGTCATTATGTTTGGCATGAAATGTTTTAAGAACTTCAAATTTTAACCATTTTTTTTTCAAAATTTATTCAGATGCTACAAATGAAAACATGATCTTGAACTTATTTTATAATGTTTTTTTAAATTATAAGATATATATATATATATATAACATGTCATAAAAAAAATTACCGAATGTCATGAATATTCCAACAAATTTATACCTTCATATACATGGTGTACAACCAAAACATTGTTAAATCTTCTTGTGGATGATCTTGAAAAACACAACAAATTTGAAAAAATGAAAAGATTAAAGAATCATTGATCTAATTATTATTATCACAATTTATAATTCATTCATTTATTTATTTTTTAAATAAAAATTTGAAATTTTCCTTTAAATATTTAAACACAAACTATATCAAAACAAGCCCCAAAAATTGATAAATCATGTTTAAAATATAAATAATAAGTCAAAAATATTGATAATTTATTATGATAATAATAATAATAATATCATAATTATTTTTAATATTTTAAATTAAAAATCACTATTTTTTTAGCATATTATTTTTCATACACCAAGAAAGAAAAAATGGGAAAAAACTTAAAGATTATTTATGGGGGTTTTTGGTGTGGCATTGTGAACAAACATTTGTCCATATGATAGTTTTAAAAAATTAGGGAAAAACATACACTCTAATTTACATAAATGTATAAAAATTTAATACATGAAAAATATATAATTTAAAGGTCTACATGCATCATAGACTTTGCATGCATAAACATTTGACCTAATCATTAACCCATTCAAATATAAATATGAAACCGGTTTAGTTTTTATACATCAATTTCAAAAAAATATGGTGAATGCAAAATGTAATTTTTGTGAGTAATGGATTTAACACATTCAAATTGAATTATTCAACTCATGTGCAAATGTTGATAATTCAAGAGATGTGAAAAATTCACTAATTTGTTCAAGTATGAATGCGAAGGATTAAGTTGTTATGCATGTTTCAATATATACTAATAAATGCAATATGCAACATTTGAATAATGATTTCAATAAGTTCAAAATGAATGATTAAAATCATGTAAAGATGTTGATAATTCAAAAAATGTGAAAAAACTTAATAAATCACTCAAGTATAATTGCAAAGCATTGAATTGCATGTGTTTCAATATATTTTAATAAAATATATTTTAATAAGTGTAAAATGCAACTTGTGAGTAATGGTTTTAACATATTAAATGTGAATGGTTTAACTCATGTACACATGTTGATAATTGAAGAGATGTGAAAAAAATCACTAATTCATTCCAAATATAAATGTGGGGTCCTAAATTGTTACATGTGTTTTAATAAATTATAGTAAGTGTAAAATGCAACACATGAATAATGGTTTTAGTATGTTAAAAGTTAATGGATCAACTCATGTACCATGTTGATAATTGAAAATCATTAATCAATTAAATGCATTATGTAAATAAAGTTAAAGGCTACTTCAATTTCCACATCAACAATTTGAAATTATTAAAACATAAAATAGGGTTCAAATTAACTCATAAGTGAACAACATAATGAATATAACAATTATGAACAATATTGACCATTAGTTAATGCAACAAGGCATTTGCAAGCTTAATATGGTTAAATGTAATTAAAATGTGGTCAAATCAAATAATAGTCAAATGTGTGGGGGTGAAAAAAGACAAGATTTCTTCTTGTTCTAGGATGAAACCAATCATGTCCTTAAAAAACTATCTCCAACATGCCCTCCTCCACTAATTCCATGGCAACACTTTAACACATCTCCTCAACAACATAGAATGTTAGGGTAGATCAAGTGATGCCATTATGTTTGTTGAATCTTTTGAAAATGGCATTAAGACTTTATTTACATGTGGTTTTCCACATCAAAGTAGTTAAGTCATCATGGAGGGTCTAGTTGTTTGATTTAGCTTCAATCATTTGTGTAGAAATGTGGGTTTAATTCCAAAAATCCCCAACACCTAAGTCATAATTTTGCATGATTTTTTTACTATCTCCTTTTTCTTTTTTTGATAAAACTAAGATTCTTTTTCAATCCCAATTTTAACTTCTATGCCTCCTTTACTTTAAAATTTGCTTTGGGTTCATGCCTACATATATAGTTGATGAACATTTGACCAAACACCACTTTATCAACCTTTTCTGATCATATCTTGCCTAGAGAAGATGATATGATTGTATGTACAGTTTAGACCTACTTGCAAATGAGCAAGTATTGATTTTCATTGTCCTTAACAAAAAATTTAATTGGGATGGATAACAACAAAAGTTCTTCTTCAATGAAAATACACCTCTTTAATTTCAAAACCAACCAAGAAATGTAGGTAGTTATAGGGCTATTGAAAAGGCCCATGCTCCAATAGGAATGGGTTACAATAACAATAGACTACACACTTACTAACACATAGATTCCACGTTTTCACACTTGTTACAAATGTTTTGGTGGTTGCCAATACCTTGAAAGGATTTCGTCCTTGAGGATGTTAACCATGAAAGATGTGAGAAATAATTGATCCACTTGTGAAGGCCTTTAATCTTTAAGATTTCTAGATACAATTATGAAGTTTTGTCCATTAACATGCATCCATCAATGAACCTTACAACAACTTTGAAAGTTGTGACAAAGACAATTGGAATGTTTTTTTGATTGATAGTTATCTAACTCTAAACTTGTTAAACAAATACACAAAACTTTATGAATATTTTGGCATTCCATCTTGGATAGAAGTAAAAATCCCACATGCTATACATAGTTATTCATAAAAAAATTTCACTATTGTAAATGATTATGTAAAAAATCACATTCTTAACAAAACAATCAATAGAATTAAGCACATCAAACACACTTGATATGTTTCCACATTGGGCTCTAAAGGACAAGGAACATCCACCTTTTTAAGTAATAAACAATTCCATATTGCACCATGGGCAATTTCAAATTGTTCATCATTTTACAAAACTACAAACATGTTGTATTAGGTGTGCAAAGTCACTATTGCTTTTAACAAATGTAAACAAATATGTTGCCTCTTGGTAACCTCACATGCCATTGGAATCTTGTTGTTTATTAATATAAAAGAAACTTCTCCTTCAATTTTCTTAAATGAAAAAAAAAATTATCCTTTTCCACCCTAACACATTATGACTACTATTTGATTTTATTACATTTCAATCACATTTGGCCATCTTAATGTTGTAAGTGGTTTGTTGCACTAATTAATGGTTAATATCATTCATAGTTGTTATGTTCACTATGTTATTCACTTATGAGTATAATTTGGACCTTTATTTTACTTTTTAATAATTTCAAATTATTGACGTGAAAATTGAAGTAGCCTTTAATTTTATTTCCACAATGCATTTAATATGTTAGTGATTTTTTTGACATCTCTCCAATTATCAACATGATACATGAGTTGTTCCATCAAGTTTTAACATATTCAAACCATTATTCATGAGTTGCATTTTTTACTTACCATAATTTATTAAAACACACGTAACAATTTTAAACCTCACATTTATATTAAAATGAATTAATGATTTTTTTCACATCTTTTCAATTATCAACATGTGTACATGAGTTAAATCATTCACATTTAATATGTTAAAACCATTATTCACAAGTTGCTTGCATTTATTAAAATATATTAAAACACATGCAACTTAGCATTTTGCAATTATATTTGAATGGTTTAAATAAAATTTTCACATTTTTTTGAATTATCAACATCTTTACATGAATTGAATAATCCATTTTCAACTTATTAAAATCATTATTCAAATGTTACATCCATTACTCACAAATTACATTTTACATTCATCACAATTTTTTGAAATAGATGTATAAAAGTTAGGCAAGTCTCATATTTATATTTGAATGGGTTAATGATTAGGTCAAATGTTCATGCATGTCAAGTTTAGGATGCATGTAAACCTTTTAATTATAATATTTTCATATATTAAATTTTGACACATGTAAAATAAAATGTATGTTTTTCCCTAGTTTTTTAGGCATCATGGACAAGTTTATTATTATGAATGTTCATGATGTCACACCAAAATCCCCAAAAAATAATCCCTAAAAATTTCCCCATTTTTTTCTTTTGGTGTATGAAAAAGAAACATGTTTTAAAAATTGATTAATTTTTTATTCATTTAAATATATTATTAACTAATTTAATATTTAATATTTGTATTTTGAACATGATTTATCAAATTTTATGGCTCATTTTGTTATAATTTTATGTTTAAATTTGTATTTTAAAAATTAAATAAATGAATGATTTTTTTAATTTCGAATTTGTGGTGTTTATCAAGATCATCCACAAGAATATTTAACCATGTTTTGGTTATAGACCATGTATAAAGAGGTATAAATTTGTTAAAATATTTTATATTTTGGCTACAAGTCCTAGAACCTATTTGTAGGATTATATGATTAAAAAAAATTATGGTTTTTTTTTGGGTTTTTTAATAATTAAAATTCATTTGTTGTTGTTGATGGCCTTTTTTATGTTTGAAAAATTGTGGAAATTCACCACAAAAAAAGGAAAAAAAGTTAGATCATTAATATTTATTTTAAGGTTTTCAAAAAATTGGATAAGCTTTATAATGATTTCAAAGATTGAGTTTTAAAATTTTCAAATAAATTTGATGTTGGGATTGTGTTTAAGGTTGGAATTATTAAAATTAATTTTAAATTTATTCATTAGGAGTAATCTTTTTGTTTTTCAAATTTTTTTTTCAAATTTTTGGCATTTTGTTTGTTGTTTCCATGTTTCCTTGAATTTGCACAACTTTTCCATTTTTTTCCCAATAAGAATTACCAAGCTATGAAAATTTAAAACCAAAAAAAACATGTTGGTTGGGGGGTGGGGGCAGCAGGGGGGGGTGGGGTGTAATCCAACTATTTAATGCCTTCACCAAATTATGTTACTTTTATTTCTCCAAAGAAAACAAAAGTAACATATATTCTTACATCATAAAAATATATATAATTTTTTTTCTGATTTTTTTTCAAATTTTATAATTAATAATTTATATTAGTGTATGATTCATGTTTTAAACAAATATGGTATTAAGAATTAAATGGCTATGTTGATTATTTAATTATTTAATTTCTTTTTTTTGCCATGTTTGCCAATTTAAAAAGGCAACGACGTCAACAAAAGACTTTTTTGAAAGAATTTTTTTTTTGGTCAAATTTAAAATATATATCATTAATGTTTTATAATAAATTATAGTCAGTAGCCATAATATTGAAGGATTTAAACAAGTTTCTAACCCCATAACTTGTCTATAACCAAATGTGGTTAAATCTTCTTATGGATAATTGCCATTTTAGCGATTGCAAAAATAAACTAAAATTTTTGTACCTATTCATATTGGGGAAAATAAAAAACTTACCATTTTTCAAAAAAAGACCTATTTTACATAATGAAAATAACATTGTCAAAGATTTGATGATAACATTCTTGAATTCACATTGAATTCACAAAGATTGTAGGTCAATTTCAACAGAAAAAAATTTTAAAAATTATTTATGAAATGATATTTTGAGTGTTTTTTTAACATTTTATATTTTAATATATAATATATTTTTTGAACATATTATTGAATAAGCTTCAAAATCATGTTTTGATTTGTAGCATTTGAATATATATAATAATGTGTGTTAAAGTTTGAATTTCCTAAACAATTGCATGCTAAACAAAATATAGTTTATTTTATTTTATTTTATTAATGAGGTCTTGAAGTGGTTTGGTGGTTAAGATCATGGTGTGCCTCCATGAGGTCTTGGGATCAAACCTTGATGAATGCATTAATGTATCTTGTATAAATGTAATATAAAAATATGTAAATCATGAGCATTAATGATGTCAAAACTCTTTTTTGACAAAATTGGAAAAAAAATTAAAATAATTTTTTTTCAAGGCATGTAATTTTGTCACAACATGCTGTGAAAAAAATATGACCCATGACTCCATGATCCAAAAAACTAAATTTAGCTTGGGTTTACATCAATTCATCAATTTGAATACATGAAATCAATATTGTGGGTACAATTTGGATTGAAAATAATATTTTCTTTAAAGGTGTTGTTAACCTTTTAATGCATAATTTATCAATTACATTGCATACTATTAGAATACCTATACAATTAAATAATTTCAAAATTAGTTAAAATCAAGATGATATAGATCTTTGAAACTGCAAAATTTCTCTAAACTTTCAAAAGTTGAAAAGACTTGTGATGAATAAATCCCACCATACATGTATGGAGAGGTACAAATCTTGATTCAATTAGGTAAGCCTCTTCCATGAAAGATCTCACAAGCTCTACACTTGAGGCCTTTTGACTATAAAGGGCGTGTCCATCCAGGAATTGATGCTTTAAAAAGTTTGGAAGGCCTAGAGGTTGTGTTGTTGGTGTGATACCTTTGAACTATGGCATCTTGGAAATTTTCAATAGCTCCATGGTTTCTTTTAGACCATATGTTTGGATGATAGTTAATGAATGTGGTGCCCATCCTCCTTGATGTCAAGCACTTTCAGTGCATAATTTCTCATGGGAATATGTTTGAACAAATACCTGCCAATAATATAAACATCATGTTTTGATAAATTTTGTGATCATTTGCAATTAGGTTACTCAATTCTTAGGAAGAATTGAACACAAACATGATTTCCAAACTATAAAACTATTGTTCAAACCCTACATAATTGTGTGAAAAATGGATCTACAAACATGCCATGAAAAGTTTATTATAGGAGGTCACCTATATGTGAACACATAATTGTGTTATGTCTTTAAACACAATGGCATGTTGCATGCCATGAATTGTGACACGATGTCCATCCAACAACTTTCAATAGAATTTGTATATAGATTACAAGTTTTTTTTTATTAATAGGTTTTCTATGGGAAGGTTTTCTTCTTTTAGGCCAACAAAAATGGGCCGATTAAAAGTAGTCAATATTTTTACAGTGCAACCTCCCAAAACATTTGTCAGCTCTAGTGCATGAATCTCCCTAAAATATATTCATAATAAAGCAAAAGAAGCACAACTTGTGGATTGTTTATAATTATGGACATTTTAATTGTCTTTTCATTCTTGTTTATGTTGAAATGCACAATATCAATCAAATTTGATGTTCAGGATGTATATTTCACTATTCTTGAACATAAATGTTGTACATGTGCCACTTTCTTGCCTGCTCCATTCAAAAATGATGCAATAACTACCAATAGTAACACCTCCATTAACACACACAACTTTCCACTAATCAACTACTCATTAGAGATCAACTCCAACTGATCAATGGTTACTTGAACATGTGTTACGAATATAGGATGTGCTTGGTGTATTGTTTCAAGTTTATTTGACCTAGTAGATTTAATTATGCCCCTCTTCCACCTTTTGACAAGGCTATTTGTTTTAGATTCTAGAAGTTACCACATACAAAGTAAAAAACCTAATTCAATGACCATTTAAGGTATTCAAACTCCACATGATATCCCTCTCTATCTCCTCCTTTACATTGAGCAATAGCAAGGATGAAAGTTTGCCCTATAGTGTAGGATATTGGGAAGGGCAAAACTTGAAACTAATGTCCACCCTAAATGGCAACTAAGTAATCACAATGATGAACTTTTCTTAGAAGTTTAGATTTGCAAATTTTATTAATTTTATTTCAAAAATACTTATTGAAACCCTAATTAGCTTACAAGGTTATGAATAAACACAAATAATGAACACACTTGAAAAATATTGAATCCAAATCTCATTGACCATACACATAAAACCAAACAATATAGGATTGGCATTGCTTAGTGTCTAGGATTCAACAACCATTAGATCCTCCTCCATATCAATAGCCTCATCAAATTTGAATCCTTTCAAAAAAACATTTAGCCTCGCATCTTTTCTTGCACCATGCTCACATGCTTGACATTACAATTTTTTCTTCACAACCTTGTTCACACAAATTAGTGAAACATATAGTAGGAAAAGTGGGAGAACCAATGATTTGAGAGAATTTGGTGATTCCTCAACTACAATTGGCCATCTACCTAGGGATGCCTCTTTCATAATTGTAGAATCAATGTAATGTGTACTTTTGCGAATTAGAGATCGAAAATGGACTATTTGGTCAACTAAAATTCTAGATGCCAAATCACCTTGAATATTGTGGAACATACTACAATTGCCATTACGTAGTGTTTTTTGTCTAAAATTCATAGATGTTGTTGATGACATGGATTTAATCTAGCCAACAAGTTCCCATACGAGGTTAATTTGTTCATCCTTAAGAAAGGAAATCACTAGCAAATTCCATTAATACCTTTAGAAGGCAAGATAATTTTCCAAAATGTAATATCCCCGTGGTGAATGACAAGATGTTCAAGGTGAAAATGCCAAAATGTGAAAACATTACAATCAATGACAACTATAGAATGTAATAATGTTACTCTAAAACAATCATTCGCAATATTGATTTCAATATTTGGAATTGCCTTAAAAATCACATCCGAACTCTTTCTCTCAACCCCTAACAATTATAGAATATCCAAGTATGTGTCTTGTACTATATTGTTCTTAATGAAATGTAGTCTAGCATCATGAAATAGAGTTAAATTGGTATCCAATTTGAATAATGAAACTCGTGAGCTTTTTCATGATGTGACTTCTTGGTGTATATTTCCTTGAAATTGAATTTGAGCTACCATCTTCCACAAATCATTAAACAATTTACACAAAGTAAACATGCAATATATTTTAAGGGAGGTTGATAATTAATAAATAGAATTTATCATTTGAAAAAAAAAATAATGAAGGAATCATGCAAATAACAATGTGGCATTCTAGGCAAACAATTGCTTTACCATCCTATAATCAATTAAACACAAATGTAAAATGTTTGAGGATGGATTGTAACTCGTAACCAATAAAACACATACCTAAAATTCTCCTTAATGGTGAGATAAAAACATATATCATTCACTCACTTGACATGGAAAACCATTCCGCCACATATTTTGCCTGAAACAAAAATACCATTATAAGTTAATAATAGCCACCAAACCAACCAAACCTTGTGCAAAAAATGCATCAAAGGAAAACAAAAAAACATGACAAATACTCTAGAGATGAAAAGAATAAACAAAACTTAAATCAAGCTTCCACAATTTGGCTTCCATGTGATGCATTTTCTATGTTTTTTCATGTTTGTTCGTCATTCTTTGGCGGGCCTCTTGCCTCCTCTTCCTCACTTCACTTGCCTCAAATGAACTAATAACCTAGTCCAATAACTAATAACTTAATTAGAACTAGTAAGCTAGTACTCACACTAACTAGTAACTTAGTTTTAACATTTGATAGTAGCTTAGTTTGCATTATGAACATGTGCTTAATAAGAACAAAGATTCTATTTGGCATTCTATTTGGTGGCAAGTTAAGAAGAAACATAGATTTTATTTGGCATGAAGTTATTTACTATGGGGGTTTTGGTTTTGATTAAAAACACTTTTGGATACCCATCCAACCCTTTTTATATAAGGAAAAGGAGGAAATTGATCTCCAAATCACATATACATTTTTAAACTAGTCCCAAAAAAAAACAACAACAACAACAACAACAACAACAATGCGTTATATGAAAAGTAAATTACAATGGCAATAAAATTATTGTTTGAGTGCAAGAAGTACATAACAAAAGCAATTACAACTCATTGGACTCATTTCACGATGCAAATGATGCAATGGGAATGATGAAAATAGAAGAAAAGTAATGATGAAATTTCGTGGGTCATGATCACTATCAAATGTGTTAGCCATAATAACCAATTGCAATTAATGCATGCGATTGCATTGTGGCACAAGTTCAAGCTAACCTTTGATGTAGAAGAATAGTTGTGATGACACATCAACAGGCCAAGAATGATGTGTTTAATAAGGAACATATTTTTTAGCTTCAAAATAATTTCATCAAGGTGGTTATGAAAAATGCATGTCACATTTACATTGGAGTAGAAACACATGTTTCAAAAATGTCCACAATACTTTGTCATCATTTTCACCATTACATTTTCCATGAAAATTAATCAATTCCACAATCCATGGCCATTTTTATATCATAATGTTTTCCATGAAAATGTTTGTGATACATGGTCATCATTTTTGGCATGGCATTTTTTAATGAAAACCAACTATTTTTATGATTCATTTATCATAATATTCTCTATGAAAATGAATCCTTTCCATGATCTTTCTTTTCCAATGATTGGCTTAAAAAATTGCACTTCTTTCAACTAAAGATCAAGAAGCAACTATTTGATCTATTAAAATCATGGACACCAAATATTGTGGAACATTTTATGATTACCATTACGTAATGTTGTTTGCCTATAATTTGTATACATTGTTGATTGTATAGATTTAGTCCAACCAATAAACTACAACATGAATGTAATTTGCTCAACTTCAAGAAAGGTGATCATTAACAAAATTTCACCAATACCCTTAAAAGGCAAGTAGAATTTCCAAAATGTATTGTCCCCATGGTGAATGTTGAAGGTGAAAGTGCCAAAATGAAAAAACATCACAATCAATGTTCACTATAGAATGTAATAGTGCTACTCTAGAGCAATCATTCACATTATTCACCTCAATATCTAAAATTGCCTTCAAAGTTACCTTAAAGTTGCTTTTCTCAACCTATATAATTGTAAAAGTTGCAAATATGTGTCATGTATTGCATTATTTCTAATGAAGTGCAACTTGGCATCATGGAATACATTCAAACTAGTTTCCAATTTGAATGTTGAAGTTCATGAACTCTTTCAAGATGCGATTCTTAACGTGTATTTCTTTGAAACTAAATTTGGGCAAACATCTTCCACAAATACCAAACAATTTGTAGAATGTAGACAAATGATGTATTTTAAGGCGTTTAAAGGAATGAAAGAATGTAATGTTTGGAGTCTAGTCAACCTTTAATAACGTCATGGAAAAAGATTTGTGAAATCTAATAAACATTGAAAAAAATGGAAATATATTAAAAATATATATAATGTGGTGTATATAATGCACATTTTCAAGGATTTCAATTCCTTTTGTAGTGTGCATTTGTTAAGTTAATTATTGTAATTGTGTTACTACAAAACTAATTTTTCATATTAATTAGAAGTATTAGAAAGGAGAAGTAATCACCTTGAAAATTTGAAACAAAGTTACATACTCACGGACTTAGTGTTCAAAGTAGTATTCATGGTTGATGAAATGAAAAATTGTGGTGATGAACAAGGATTAAATATAACTTTTTTTCAATCCTATAATCCTATTATTGAATCATGTGAAGGAAATGATGGAATAACTCTTGAACAATTGTAACAACCAACTTTTTTAATTAAAAAAAATGTAAAGCAATTAAAAAATCTAAAGGAAGTTGTTACAAAGGAGTAATTTCTTAAAAAAAAACATAAATACACATTAAAAAACTAAAATTGTTATGATAAAAATTGAATTTACAACATTTCTGCATGAATTTTCGAAAATAAATCCTTTCCTCAAAATTTTGTTCCAAATGTATTATATAACCTTTTTTAGCCTTTCATTTTGATGAATAATCTTTTAAATTTCTAAAAATTTTCATGCATCGAATTATTAATCACATAAAATAATGATAAAAAACAAAAAAAGAAGAACAACAAAACAAAAGAAGAAATCAAATTATTGTGGTGTGAAAAGAGGTAGTATAAAATCTGATCGAATCCTGGGTTTTGCGTCAAGCGACTCAGTGTGGCGGCGCTCCATAATGGACTGCATAGAATTGCATGGCTTTTCCTTTGAGCTATG
>Ga0116227_10006302_pt1 | contig 24163 bp, 10 predicted proteins | sample S1TSphgellanicum_FD_89693 | JGI IMG/M metagenome (GOLD analysis project Ga0116227, IMG submission 89693) | Host-associated microbial communities from peat moss isolated from Minnesota, USA - S1T2_Fb - Sphagnum magellanicum MG | ecosystem: Host-associated > Plants > Peat moss > Unclassified... | reverse complement strand
TTGAAAATTTTCGCCAAATTTTGACCTGGAAAATATTATTTCAATCTATACAAAATATTTGAAAATTTTTTTTTCCAAATCTCCAGATTTCTATAATAAGTTCCAGTGGGTAGCCAAGAATACAGAGAGCATTCTGAATTTTTTCTACTTTCATATCTAGTCTGTAGCCAAATTTGGCTAAATATAATCATCACTTTGGCTAACATCACAAAGTCCTTAAAAGGAATCCTGCACTGTGCCCTAATGTTGTACCCCCCAGCTAAGCTACCCATCACGTATCACCTCACATTAGTGGTCATTTTGTCCTAACCTAACTAATAGCATACATACCTTGCATGATGGAAACAAACTTTGAATCTCAAGGAAGAATTAATGACAACAATAAAGAAGGCAAGGGGGAAACAGAAAAAGGTTTGCTGACTCTTTTGGAGTGACATTAATTAGTTCGATTTAGCTCTTCTAGTTCATCCAACAAATGCAACATTCCACATCTTAAATGTAGCAAAATTTGAACTGGGATGGGGCACAAGAAAGATATGGGCTCAATGGAGTATCTAGGTGACCTTGGACCTCTATGATCATGTCATGTGTGGTCCCATAATTAATTGGCCTTGCCTACCAAGGCAAGGATATTGCATTTACATTCATTATAGAGTATAGTAGCTTAATGGATTTTGGCCCCTAGGTAATAATAGGTCTATTTTTACATGAGGATTTTTGAAAGATGATATTTTGTCTTGTGTTGAAAGTTGAGATTAGTTATAGAGCTATAATATCTGGAAGGATTTTGGTTTCTTTTAGAGGATTTTTTGAGGATTATATTTTTTGCATGGTGAAATATTTTAGTTTCGATAATTCCTCTTTTGCCTGCTGTGATCTGCCTTCTAGTTTGCCATTTTAAACATGGAAACAAACCCAAAAGGGTGTGTAGGATATTTTATAGCACCCAAAAACATTCACTTTTATAATTAGAAATTACCATGGTATTTGCAAGGTTGTACAGCTTTGGTTGGGGGAGTGAGTACTGGGAATGCTTGGGTGAGGGAATATGTCCTATATTTAATAAATATTCAAAACTCAATTTGATATTCTCTTTTTTTTAATTATTTTTTATATTCCACAAGTTGAGGTTATGCAGCAAATCAATAGATGTTGAGTATTAATTAATTAGAAACTGACAATTATTAATTAAGTGTACTTTCATGAACTTTTAAAAGGGTTGAGTAGTCTACTTTTAGAAGAGTGGAAGAGTCATTATTATTCTGTCTCATCTAGTTGCTGATTTTCTCATATGCACCTACTACACAGTTGCTTGATTTCTTTGTAGTAAACAAGACCCATTGAAATTCATATAAAAACACAATGTAAAAACAAAATACTTTTATTTTTCTAGGACTTTTGACATAGTTACTGGGTATTTATCAAAATCATTTAATTAATGTCAAATTGGCCGAGGTATTAAGTCTTTTCCCAATTTTCAAATTCAATTGAAACTCTTTGGTTTTGGTGCAATAACCTAGGGCTGCAATAACATAGGAGTTTTTTAATGCTAATTACCAAATTTAGGATTTAAAAATATATATACATAGTGACACTTGGAGAGATCAATTTCAAGAATTTTTTTGAAAATCTAGCAATTCATGTGGCAAGTGTACAAAATTGCTGTGAGTAGGTACAAAGTTGATCAAAGTTGCCCTTTTCCACCTTTCACACATCCAGTTTATTCCTCTAGTAAGTAAGTACTGCAAAATCTCTTATTCATAATAACTGAAAATACCAGAGAGTTGGAGAATTTGCTCAACAGTACATGTCATAATTCTATAAGTTAGTTTATACGTCTGCACAGAACCGCAAACATTTGTTTGCATTGTATTAAAAGGTTGCCTCCTCTCCTGCAATTCTGGACTCCTACTACAATTTCCGAAGATCTCCAACAGTCTTCTGGTGTCATCTCTTACACATTGTAAGAGATTTACTCTTTTGGGAAATCAATGTGACTCCAGCTCCAGCATCTCAAAAAGACCAGGGGTTGCACCAAAGGACATCCCTGTGATGATGGTCCCTAGAGTTCTTCTTGGCATACCTAGCAACTCTAAGGTTTTTTTTTTAAATTTTATTTTTAACACACTTTTATAAAAAAAAACTTATAGTTATTATTTAGGCATGGGCAAAGGTTCAAACTACATGGGGCCATGGGCTTCACCAGGAGCTGCTCTGCACTCAGCTCGGCCTTGCATGGGTCCTTAATCCGATAATGTCCATGGCCCTGAGCTTTACAGACCACATTAAATTAATTTTTTTAAGGTAATTATGCTGCAATATTAATGATTATATCCACTTAAAAATTCCAATAAGTAATTTGAATAATTAATTTAAAGTAATTAAATGAGTAATTTGAGAGGACAGTGAACTGTCTGCAAACTCACCTACTCTCTCTGAGTTCTAGTTGGGAGGGGGCATTACGATGGATGAAGAAGTTGAGAGCTTCATGGATGACAACTGGAGCGCAGGTACAAAGAGTCAACTCAAGAAACCGGTCAGCTGAACCGGATGAACCAGTCATCTTTGGGACTGTTGGATTTTCTTGGCGTGCCAATTTTACCTTTATTACTTTCCACCGACAATTCCCAATTTACCATAAGGGTAATAGTACAAAGGTTGTTCAGGAAGGCAAAAAAAAGGCTCACTTTCGCCTGGAATTGTTTTTTGAAATCGCCATATTTAGACATTCTGTTGTCCTTTAAATGTAGCATGATTTCTAACCTTTTTCTACTTCCCTCCTCTCTGACTTGTAGTCAAATTTTTTGGCTAAGTCCTCTGGTGGATGATTTGCCAATCCACCTAGTACCCACCTCACAAATTTGAAAATAAAATAAAATAAAATAAAACAAAACAAGGGGTGTGTCACACTGTGTGGCCTTGCCAATTACATTAACACGTATCTTAAGGCAAAAGAAGAATTAAGGAAACTCAAATATTTCACCATGCAAAAAATGTAATCTTCAAAAATGTAATCCTCTAGAAGAAACCAAAATCGTTCAAGATATTATCATAACTCTATAAGGAATCACAAAGTTTCAACACTAGCCCAAATATCATCATCTTTCAAAAATCCTCATATAGAAAATAGACCTATTATTATTATTATTATTATTATTACCTAGGGGCCAAAATCCATTAAGTTAACTATACTCTATATTGAATCTAAACACAATATCATTGTCTTGGTAGGCAAGGCCCAATAAAATAAAATAAAAATACTGTTAAAATAGGTGTGGGTGCTACAATACTTTGAAGAAGAAGAAGGGTAAACTCCAAATAAATAAAACTTAGGTTGCCCAGAAAATTTTCAAAAAATGCGGTGTATTGGGGCTTGGGCACATTCAATGTGATACCGATTTTTTCGGACTGGCACTCAAAATAATCGAGGTTCTCAGCAGGTAAGGTACCACCTGTGGTTTTTTTTTTTTAATCTCTAGTACCAATGTAGCCTCTCTTGAGTTTTGAGTCTTCAGGGTACCAAATCCAAAAAAAACCACTGGAAATCATTCAGGCCTATTCCTCACTCTGTCTCTACCACGTTGCCTAAATTAGGCCAGCCCTAATTTGATGCCACCCACCACCACCACCATCACACCAATCTAATATAATTATTCAAGACATACCTATAGATCTATTAACTCCTTTAAAAAGTCCTCTTTGCATAGGATCTTTAGGTGATTGTTTGTTTTGGTTGATTGTTTGCTTTTGTTTTTTCTTTGGGTTGTGTCTACTTATGTTCTCATTTGCTTTGTACTTTTGACGAATGGGTTCTCATCCTTGATTTTAATTTATAGGGTTCTTTTTTTAAATTTAAAGTCTAAAATGTGCTTTCATTTTGGTTACATTTTGTGTTTATAGATTTATGTAATTTACGAGTGTATTTGGATGGCAGGTCTTTAAGCAAAATTTGACCTCCCTCTGAAAAATGGCATGCCCTTCCATTTTCTCAAGAAAGGCTCTTCCTCTCTTCTTCTTTTTTCCACAAGGATCTTCCATCTTTTAGCCTTGTAAATAATTCGATTTATGATTTCTTGGATACTTTCATTTGTTGAAAATTTTCAAGAATGGTCCTCTTTTTCACATTATCATGGTTAGTGAGTGTCAATTGAATTCTAACCTTTTATTGGGGATTGCACTTTAACTCTCACCTGAAAGCCAATTGGCATATTTCAATGGCGATAATGTTTTGTCAAAGATCAATTTTGTATTCAACAATTGCTACAAATTGTGCCTATTCCACCCATTCGATTAATATGCTACTTATTTAATACACTTGGGCTTTGTGTTGCTTCACATTGCTAGTGATGATCAATTGACATAAGGTCAGAATATTAGTGTATTTAAATTTTATTTAAATTAATTTTTTAAAAATATTTAGTTATTAAACATAAATAATTGGTGATCATATCTAGATCATCCATGAAATCATTTCCACTTCCATTAATTTTAGAATACAAATTTTAATTTCTATCTACTAAAACATTAACATTTCTAACACCCATCATATCATTTTGGGTATCCCTTGTTGCATCAAAAGCAATTTTTGGGGAGTTTTCAACATCCCCCAATGTTTTTCCAATTATGCTTCCTAATTTTATAAACACAACATTCATAAAAATAATTTAAACTTGTCAATGGATATTTCATTTTCAATGTTGATTTGAATATGTTTTTATTTTTTATTAAAACCATTATTAAATTGGGAATACCAAAAAAATAAATTATTAAGATGTGAATAATTTAGTTTTAAAAGGTATATTAATAATAGTTTATTTGTAATTTTGATTTGGAATGCAAACCACAAATTTAGTGCTATCATCATGTGAAATTTAGTGTTACCACTTGTTGGTATGAACACTATAAAAAGAAAAATATCAAATCCATTAAAAAACGCATAGAGTAAAGTATGGTTTAATGGTTTAAAACACACCAAAAACATGTTCCTTTCATATGAAACAAAATGTTAAAATTTAAAACATTTACAATGATTTGCAATCATGGTGTGTACATCAAAGGATTTGATTATAATTTTAAATTCATCTTCTAAAACATAAACAATGTATTATTTAATAGGCATTGAGCTTAAAAGTGTAATTGTTGAATGAAAATGTGAGACACACTTGCATTTGAATGTGAATCATGCACTTTTGAATGTTAACATGCACAAAAGAATTTAAAAGTTTTCAAGACTAAATCATAGTACCTTTTCAAGTTCAACATTAATGTGCCAAATAATTAATATAATTTGAAGATTCTAATTTGACGTTTCAATTTCTGATTTTCAAATTTTCAGCATATAAGGACTAAATACAACAATGTTCTTATTTTTTCATCAATTTCTTGCTATGCTTTTGGTTAGATTAATGAAATTCTTCAATTTTTTGTTGAACTGGTTGTGGGTTCAAATTAGGCCTCTTTGATTGAATTTTCAAAAGTTTAAACATTCAATGTTGTTTTTTTCTGAAAATTTTGGCAAAAGTGAAATAATATAATTTGTGCCGAATCTGAAAAGGTACTATGATAAAAAGGTACTATGATAAAAGGTTTGCTACATAATAATAGTAAATTGAAAGACATTTCATTTATGGTTAACATGCAATTGATTTAACCAAAATATTAAATTTTTGAGTAATGTAAAATTTGAAATCAAATGTGGGACTTTGAACATGTTTAAACTACATTAAAAAAATAGGAAATTTTTATGATTAAAAAAAATTGTTGTGATCCACTTTTATGGTTTTAAATATCTTGGCCATGTCAATTTGCAAGCATTTGTGTATTGTCTAGAAGCTAAGATCATTTCTTTTTCTTCTTCCCTTTTCACCACCTTCTATGTGTTCCTTTTCCCTTCTTCTAAAGCTTTTATAGAAACAAGTCATTCATCCGCCCATGCATTTAATTCAATTAATGACTCACATTAAAATAAAGTTATTGCCCCTACAACATATTCATGGGATGTAGAAAGCACACATGATTTAATAGATTCATAATATTTTGAAGATTGCTTGCATAATTTTGATTGATGTAGTATAAAGGAAATTTTAACACATGTTTGTAAAATAATTAATGAATTCTGAAATTTTCATGTCAAGAATAAAATATTTTAAATATTCCAATAAGACTATGCATTTTCCTTCACCAAAAACTTTTTTTGAAAAGAATAAATTACAAAATTTACACAAATAATTTGTATCAAAGATGCGAAGGTACTATAATAATAAATAAAATGTACATATAAAAATCCCATCCATGTGCAATAAAAAAAGATGGATTGTTCTTTCCTAAAAGGTGATATTTTTGCATAATGGACAAAGATCACCAAATGCATTTTAAAAGACATACAAATTTGATCTCATCAAGTCATGCTTGTTTTATGGTAACATTTTCACTTTTTATCTTATCTACTAAGGGTTTCCATAAATTGCAAAGATATTTTAACTTCGTATAATAAAAAAATCACTAATTCTTATATTGTAAGTTTATTAGAATTTATCATCAAGAAATGACATCTGTAATGAAAACAATGTTGGTAGTTTGCTCATATAATTAATGATGTTCTAAATTGAATGTTTAATCAATGAGTTGTTGAAAACACCTAATGAAAATATCACAAACTTCATTGATCATAAATACATAAAATGATCATATTTATTCAATAGAAAATTCATGCAAAGTTTTTGCTATATATTTATGATAACAAAATTTGAATCGTTCGACATGTCATTATTATTAACAACCATTGATTTTCTCACAAGACATGCACAAAATTATTTTTACTTATTTATTCATAATATGTACACAATCTTGTAACAATGATCAAACAACATCTTGCACGTATGATGTCTTATAAACATTCATAAATCCTTATTCAATTTTGTTGAAAATTGATTTTATGAGACAACAAAATGTCAAAAATGGATTTCAAAGATAATATTATTGATAAATATGTATTTTTTCAGCAATTATTTGTGTAATTTTCTTTTATATTATTACATCTTCAAGTTGTTTTATCTTTAACTTCATCTTGTTTAAATAATTTAACAAATGTGAAAGTTTTAAATGTTTAGGTTTTTTTCCCTCTCTTTTGAAAAATGAATACTAATCTCATTTAAATTATGCTTGTAGAGGTATAAATGGGTTGGTATCATATGGCTTGTGCTATATAGTGATGATGTGATGTACAAACTTAATCAAATGATCAAGACACACATCAAGATAACATTTTAACCAAAAAGAAAAAAATAGGAAAAACATTGAGGAGAATAATAGATCTTTTCTTTTTTTGATTCAATAATTTTTTCAATTGTTTCTTTTCACATAATGCACACATAATGAGATGAACATTGATTGTTGTCTAACAACTTAAATGAGTACAAATCAAAGTGAAGAAAAAAAATATATGTGTATACTCAAACATAGAAAACTTATGACAAAAAATGTTTCATCAAAAATCACAATCTACATGATAAAAACATAATTCTAATATCTTTAATTCTATGGTCAATCATCATTCTTGTTTTGTGTTTGAAACACATTTTGATTCATCATTACCAACATGAAATATGCTTTCACATTTGTTCCTTCTTGCCTTTTGTGTATATAACTCTTAGATAATATTTATATAATTGTGAAAAAATCACATATTTATAAAATTTATGAAACACAAAAAAACAGTAAATAGTGTATCATGCATTGAGTACCATGCATAGTATCAAAAAGATGCCATCATGGTTGTTTCCACATGCTAAATACAAAAGATATATTTTTGTTTTGACCTTTCGTAATGACATTTGCTCTTTCATTAACAAACTCTTAAACAATGTCAACATATCCACATGAAGCCTAATTAAACATGACATGTTCATATCTCAATGACATGACATGTTCAAATAATGTTGATATAACTTAATTTCTGACCAAAGCATCATAATAATATCTACAAACAAAACCCATTATCTACAAACATAAACCCTAAACCCATTATCTACAAACAAAAGCCAGTGGGGGGTTTGCAGAATCAACCAGATGTGGTTTCAGTTTGTAAAATGTGAAACATTTTTACCATCACCTGGGGAGGGTAGAAGCTGGGCTGCAGGTTATGAGTCTAGGGTTATCAAGGTTTGAGTTCTTACAACTCTTGCCTTGATAAAATATGAAATATTTATGACTAGGAATCAACTTAGCTCAGAATCAACATCTGAAATACTGAGTCTAGATCAAACATTTATTTTGATATACGTGATTTCATACCCAGAAAATACCCATATACCTTGACTGAGGAATTATGCTTTTTTTCATAACTTGGGCGTAATCAAAATCAGAGATTATTTCTGTTATGTATACTTACACAGAAAATGCAACATTATTTGCATACAACTCTCTAGTTTACCAAACATCATGGGAGAATATCACCAGTCATGATTTTGGAAATATTAACCACTGAATTGTAATCAATTTGTTTGTAAAAAAGCTAAGTTCCAGCATTCAGAAAAGCCGCAACAGACAAATACATATTGGGATTATTTGAACCAGCACCCATTAGTTCACCATCCATTGGAAAACCCTCTATGACCAGGGTTTTTTCTTTTTCTTTTTTTTCTTTTTTTTTCTTTTTTTTTCTTTTTTTTTTCAATTTCAGGATATTGAAAATTTTGCAATTTTTTTTCCACCAAAATTAGCAAATTTCCCAATTTTTGGGCTGGAAATAAAAACTCTGATTATGGCTCAGTTGTGGATGAAGGAACAATAGCCATCAGTGCAACCTGTCGATTGATGGATGGGTGGACAGAAAAGCACTTTTTCATTTTGGATAGATCAGTAGGTAAGTTATTAGCAGGTAAGTAGGTCTCTAGAGATGGGGTAAAAAAGAACTGGGTAACTAAATCTGCTCAGAGCGTAGTAGACACAGTAGAAAACAATGCTAAATATGAAAGAATTTTAATTTAAAAAAACCTTCTGTATTTTGGCTACTCTACTTGAGCCATGCACAGAACATTTGGTTACTTTTCTTCAATTTTTTGGTCGAATTATGGTTATTGAAAATCTCAAAATGTACTTGATTTTAACACTTTTAATTTTTAATTTCTCTTTTTGGCGATATATAGACAGCAAAAGAAAGGCTGTTAGAACACTTGGTTGTAGGGGAGGTTCCAATACAAGTGGGTTCTCCTGAGGGAGGGTCGTACGAGGGCAGTAGCCTGAGGGTGTTCCCGACCGATGGAGAACACACCAGTATGGGAACCTCCACATACATGAAAATCTCTTCTTTTTCTTTCATCCATTCTTTCCTTCTTGTTTTTTTTTAATTTTCCTGATCTGTCCTTTTCCTCTTTGTGTTTTTGAATTTTCCTGATCTGTCCCATCAAAAAATCTTTCCATGGGAACATGGGAACATAAAAATATAGCGAGATCTCCCCCACCGCATAACTCCCTGGGGATCTTCTGCTGGGGGGAGATCCCTCAAAATACAAAGAGAAATAAAAAGAGAGGTTTTTACGAACAGAAAAAGGAAAGCAAAAGTGAAACAGAGGAGGAGGAAAAGGAGAAGGTTCTCTTTCGTCCATTCTCAGGGGAATTTGTGAAAGGTCGCTCAGGCAGGGCCCCGGTATGATGTGTGCAGCAGCAGCGGCAGCTTCCGGTGGTTTGGAGGGAATTTAGTTTATGACTCATCCCACATTAATGTGCATACGGGAATTGGGGCTTCACAATTTTTTGTCTTGAATTTGAGCTATAAACAGGCATGGAGAAGTTGGGAGAAGCGTGTTGTTTGTCTCATCTCCTCTCCTCTTTGATGGGTTTTTCAAACTGCAAGTGAAGATGATGAGATGCTTTTCTTCCTCCTGTAGGTTTATGACTATTGGTACCGCTTGTATACCTATTTCTCCGATACTGATTGTTTTGTCAGAAAAAAGACATTAGAGTGTGGTCCACTGAAGCGTTTCTTCAACTTGAAATCTGTACGCTCTCTCTCTCTCACACGCACACACACACACAATCTCTCCACCCTCTTTTCCTCGTGTGCGTACAATCAATCAAAAGGGGAAATAGAATTAGGAGTTTCAAGCGGATATTTCTTTCTTTCTTTATTTATTAATTTATCTATATTTTTTTATATCTGTATATGTGTATTTAGCTTTAACCTGGTTAATTACTTTTAAACTTCAAAATTGAATGTTTTTTTTTAAAACTTTTGAGATCCGGTAGGTAGGATGTCCCCCCACAAGCTTTCTTGGCTTTTCTTACTTTGATCCCATTTGACACTGGTTGTTACAGTTATTTCTTCTTTTGTTTTTTCCTTTCTTTCTTTCCACTGTCTAAGATCTTAAAGCTCAGCCAAAACTGAAAAAAAGCAAGTAATTAATTAAGTAATCAATCAATTAATTAGTTAATTAATTATTTAAAATTTTAAAATAAGTTTTTTCTTATTTGTATCAAGCGCTTTTTTCTTAGTTCGTCGTGTGGTATGTTAATATGGCATCGGTTGAAATCGTTGAGCGGAACGAGAGAATCACATTCAAATAAATTTGACTAAACGAGACCAAATTGTCAACCTAAAAAGGAGCTCTCTCTCTCTCTCTCTCTCTCTCTTTCGGAGGAGCTACTACACCTACGTACAAACTTCCCGCTTTTCCAAGGGCGTGCGTGATCCAATTCATGTAGGGAGCGGGAGCAGGACAGGTACTTACTTAGCACATTTCATCGTAATGCACAAGTGTCTTCGTTGTTCCCTGTCCTGTCTCGTATCTGCCGCTGTCTTCTCACCAATTCCTTCCGCCCTTCCTTCCTTCCTTCAAGGCTCCTAGCATCATGCAATCCGTAAGGATGGCTTTTGCAATCTCTTCACTACTACTACTACTTCTACTGTTGCTCTTAATTATCTAAATACATTGTTCCGCTTGGGAATCGACGATCAGTCTCGCAATACGGGATCCTTCCTTCCTTCCTTCCTTCCTTTGATGTTTGTGTCGTTGCAACTGAGTTATAGGTAGTGTATTTCTTTTTTTTCTCTCTTTTTTTGCATTTTTGCTTAATATGCGAGCAAGTTTGCCATTTTCTTTTTCTTTTGGACCCAAGCTTCTTTCATCGGCATTGCCAATTTTGTTGTTTGTCCAAAATCCGTATCCGTCCTCGTCGGTCTTGAATTCCTCCTTCCGGAAACGTCCACCACCCTTCATCCATGCCTTCGATCGAATCTCCTCACTCACTCACTCACTCACTTTCTTGCATGAGTCTTGGCCTGACCCACTACTGACTGACAACAGGTTGTTGTTGTTGCGGAAGACTATATAATTTTGTTGCCATCCTCTTTCTCTTCCACCGCTATGTTAGGTACTTCCCAAGTCCAGCTCCATCAAGACTCCATTACGACATCAAAGTTTTCTTTGATTGTCCTTTTCCCACGAGTAGTGTACTCTCTCTCTCTCTCTCTCTCTCTCTCTCTCTCTCATCTCTTTCATCTCTTTATGGGTTCATGAGATCATGTGTTCTACTTCGCGTTTCCATCAACGAGCTTCAAGTGTGACAATATTCAGTTTTGATGCACGACATTGTCTTTCTTGAATACCCATGATCATCACTTGTATAGCCAATCTCGAACTTCGACTTACTCCTGAAAGCAAGACTTCTGCCATTTCTTTTTTCTTCATACTGGACGCTTGGAGCACCCTTGTCCAGGTTGCTACCGAATTGCCTTCGCCCCACCCCCCTATGGTCTAGGATCTTGTGAAACTATCAGCTACCAGTTCTCTTCTTTCTTTCTTTCTTGGAGTTTTGAATATCCACGTGTAGCCTCTCGAATTTTGACCTTGCCCCACCCCCATCGTCCACCTTTGTTGCTGTCTCCAGTAGTGCGTTTGCATTTGATCGAGCTCTCCTGTAAAGTCTGTGAACCTTTGTGTCCACTGTAGTCTTTTCATTGCCGGCCTTGTGCTGGACCATTGCAATAATATGGCCAAAGTTTTCGGTAGGAGAACGGGCACTTTCCCTTTGCAACAGCGCAGCTTGTCCCTTTCATCACTATAATCCTGGAGGTGACCAGCATTAGCAATCCTTCAAGAGCCTATTTATCAAGGCCTGACAGTGTGCTCGCTCTACAAAGGTGATTGGACCCCACCCATGGTTCCTGGCTTTCTGGTTGATCATATTTTCATACAGTCACATGTCATTCTTTGGGCTGGGAGCCCAGGTGTAATTTAGATTTCTTTGGCCTTTTTCTGAGGTTTGATTTCTTGTGCTCACCCACCCTGCACATTCTCATCCTGTCTTCAACTACATGTCACATGTACCTTTTGATTACTGGAGCATGTTATAGTTGCAGTAAGCCCAGGTCATGCCTCCAGGGTTAATCTCCCCCCCAGGGAGTCTAGGGCCATTGAAAAGACCCAACTGTGTGGCAAGATTTCTCAAGATTGATTGTTCTTGTGCTGACCTTCCTGGAGAGCCCCTTCCAGAGTGACTCAAGAATTGTTCTTGATCACAGCTTTAGAGGTTTTGGGTCCACAACCTAGGTCAGAATGTTTCATTGACCTTGACATGGTCAAAGAATGTACATACAGAAAATAACTTTGATCACTTGCACAGGCTGCAAATTTTGTTCCTCAATTCTGATCTTCTCAATCCACTAGTATTTCTTGCAGTCTGAAGGCTGCACAGGTCTACACAATGGAGATATCTGTTCAGGCTTTTCATTCAATTTATTTTCAAGAGTGTTCATAAATGTCTCTGATCTTCTGTACAGTGCATATCTCTTTCTGAGATTCTTATGCTTGTGCTGTTAATGTGATGCAGCTTGCCCCACAACATTACAAGCTGTACAAAGAAGTCCATGAAGGTCCTTGTTGTTTGTTTCTCATGGTAAAACCTATCAGAGGAAGGGTCCTAAAACGGAAGGAGAAGCTCAATCTTGAATCAGAAATTTGAAGAGATCACAGATCACCTTTGTTTCACAACAACAACAAATGGCAGTTACCGGGGACAAAATCGAGCCTTGGTACTGGCAAGATGATTGTTTCAAGCTCGACCCTGAGTCTCCTCTAGGTCTGTGATTTGACAATTTTTTGTGGGCCTCATTTTAGATGCGGGCTGTACTGCAAAAATTGAGTTTCAATTCCAAGTCCATAATGTTCCTTGGCACCTCTCAATTTATGAAGCTCAGCACATCTATGCATGTGGTGGATCTGTGGACCTACATATATGGATCATGAAAGAATTCTGACCACATGATTTTCCATGACATTTGCAGTGATATCTAGGTCTTTTTGGGAAGACCTGACACAAATTTGTGAAGCAGAATCCCAGTCCTTGTTTGCTTCAACTCATCCCATTGATGAAATACAAGAGGAAGCCCCTGCATTCTTCTACCTCAACAGTCAAGGTACTATTCTACCAGTGCTTTGAAAGTTCTACTCTGTGCATGCAATGAGATCTAGTTGAAATGATCACTGGATGCAAACCCCGAATTTTTCTGAATTTGTGTGTCAAAATTGATCTCTGTCTAAAAAGCATTTTGCAATGTGTCTGAAGTTTTGTAAAGTGCAAGGAGAATGTCTTCAAGCTATGGTGCAGATTTTAGCCTAGTATTATTAGATCTGATCTGAATCTTTTGTCTTGCCCATTGTTGTTTTCATCCTACTTCAAAAGTTCTGTATTCAGCATTTCTATAAAACTCATGGCCATGCTCAGTTCGGTTGCATTCACAATCGACACTCTTGTTATGCTCCAGAATGGGGAGAGGATGTCCATTCAGATTATACTGTCCAATATGATGAGCGCTGCAAGAGGCGGCGGATGTTACACTTCACTCCAGGTGGTAAAGATGATTGCCTTCGTGCATTGTCACCACCTTTTGAGCCTGGAAACAATCCAGACTTTGAGGTAGCATGCTTATCCATCCACAGCTAAATTCTGCACCTGATTTCAATGACTATGGGGATATGTTGTTTCATGGTATGTTTTCCTGTGGCATGCATCACATACAATGAATGCATTGTAGTAACACTGGTGGAAATCTTGATTAAAATCCATGACACTATATGTTTGGTGGGGATGGCAACAGAGCTGCATTTGCTCTGTAATTCATGGATGTGAGGAGTTTCTGATCCCAAGTCCTCTGTCACCAAATATTCCCTGCCACACAAGAAGCGGTCGGTACATCATTTGGTGCCTCACTGTCTTTGAATTGCCGTTTTGTCCTCTGTTGGCTCTGTCAGTGTCCTGCCAAATTGCTCATGCCCATGTCCAAGTTCTCTCAGCAACTCTGTTGAATCAATGTCTTTGTTGCAGATGAAATTTCCAGCTCTCTAAGTAAATCTGCTGACCAACTGCCTGAAAAATGGATGATGAAGTTCAAGGTTACTGATGCCAACAGCTCTGCTATTGAAAAGTATGTTTAAATGAGCTTTGTTGGATAGTGTTTCACTTGTAGAGCAGCAGACAAGTTTTCCATGATACTGAGGACTAGTAGTGCGAGCAACTTTCTTCTAAAGTGGTGGCAGGCATGCCTTACAAAAACATTTGCAACAACCTGACTTTTGGCTGACAAGATTCCTTGTGCTGTGTGGTATAGGAAGGTGGCAGTGCCAGCATTGCCTGTCATTGATGTATCAGGTAGCCAACCAATTGGCCCTCCGCTGTATCAGATCTCCAGCATTTACATTTTAATCTTTTGATCTGCTGTTGGAGAGAGCCATACCTTGAACAATGACAATCCTATTGTTCTATGGTTGCAGAGCAATGCTTGGAGCCATCATGGCAATCATGTGACGCTGAGGTGTTGCAGGGTCCTGTAACCCCAGTTTCCAAGCCTCTCAATGCTGGTACAGTTCCTTTCTGTGTAACTGTAGAGCATGGATTTGTTGGCCGCATCCATATCAGATACTGACTCGGAAGAACAGTCTGGAGTGAGAGCATGAACTGATGAAAGGATGATGTGTTTGTGGCTATGACTGCATTGCATTGCTGCAGGGCGGAGATCAAGCCCCTTGAGTAGGTTCAAAGCAAAAGTGTCCACACCCATTGCATATCCTTTTGCACTTGTGAAACCAAGTGGTGCCCAAGGGGATGTGACGCTGAATGACATTAATCAGAGAATTCTCAGTCCACCACCCAAGCCTCTTCCGCAACAACAGCCATCAGCTGTTAGTAAAGACAAATCCCCCCAACCTCTAATTTCAGGGTCAGGCCTCTCTGGAAAATCCATTGTGGCTTGTACCAAGATTCATACTGAAGGCAATGGCACCATCACCATCATGAGGACTAGAGGCTAAGTTTCCTCCAATCAACCAGCAGATCAAACCTTACCCTGCGAAGAAGACCCTTAATAAGAATCTCAGCTGAGGGGGTGGTGACAGGCCAACCTGCATTTGTTTCTTAAATGCAACTGACCTATTTCACAATACCTCTTTCCAGCAATAGTCAAAGTTGTAAATCCTGACAAATTTGCACAAATTGCTGGACTGGAAAGGGAAAAAGTAGTATTAAACCTTGAGTGCTGATTTTGATACAAAATCCCAGTGTGAGGATGGTGCCTGCAAAGGCCAGCTTGTGTATGATAAAATGTGCTAAGTAAGATAGTTGTCTGTGACTTGAGACAAAGCCTGTAAGATAGCTGTTGCTAGTTATAGCTCATGTTTGAATAACACCAGCAAATACATGTATGTGTCCAAATTCCCACTGCTGGAAATTCCCAGTGGTTCAAAATTGAAGTCCTGGCACTCCTGTTGGATTGCTGACATCTCTTAAGAACAATGTAAAATAGTTGTTGTTGTCTTACACTCTTCAAAATTTTCTCACATTTGGCCAAACCTAATCTGAAGCTTCTGTAAGTGTCCCTGAAGCAAATGGCTGCTGCATTGACCAGTCTACTCAATTGTGCTACTTAAAAGATCCATGGAGCATTTTCTCTTCAGCTTTCTCTCCGAAGGCAAAAACAATGAATGGTACCTACAACATGAAAAGGGTGCTTAAGATTTTCTATTTCATTCTTAATAGACAAAAGAGGTTTTAGCATTTTTCAAAATTGCTCAATATAGAAATGTAAATGATGATTGACTGATAACCAAAAGAAATTGAGGTGAATTGATAGAATTTTGTTCCCAAAGTTTTCCATGGTGTTTGCATAATAAGTCTCCTTAGCAATTTGCATTTAGGCCAAATTTGTGCAATGGGGGGTGATGTCCCCATTTTTATGAATAGTTGGTATGTGACATGGTTTTAAAACCTCAATGCATGTGCATCATCTTCCTCATTTGCAAACTATGAATGCAATAACACTTCTGCAAAAAGCTTTGTAGACATTGGGTTAGATGTATAATAATATACATGAATGACTTAAGAGGTGAATTTTTCACATTCTTATATCTCTGAAGTCAATTAAAATACCTTGGAAATGTGTGTTTGAGAGGGGGGTGGGGAGTAATCTAGCAACTCATGGGAAGCATTGATTTCATAATGAGCTACATAGGACATGTGTCTCTATTTGATTGGTTCATTACAAAATTGGCCTCTCCAAAACTCTTCACATAGCTAGTAGAGCTTTCTTGTGACCAGGTTTTCTTCTTTTTTTTTCTTTTTTTTCTTTTTTTGTTGATTTTGCAAAAGTGACCATTTATTGCTGAATAAACACAAATTTGAACAATACTTTGCAAAATAGAAAATTCAATTTTTTTTTTAAAAAAATCACTTGTCACATGTGACTTCTCCCTCCCTGGATTGCATTACACCTTCAAGAAGAAAGAGAGACTGCCAGAAGAGGAGAGGTTTCCCATGGAGCTTAGCTGCCTGGTGTACTTTTTTCTCCTGTGAGACCAAGAGTTGGTTCTCCTACTACAACAGAAGGAACCTTCCCCATGCAACTAACTCCCTGGAGAGTACTTTTCGCTTGTGAGACACCAAAGAGGGTTGGTTGTTCTCCGGCTGCAAAGAAACAGAAGAAACTTTACTTGTTCCAACAAACTCTGCACTGAAAGAAAGGGCTGCAAAAGATACAAAAGCCTCCCCCCATGTATTTATTGGCCTTGCCTACCAAAGAAGGCAAGGATATTGTGTTCAGATTCATTACAGAGTAGGCTATAGTAGCTTAAGGGAGTTTGGCCCCTAGGTAAATAATTAATAGGTCTTTTTTTTTTCTTTTTTTATATGAGGATTTTTGAAAGATGATATTTTGGCTTGTGTTAAAACTTGAGATTAGTTATAATAGAGTTATAAATAATATCTTGAAAATGATTTTTGGTTTCTTTTGGAGGATTTTTTTGAAGATTATATTTTTTTGCATGGTGAAATTCATAATTCTTCTTTTGCCTTAAGATACTTTTTAATGTAAGTGGCAAGGCCACAGTGTGACACAGGGCTACTAGCTTGGGGAAACATGGGCAAGGCCAAGACCCATCACTCCATGACATTATGGTCTACGGTGGCAGATTCAACCATTTTTTTCAAAATTTCATGTTCACCAAAGATTTGTGTTGCTATTACAAGTGTATGATCATCATCGGAATATTACGTCATATAATGTGGTCAAGAAAATCACATATTCTACAACCCCAAACCTTAATGTAAATATTATTATTTTTTGTTGCATGTCTCATGATTGCCACTTCTTCTATACACTCAAGATGACTTGTGATTAGGGCACGCCTTGTGATGGAAAGGCAAGAGGATCATATCACACCTTGGCAAACTTTTGGGTAGATGATCATCCTTTTTTCTCTTGCATTGATCACATGCCTCATGTATTGCAAAGGACACCCAAATCCAGTGGAGTAGGAGTTGCTACCCTTAACTAACTTGCATTATTCATCACAAGATCAACATCCATCATTAGAATTACAAGACTATGTAACTTGCATGACTTAAGCAATTGATGAACCTTCCAATTTTGTTAAAGCCTACTCTCATGAAGGTTCGAGGGATGCCATGGTCCAAGAAATTGAGTAAATTCATAATATTTCAACATGGGAGCTTATGGATTTGCCACATGGGAAGCAGCCATTAGGGACCAAATGGGTCTTTGGTGGGTTCAATTGGTAGCATAGAACATTTGTACTTTGGAATGTCAAGCTTAACAAATTGATCTACTAACCTATTGCTTCAACAAAGCCTCACCACAAATGGCTAAATTGGTGAAATTGAAGTAGAAGGAAAGGATTTTGATAGGAAGTCAACTAGTACCACATGAAAATCTTCACAATGGCATTAGGAAGATTGGTGATAAAGAAGTTTCAAACCCATTAACAACTCATTGGAGAGCAATTTCATGTCTTTGTTGATGGTTTGAACAAAAAGTTGCATGTCTCAAAAGTAGATTAGTAATTTGAATTCCACCTCAAAAAAAGTCATTAGATAATAGTAGCCACTATTACAAAAATATTGTTTTTCCGGTAGTAGTACCATCTTTTTAAATGATTGTCGAATCAAGTTCATTTGTTTGAAATGATTAACTATATTTGATTTGACTAAAATCAAAACTAGATATGATTCATTATGACTATAATGTTACTTTTGATGATGTGGCAATACTAAAATTAATTTTAATTAAATTTTAATTAAAATATCAAAAAATGAAAGTAAATTATAAATTTCATTTTTTTCATTATTTTTAATTATTCACATAAATTTTTTAAAATTTTTATTTTATTATAAAATATTATAGCTATATTTTTTCCTATATAAATATATATAAATGAATCCATATAGCTAGCAAAAATAAATCCGACTATCAAAAGTATATTATCATTTTTACAAACTTGAAAATAAAATATAACTTATAATGGCTTAAGATATTACCATTGAATAATGTTCAACTTGAAAATTGAAGATCAAAGTGTATTAGAAAGTCCATCAAATTGAAGATCTTTCTTCAAAACTAAGGATGAACTCCCAAAAGTAATCACCATAGTTATTTATTTAACTACACTATTATTTACCTAGGTTATGATCACATAGATTAGGAGACTACATAAGTAGGGGGCTAACTAGGTTAGGGCCTACTAACTCCCTTACCTAACTATGAGTTACATACCTACCTACCTATGTATGGGCTACTTACATACTTACTCACCTTCCTATGTGAGAAAAAAATTATGAAAAACTTATATGGGGGGCTACATAAGGTCCATCTAGGGAGCTATTAAAATGTTTCCCAAATTAAGGGATACCTAAGGGTTATTTAGGGGGACTACTTAATTAACCTAAGAGGTTCCTTAAGGGTTACTTTAAAAACCACCTAGGGGCTTACTTAAGTTATGGGCTATCTAAGATATATAAGGACTACCGGAAGCCTACAAAGGGTTTTACGTAAAAGGTTACTTAAGGTGTTATATAATAGCTACATATGGACTTATCTAAGTTAGGGGATAATTAAAGGGTATTTAAGTGGCTACTTAAAAATATACATAGGAGCTATGACTTAGCCCTAAATAACTTTTTAGTAAGCTTTTATGTAAACCTTATGTAGCATTTTTTTGCACTATGAGTTAATTTTAAATAGTCCCCTAAATAGCCTTTAAGTAACCCTTAACCTAAAAAATCCCTAACTAGCCCCATAAGTATGCTTTATGTAACACCTTAAATAACCTTTAAGTATCCCAAAAACTAAGTAGATCCTGGGTAATCCCCTAAGTAGTTATCCCATAACCTAAATAGGCCCTTAGTTCTCTTTAAGTAGTTTTCTATTAACTAATGGTAATTATCATCATAGAATTACCTCTATGACAAATTAATCAATTTAGGTTTAATTTTGGAGTGGAATTATAATGAAAAATAATTAGTGTGTAAATTTCCAAATCTAGATAGCCTAAAGGGCTTCCTAGTAACTTACAATTACATTCCATGATTTCATTTTTGCTTTCAACTCCAAACTTTTCTAGTTTCAAAAAAAATTTAAATTAATATAGGGTATTGAAATTGGATGCCAAAAAATGTATAAACAAATATAGGGTGGCTTTAATATGTGCATATTAAATAATTAAATAATAATATTGGATGCATGACCGAATAACTAGTAGTTTGTCCCTCTTCCTAGTCTAATCTTGGAGCTTTCAGCACATGGGGGAAAATATAAATCAAACCTAATACCCCATAATAGTTGTTTATTCATGTAAGTCACAAAAATAACATTAAGTGTCCCCCCCTCCCCAAGGTATTTTTGTTGTTGGAATACAAGAGAGTGTTGTTCCATACATGGTGGTGGCATTATGTACTTTCTTTTGTTTTGTTTTTTTTTATTTGCAAATAAATGTAATTAATTTTTTTTGATATAGAGGATTTTTTTTCTTTTTTCTTTGGACAAATGGTCAATAAATAGTAATTGTAGCTAAGGAGGGCAACAACAATAGTCAACAAACACACAAAATGATGAAAGCAAGGAGTTTCTAATGGGACAATTTATAGTAGAACTAAAAAAATTGGTAGGATGGTAATTACCTTCCTATCACAATGGTTGTTTTCTCATCTATTCATATTGGTTATGTTAGGATTTTTCATTTTATTCTTTATATGGTAGTTATGTTTAAAGGTAGGTAGGTTCCAATACACATGTTTTCTTGGGTTTTTATACTCGACAAACCTCACCTAATGTGTATTTAGGATCATAGAGACCACAAACATACACCCTCTAAGTAGGTCTTATGTATGTAAGGTTTTGATATCTGTAGTTAGGTAACCCCTTAACTAGGCTTTACATGTAATCCCCTAACTCCCCCTTAGGTATCCCATAACATTAGTAGGCTCCTAGGTAAATAGGTAGATGTAGGCAAAACACAAGAAATATGAAAAAGTTCAAATCATCTTGGGTTGAAGAGGAAATTCGACTTTCTTCTTTTGTTTTTTTCCTTTAGCACAATCCCATGTTGTAATTTGACTATTATCTTCAGTTTCAAGGCAACCCAAGGTTTTACTCTTGGGTTTTACCATCTTTGTGAATAATTTTATTAATGTTGTTTAATTTGTGATTTTAAAAGGAACCTTTTCCTAGTTTTGAAAAATAAATAAAATTGATGGAACCTTTAGTCTTAGAGTATAGTTCGGTCCTAAGATTGGTATTTTGGATTTCTAAAACCTAATTTGGTTCCCATATTTTCTTAACAAATTGAAGCTTTCTTTAGTTTAAAATCAAGTCCAATTTATGTCCATTACACATAGCGAAACATAAATTATTTTGTGTAATATTAATCTGTTCAACCAATCCAAATAGTCCAACATAAAGATTATGTAACCAATTAAAGATAATTATTTACATAAAAAGTAGAATTATTTTTATATAATCATAATTCTAATTATGTATACAAATTAATTTTACATATTGTTATATTGTTCAATCAATCCAAATAATCCAACAGAAAGATTATGTGATTGTTTAATGATTAATTATGTTTATTTTGACTAAATAGGAAAAATGCTTGTGTGCCTAATATTATTAAATGAAACATCCATTTCAATAGTATTGGAAGTTATGAGTTGCATATGTGTTATATGGCACCTATGTGGAAATTGTAATTGTAGTGACAATTGGCATGACTAAATTATGCTAATTTCTATGATGTGGACATAAATGGGTTTACATGTATGCACAACATGAAACATGCCTAGTTTTGCTAATCAATATTTTGTTAATTAAGATTAAATGTAAACAAGAAATTAAACTTGACATTTTAAATCAAATGTAATTATGTAAAATTAAACATTTGTGAATTTCCAAAATTGATTTATATTATGTACTTCACATGTGAAATTCAATTTATTTTTACATAATTAAATCATTATGATTTAGAATATTATATTGGAATTTTCAAAATAAAAATGTGAATCTTACAAATGTTTTTACATTTAAAATTTTTTAAATGTAATTATGATGTTAGAGACATGTGAGATTAATTATGCAATTTCACATGAAATTTTAAAAATATTCAATTTAATCAAATAAACTTGGCCCAAATCAAAATGTTTAAATTTAATGCAACATTGTTTTCATGACATTTCAAATTAAACACATCATAAAATTCACTTTGTGAAGTTTTTTCTATGGACAACCTAGATCATTTTCAATTGCCCATGGGTGTTTTAAATAATTTCTACCAACAAATGAATGAAAAAAACACTAATGGTTTGGATAATTTTTGGTCACCCATGGGTAGCCAAGACCATTTCTGGTTTTTTGAAAATCTGAATAATTAAAATAATAATACTAACAATTTAAACTAATTTTCATCACCCTTGGGCAACCAAAATCATTTTTGGTTACCCAAAAAAAAAATCTAATGGTTTAGATTTAGTTTCAATCACCCATGGGTGGCCAAGATCATTTCTAGTGGCCCACACACAAAAAATGAAAAGCTTGAAATTATTTATTGTAACCATAGATTGTTTGGATAAGTTTAATTTGTCAAAGAGAAAAACTAATTTCCAATCACCTAAAGTACAAAAAAGAATATCAAAATTTTAAAAAAATAATGATAAATTAGTTATGGTTGTTCATAAATACCCACAATCATTTACCGTCTCCTAAAGAATTTTTTTTAAAAATGTAATGGTCAAAATCAAATCTAGATGCCCATGGACAACCTAAATCATTTTTATCACCCATGGGTAGGCAAATCATATCATTGAAAAAAAAACTAATGGTTTAGATCACTTGTTACCCATGGATGGTTTCAATCATTTATAGTGGTCCATGGGTAGCTAAGATCACTTATGGTCACCCAAATTTTTATTTTTATTTTTTAATGATTTAGATCAATTTTGTTGGCGATAAAAAGCCTAAATCATTTATAAATTCCAATGTTTAGCCAAGATCATTTCCTTTCTTAAAACAAGTCATTGTTGTTAATGACAAAATTTAAGAAAGTCAATTCAAAATTCTTTTTTCTCCCCATATAGCATCATCATCTAATGTTTCCATTTTACCAAAAATTCATTCCAATTTCTAATATGAAATTGATAGAATTTAGTTTTAAAAATTTATTATAGTTGGTTAAACCATGGTGTCCCCTTCATCTAACGGCACTAGTAATTCAAGCAACATTGGAAGGTAGGATTATACACACATTTTTGTAATAGGCTCACATGGAATACATTATGAATCATCTGATACCTAAAGAGGTCAAACTCATACCAACCTCAAAACATAACATCAAAAAGTTTCACATTTGTTACTTAAGGGAAGTAACTATTTGGAATTTCTCACTTTATCTTGCCCATGGCAATTTCATGTGTTCCACCCCCAAAATAAAACATTAAAAAGTGGAAGCATCATTGGTGAGTGATTTTATTTTGACAAAAGTGTTGAACTTGATAATTTTATCTAAATTATAGAAGAATTTTTATTTTTTAAATGATCCAAATTCACCATGACAATGGTTCATCAAAACTAGTTTACATAGGACAATTGTAGCTTCCATAAGTTGTCATCATAAATTTGACAAGTCCAAACTAGAATTTGCTTAGCCCATTTTCAAGTGAAGAGGCATGAAAAGATGTCTTTTCAGATTTTTCTTTTTAAAGCTTTTTTTTCAACATCATATTCACAACAAGATTTTGAATACCTTATCCACCAATTTGCATTCCATTTGTTTTCAATAAGCTACAGTAGTCTCCCATTTAAGTACGCAACTTAAACCTCGAAGTTTTGTGCGTACTTTACCGGTAGGTGCGTACTTTAGATGTTCCATTCCCAAGTGTGTATTTTAGACGCTCCATTCCCAAGTGCGTACTTTAGATGCTCCATTCCCAAATCGCCTGCGTTTCGCTGCAATGTCGAAGAAACCGACCGGCAAGCGCCTGAATGAGTCCCAGCGCTGTGAGATCATCTCAAAACTGAGCAAGACGAACCCTCCAAGCAAACGCGCTCTAGCGTGTGAGTACGATGTTAGCAAAGGCGCTATCTGGAAGGTCTAGGAGAAACAAGATACAATTCTTGAACGATCCGCTTTACTCTCTGAAAAAGCTAAGCAGAAGACCTTCAGAGCTTCAGTTGGACGATTTACCGAACTTGAGGATATGTTGTACATCTGGATTGACAGCATGCGCCATGCCAGGCTCCTTGTACTGCCATCTCTCGCCATTGCGAAAGCGAAAAGTATTGCTTCTACATTATCCATTTTCGATTCAGACTTTAAGGCTTCATGGCAAT
>Ga0116227_10006301_pt1 | contig 24163 bp, 21 predicted proteins | sample S1TSphgellanicum_FD_89693 | JGI IMG/M metagenome (GOLD analysis project Ga0116227, IMG submission 89693) | Host-associated microbial communities from peat moss isolated from Minnesota, USA - S1T2_Fb - Sphagnum magellanicum MG | ecosystem: Host-associated > Plants > Peat moss > Unclassified... | reverse complement strand
TTAATCGGCGTCCTGTCGGCTAAATATGACAGCTCCTTTTTACGCATGTTTTTTGGCGACAATTATGTAAACATGACCAATGAAAACATTGCAAAAGGTGACCCTTTTGGAGTTTACAAACAACAGGGAGAACTTGCAATGTTTATACAAATTGCATCAAATAATATTTGGGTAATGCTTCTAATGATTGTTAGTGGTATTTTTTTATCCTTAGGCCCTGTTTTTTATTTGCTTAGAACAGGGATTATGATTGGTGCTTTTGAATATTTCTTTTTTAGTAAAGGTTTAGGCACACAGTCTATCCTAGTAATATGGATACATGGAACGCTAGAAATTTTTTCGGCCATTATTGCCGGTGGTGCCGGACTGGTTTTAGGCAATGGTTTACTTTTTCCGAAAACATATACCAGAATGCACGCTTTTAAAACCAGCGCAAAAGATGCTTCCAAAATCGCATTGGGCATTATTCCGATCGTTATTTTGGCTGCTTTTTTTGAAAGCTTTATCACCAGGCATACAGAAATGCCCCTTTGGTTAAGCATCAGCATTTTAGCCGGCTCTTTTATATTTATAGTTGGGTATGTAATCATTTACCCTATTCAGCTCTTTAAACGTACTCAACAAATTACATAATGGCAGAAAAAGTAGAATTTAGAAAAATCAGAGATTTTGGAGAAATCATTGGCGACACCTTTCTGTTCATCAAACAGAATATTAAACCCTTGGGAAAGGCCTTTTTGTATTTATGCGGCATATTTATTTTAGCTGGGATGGTCAGCTCCATTGTAACACAGTTGCAAATGGTGCAGCTACAAAGAAGTATAGCATCTGGCCAATATTTAAAAGAAAGTTATGGCAGCTCCCCCGTGTGGCATTTCTTCTTCAAATTTGGCATTAAATATTTTTTATTTATTATTTTCACCATACTGTCATACGTATCCATATACTTAACAGCCTTAAGCTACATCGCCTTATATACCCAAAAAGGAAATATAGCCCCTAGTGTTGAAGAAGTTTGGAGCTACTTTAAGTTCTATTTTTTGCGTTTAACAGGAAGTGCAATTGTGATGACACTCTTTTTTGCCCTCTGTTTTGTTTGCTGTATTATTCCGGGCATTTATGTATTTCCAGCCGTATGTCTTTTTTATGCGGTAATGATTTTAGAGAATGGAAGTTTTGGTTATTCCTATGAGCGTTCATTTAAATTGTTAAAAAATGAATGGTGGATCACCGCGGCCGTGATATTGGTTGTTAATATCATTACCGGAGCTTTAACGTTCATTTTTCAGATGCCCGGCTTTATCATTTCAATGATCAGTACATTTACCCATGGAGAAAGAAGAATTTCTGAAGCCTATGCCATTACAACATCAGTTGGGCAATCCTTATCAATGGTTTTTAGCATCATTCCTATTGTTGCCATTGCCTTTATCTATTTTAATTTGGTGGAGCGTAAAGAAAGCAGTGGTTTATTATCAAGAATTGATGCATTGGGGAATACTGATGTAAACGAAAACGTTGTTCAAGAAGACTACTAGATGCGTTTACTCCTCAGCCTGTTTCTTTTTTTAAGTGCCTTTAACATTCGTGCAGAAAACATCCAAAAACCTGCTCAAAAATCTCCATTGGCAATCCATGTAGATCAAAGTCAACCAGATGTCCGGCAATTTAACGAACAGGCTGTTAATGAATACAAAAACCAGCAGGAATTTAAATATGAAACTGAACCTGTTTCTAGCAATAACTGGTGGACCAGGTTTTGGCGGTGGTTTTGGAGCCTGTTTAGCAAATCAAATTTTAAAGGTGGGGCAATTATCGGAGAAATACTAAAATATCTGTTATATGTTATCGGCATTAGCACAATTGTATTTATAACCATTAAATTAATTGGACTAGACTTTAAATTATTAACCAGAAAATCAAAAGCAATTGAAGTACCCTTTGAAGAAACCCTGGAAAATATCCATGAAATTAATTTTGATGAACAGATTACAAAGGCCCTAAATGACGGCAATTACCGGTTAGCTGTCAGGTTGCTTTATCTAAAAACATTAAAGTGCCTTAGTGATCAACACCATATTATTTGGATGCCCGAAAAAACGAATCAACATTATATTTCCGAAATACAAAACGAGGCGCAACGCCAGGCCTTTACTGCTTTAACCTATCAGTTTGAACATGTTTGGTATGGCGATTTCTCTATTGAAAAAACCAACTTTGAATCCATTCATCAATCCTTTCATCAGTTTAATCAAATAGCAAAATGAATGGATTAAGAAGATATTTAATTTTTGGCGGCATATTGATTCTGCTTTACCTTATTGCCCAATATTTTAAGCCAAAACCCCTTGATTGGACACCAACGTATTTAAGTGAAGACAAGATTCCATATGGAACCTACATTTTGCACAGCAGAATACAGGATATTTTTCCAGGTGCAACTGTAGCAAAATCACAGGACCCCATTTACAATACTTTACATGGCAAAAAATTAACTTCATCAAATTATTTTATCGTTGCTTCCAGCATTAAAATCACGAAGATCGACTATATCGAAATGATTAAGTACATGCAAAATGGCAACAATATTTTTATTGCGGCAGCCGATGCAGATCAAAATTTCTTGAATAAACTGAAGCTTAAAATAGGTGCAGATTTCGAGCTGCAGGGCAATAATAAAAGTACTGTTAATTTTACCAATCCAAAGTTAAGCCAGATCAGCCAATATCATTTTGATAATGGTACCGCACAACAGTATTTTTCAAAAATTGATACGGCAAAGGCAACCGTATTAGGAACAGGAAGCAATAACCGGCCAAACTTTGTACAATATAAATTTGGTAAGGGTTCTTTGTTTATTATGCCAAACCCACAGCTGCTAACAAATTATACGCTATTAAAAGCTGATGGTTTGGATTATGCATCAAAGGCACTGTCTTACTTGCCAAAGGCAGGAAATTTGATCTGGGATGAATCTTTTACCCGTCCTAACCTTCAGGACACCTCTCCGCTGAGGATGATTTTTAATCACGAATCTTTAAAAATGGCCTATTACATTTCAATGTTGGGTTTAGTTTTATTTGTACTGTTTGAGATCAAAAGAAGACAAAGAATTATTCCATTAATTGATCCATTGCGCAATACTTCAGTAGAGTTTGTAAATGTAATTGGCAGACTTTATTACCAGCAGCGCAATAACCGCGATATTGCCGAAAAAAAGATTGGTTATTTACTGGAGTATGTTCGAAATAAATACCGGTTAAGAACTTTAGATTTAAATGATGAATTTAAAGAAGCGCTCGTTAAAATATCGGGAGCACAAGAACAAACGGTTGAACAGTTACTGGCAGAAATTCATCAGCTGAAAAGGGGACAAATGGTTAGCGACCAACATCTAATTTCCTTAAATAAAATAATAGAAAAATTTTACAAAGAAGACCAATAAAATATGGAACAGGAAATGTTTAACCAACGTACTGATTTAAGTCAGTTGAGTGCTGCGGTAGAGCAAATTAGGCAAACATTAGGTAAAATAATTGTAGGCCAAAAAGATACAATAGACCTTTTAATTGCCGGACTGCTTGCAGATGGCCACCTTTTAATTGAGGGTGTTCCCGGTGTGGCCAAAACACTTAGTGCAAAGCTTGTGGCAAAATGCATTTCGGCAAAGTTTTCCCGCATCCAGTTTACGCCAGACCTAATGCCTTCTGACGTTTTGGGAACGGCTGTATTTAGTCCTAAAACTGCTGAGTTTCAGTTTAGGCAGGGACCAATATTTGGCAATATTATTTTGGTTGATGAAATAAACCGCGCACCAGCCAAAACTCAATCTGCACTTTTCGAGGCTATGGAAGAAAGGCAAATTACTGTTGACGGCACAACGCACCTGCTGGACGAACCTTTTATGGTGCTGGCTACACAGAATCCAATAGAACAGGAAGGCACCTATCGCCTGCCCGAAGCACAACTGGACCGCTTTCTTTTCAAAATTGAAATAAAATACCCTACACTGGAGGAGGAAATTTTAATCTTAGAAAACCAGCACCAACAAAAAACCGACGATCAGTTAAACGGAGTTGCAGCCGTTTTATCTGTTGATCAGGTTAAAACTTTACGTGCAACCATTAAGTCATTATTTGTTGAGCCTAAGCTACTGGCTTACGTTGCACAAATTACACATGAAACCAGAAACAACAGGTCTTTATACCTGGGTGCATCCCCAAGGGCATCACTGGCCATTGTTAATGGTGCAAAAGCAATTGCGGCAATGGCGGGCAGAGATTTTGTTACACCAGAGGACATTATTAAAATAGCCACTCCAGTTTTGGTACACAGAATTATGCTGAGCCCTGAAAAAGAAATGGAAGGACTAACCCCTGCTGATGTAATTGCTCAAATTATTAAAAAAATAGAAGTTCCAAGATAATTATAAAATGAACAGGTTCTTCAGAAAATATTATAGAGATTTGTTTCTATGCAACAGGCTATTTATTGCATTAGCCCTTTGTGCCTGTTTATTTATATTTTCATTCTTCCTATCATTTTTAGGCGATCTGCCCTATTTTGCTTTAGGTGCTTTATTCGTTTTGGTTCTTATCGATTTTGTTTTGCTGTACAATACAAAACGGGCTGTTTTTTTACACCGGGAGGTACCTGAACGTTTAAGTAATGGCGATGACAATGAGGTTAAAATCTATTTAGAGAATTTTTATCCTTTCGAGGTTAAGTTGGGTATTATTGATGAAATTCCTTTTCAGTTTCAAAAAAGAGATTTATGGTTTGATACTAAAATCTCATCAAGAGCACAAAAAACCATCACTTATGTATTGCACCCAACCAAACGCGGCGAATATGAATTTGGACAAACGAGATTATATGTACAATCGCCTATCGGTTTAATCAGTAGGCGCATTAATGTTGGTATTTACAAAACGGTTCCTGTTTATCCATCCTTTTTAAAATTGCGTCAATATGAGCTGATGGCTGTATCAAATCGGTTAACGGATATAGGCATCAAAAAAATGCGCAGAATTGGCCATAGCTTAGAATTTGATCAAGTTAAGAATTATGTTGCGGGTGATGATTACAGAACCTTAAACTGGAAAGCTACTGCCCGGAAAGGCGAGTTGATGGTAAATTCTTATACGGATGAGAAGTCACAGCATATTTATTGCGTGATAGACAAATCAAGGGCCATGAAAATGCCTTTTGAAGGATTAAGCCTTTTAGATTATGCCATAAATGCCACTTTAATTTTAAGCAGTGTTGCATTAGTCAAAGAAGATAAAGCCGGATTAATGACCATTGCTGAAAAAACGGGCCGCATTGTACCTGCTGATAAGCGGCCAACACAGCTTAATAAAATTATGGAGGTGCTGTACAGGGAAAAAACCCGCTACCTGGAATCCGATATGGAAGCCCTCTACATCAGCATCCGTGCAACATTAAAACAAAGAAGCTTAGTTGTCTTTTTTACCAATTTTGAAAGTCTTTCAGCGCTGGAAAGGCAACTGCCCTATTTAAAACGCATGGCCAAATTCCATTTACTTTTAATTGTTTTCTTTGAAAATACTTCATTAAAAACATTAAGTGAAGAACCCGCAAAAGACGTTGAAGGCATTTATATTAAAACCATTGCTGAAAAATTTGCTTATGAGAAAAAGCTCATGGTTAAAGAGCTCGCTAAAAATGGCATATTAAGCTTATTAACAGCTCCACAAAACTTAACTGTAAACGTTGTAAACCAATACCTTGCATTAAAAGCACAGCAACGTATTTAAGCACGGCGTAAATTAATATCCTCTTTTTGTGCAGCGGGGAGCGGAGCTGGATTTCAGTTTATTGTTTACGATTTTTCATTTTCAACGGGCTCACTAAAACAATAGATCAACTCAAATCTGCCTACAATGCAGGTTAATTTATCGAGCATATTTTTTCACCATATCATCAATAATTTTTGCTGTTTCATCCGGAAAATCAAAGTGATGTATTTGTGGCTGCTCTACCCATTTTTTAATGATTGGCAGCCAGTTTTTGGTACTTCCCCAAATGACGGGCAGGCCAAATTGTTTTAAGGCAAAGGCATTGCATTGTTGTTCAAACTGAAAACGCATAGGGGCCACCAGTAATTTTTTACCCAGATAAAGGGCTTCTGCAGGGCCTTCAAATCCACCTCCCGTAAATAAACCTGTGCAGGTAGATAAGCTTATATTAAACTTTTCATTGTTTATTGGTTCTACTAAAACATTCGCTTCTTTATACCCAACCTGTGTGTGCTTAGAGAACACCTGCCACTCTACTCCTTTTACCTGAACCAATAATTTGACCAGGCGTTTATCATCCAAAGCAGGTAAATAAACTGTATAATGGCCAAAATCTTGTGGCTGCATTTGCCTAATTTCAGTTCTGATTACTGGCGTATGAATAAAATCATCATAACGTGCAAAATGAAAACCGATGTGATGGGTAGTTGGTGCATAATGGCTTAATATCATTTTACCCCAATCAATCGTTTTTGGACGTGGTACCTTTTTAGACTTAAAAGCGGCCTGATGGCTTAATGAAACACTTTCTATGCCCTGAAGCTTACAGGCCCAGGCACTTACCGGCTCAAAATCATTTATAATCAGGTTATACTCTTTAAGCTTAAGCTGCATCATATCTTTTCTAAACCGGAAAAGATTCATGTTCAGCCAAGTTTTAAAATGGTCTACACCACCTTTTTTGCCAAAAACAAAACTGAAGCCATGCAACTGGTATTTTACGGGCTGTACAAGTTTAACATCTGCCTGTGTACCACTGACCAGAATATCAAGTTCCCCATATTTTTGAAGTAAAGGAATAATTTCTCTGGCCCGGCTAATATGGCCATTACCGGTGCCCTGTATTGCGTAAAGTATCTTCATTTATCCAGTGCCTAATATCTGCAATAATTAGGCAATTTCATATTTAATATGCTGTAAAAGCAAATTAATATCCATTTTACTTTTCAAATCTTCTGTATCTGATAAAATGCCTTCATCAACAGCATCTTTTACAAAATCACCTGCCTCATATTTAAAAACCGTCCAATTTCCACCTTGATATTCTAAAGCCGTTAAACTCTCTACCCAATCGCCACTGTTTAAGTAGGTCACCTTTCCAGTTTCAGTAATAATATCTCTTTTTTCAGGCTGATGGATATGTCCACATACTACGTAATGGTACCCCTTTTCAATAGCCAGGTCTGCAGCGGTTTGTTCAAAACTATTAATAAACTTTACAGCATCCTTAAATTTGGCTTTAATTTTTTTTGAGAAACTCATTTTTTCACGCCCAAAAGCATGAAGTACCCAGTTTACAAGGCTGTTAATTAAAATGAGCGTATCATAGCCTACTGCACCAAGTTTTGCCAGCCATTTAGAGTGCTGCATGGTTACATCAAAAACATCACCATGAAAAAACCATGCCTTTTTACCATCCAGCTCTAAAATCAGTTTATTTTGCAAATGAAAAGTACCCATTTCCATTCCATCAAATTTACGCAGCATCTCATCATGATTACCTGTAAGGTAATAAACCTGTGTTCCTTCTGATACAAACTTCATCAGTTTCCTGATGACTTTCATGTGCGATTCTGGCCAGTAGCTTTTGCTAAATTGCCAGATATCTATAATATCACCATTTAAAATAAGGGTTTTGGGTTTTATGCTCTTCAAATATTTTAACAGCTCTTTTGCATGGCAACCATAGGTACCTAAATGTACATCAGAAATAACCGCAATATCGATTTCTCTCTTATCCATAATTAAATTTTGGTGCTAGGAAATTTATTACCGCTTTGAAAAAGCAGTTTAGACAGCTCATTTGTATGCTACATTTCTTCTTCCTCATCGATCGTTAAATCGAAAGGGCTAAAAAAATAAACAACAATAACCAAAAGACAGATTGCAAAAAATGATTCTAACATCTCATCTATATTTTAAACAAAGATATAACTCTTTAAATTACCTGATTGTTAAGCAGTTGTTAAACTTTTGTCACAATGCTTAAAACATGTTAACACCCCCATAATGAAGGGTAAACCAAATAAAATAATGTTGCAAAAAATAGGGCGCAAACATAGAAATGCTGCGCCCTAGTGATATCATTTAAGCTCTACTAAGCTTTTTTCTTTTTATTTGTTTCTTCTGAATAGAAGCCAAAGCCTAATATGGCCACTAACAGCAATGACCCGGCTAATGATATTTTTTCACCAGTATAATAAGATGTTGGGTGAAATATAAATTCTACTTTATGGTTACCTGCTGCAAGCTGGGCAGCACGCAAAACATAATCTGCTCTAAAATAAGGTTTCTCAACATTGTCTACATACATTTTCCAGCCTTTATCATAATATATTTCTGAAAAAACGGCAATTACATCTTTAGCACTCGAATACTCATAAACCAGATGTTCTGGTTTATAACTGGTTAACTTAATAAAGCCTTCCTGTCCAGTACCTAAATGAGCGGTATCAATTAAATTTTTAAACTTTTCATCAACAATGGCTTCTTTTTTAGCATCAAAGCTATCAAGTGCCTTCATTTCTTCATCGGCATTTCTTGCAAACTGTACAGTTTCTACAAACCATGCATTGCCACAGGCTGTACTGTTTCGCTGCATTTTGTATGAACCGGTTTTAGGATCCTGGGTAATGATGTATTTTGTATTCAGCATATCCAGTACATCTTGATTAATGCTCTTGGTAAACTGTTTATCTACCAATTCCTGAAAACGCTTTAACCTTGCTGAATGGAAACCACCAACAGTTTTATGGAAATATGAGGTTTCTGCACTTTTAAATGGATCGCCCAATGTCATATCAAAAACCCTAAAATTGGGATCTTTATCTGCCGATATAAAATTGTCTACATCACGTGGCTGATAATGGTTCTCTAAATCAATTTTACTCACAAAGTTATCGTTGTTCAGATAACGACGGTCAACCTGCCATAAATCAACTAAAATAAATAAAGCCAACAGGCCAAAAGCAACTGATGCATTCATTTTTTTTGTAATGAACGCCCATATTAGACCAAAACCTATGGCAATGAACAGTAAGGTACGCAATGCATCTGCTTTGGCTAAAGCGATACGGTCATCAACAATCGCATTTAAAACTTGCTGGCTAAGCGCATTGTTATTTTGTAAAATCTGATTTAACCAATCTCTTATGGGCTGTTGATTTGCATTACTAAAGCTAAAAAACAAGGTTGGCATTACGGCAATTATTAAGGCAAAGCCACCTGTAATTCCAGCTGACCAAGTTAACCGTTGAACCAAATATTTTTGATCATACTTCCCTTCCTGTGCTTCTTTAATGGCTAAAATAGCTAAAAGAGGCACCAACAAGCCTACAACGGCCAAAGTAGATTCTACTGCCCTAAATTTATTGTACATTGGCAGGTAATCAAAAAACAGATCGGAAACAAACGGAAAGTTTTGACCAAAAGAAAGCAGCAGCAATAAAACACTTGATGCTAAAATCCACCATTTCCAACGGTGTTTTACAATAAACAATCCAAATACGAACAGCAAGCATATAATTGCTCCAAAGTAATATGGGCCTGAAGTACCTGGTTTATCTCCCCAATATTGCGAACCTACATTTTGTGCGATTGCATTAAGCGCTTGCTGTGCATTTTCACCATACATAGACTGTAATGGCCCCGCCACTGTTCCATCCTGTAAAATTTTAATAAAATTTCCATTAGGATCAAGTGCACCACCACTGGCACCTCCGTATAAATTTGGAATTAAAAAGGTGAAACTTTCACCCACGCCCTGGCTCCATTGATAGGCATATGCTTTATCTAAACCATTTGCAGGCTCTGCTTTATCTGTTGTTAAGTTCGATTTGCCACGAATGGTTTCTTTACCATATTCATAGGTCGTCCAAAGTGTACTGGCATTAATGACCACCGCAAGTACAATTCCTGCAGCTATGTAAGCGATTGCTTTTCCAAATGCCTTTAGTTCTTTTGCTTTATAAGCATGATACAGTTCAATGCCCGCTAAAATAATCAAGGAAATGAAAAGATAATAGGTCATTTGAATATGGTTTGAACGGATTTCCAAAGCCATAAACAAGGCTGTTAAGCCGGCACCAACAAGGTAACGCCCTCTTAAAGTTAAAATGATCCCTGCTAAAATAGGCGCAAAAAATCCGATTGCCAATGCCTTATTCCCGTGTCCGGCGGCTATAATAATAAAATTATAAGAGGTGAATGCCACAGCTACAGCACCTGCCGCAGCAAGCCATGGGTTAATTTTTAAAACACAAAACAATAGGTAAGCACCCAAAAGATAGAGCAAAACTGTTCCTACCGGATCAGGAAAAAGGTTCTTAACCACATCAATTCCATAGGTTGTAATGTTTAAAGGATATTGGGTCCATATTTGGTATGATGGCATACCTCCAAACATCTGGTTAGTCCAAAGTGGCGCTTTGCCATCCCTGCTCTTTACATCCATGATTTCTTTTTGCATGGCTTTTGCCTGCAGTACATCACCTTGTTGCGGTGCTTTACCTTGCAAAACCGGACTGAAGTAGGCAAAACAGATGACTACAAAGATTGCGATAATGGCTAAATGGGTGCCATTCTTATTAAACCAATTATTCATTAGGGCTATTTAAGTTTAAACGAATGTCAAAAATAAAAAATAGAATGGTATAAAAAAGGAAATAAAAGCGAATGCGTTATATTTAAAAAAATTAGATTTGCTTCAATTAAATATCAAATTATGAAATTCTTTTGTACTGCCTGTTTTTTGATCTGTCTATTCATAAACAGCCATGCCCAATTGGTGAGCTTAAGCCAACAGGAGATAAATAGATTAAAGCAAAGTATTAAAGATGATGAGCAAACAAAAAAACTTTACCTGTCTTTTGAAAAGTCGGCCAATAATTATTTGAATGACCAGCCAAATCCTATTGATACCATTCGTACAGAAGGCTTATTAAAGGGCAACCCCAAAAAGGAAAGTACAAAAATCGCTCTAGCCGATATGAATAAGATGTTTGCACTGGCCCTGGTTTACCGGCTTAACGGAGAAAAAAAATATCTGGATAAGGGCGTTGAGTATTTAAAAGAATGGGCTAAAATCAATATTTCTAACGGTGGTCCAATTGATGATACAAATTTAGATAAAGCAATAGAAGCCTATGATTTATTAAAAGAGGCGATGCCTGCAAACGATCAAAAAGTAATAGCAGACTGGCTTAGCCGAACAGCCGAGGCTGAGATCAATAGCAAAAGGATGGTTCCGGGGCGTAAAACGGCAACCAACAACTGGAATGCGCACCGTTTAAAAATTGTAGGCACAATTGGTTATGCTTTAAACAACAAAAAATTAATTGACTGGACAATTGAAAACCTTAAAAAACATATTGCCGTAAATCTTTATGCAGATGGTACCAGCCTTGATTTTAAAGAGCGTGATGCCATGCACTATCACATATATGACCTTGAGCCTTTATTAAAGCTCTCTATAGTAATAAAGCGTGCCAGCAATGAAAATTTCTACACCTATCAATCGGCTGAAGGCTCCTCTATTAAAAAATCGGTAGACTGGCTTATCCCCTACATCAAAGGTGAAAAGCAACATGAAGAATATGTAAATACGACCGTAAAATTTGACCGGGAACGTGCTCAAAACAATGAAACTGGTTTTGCAGCCGGCACCATGTTTAAACCTGAACTGGCTTTGCCTGTTTTAAAGCTGGCCGTTTATTTTGACCCAAGTTTAAACAACCTGCTCAGAGAAATTAATGTAAAAGGAAAAGACTGGCAGATGGTTTTAAATGGATTAAAGAACAATTAATGAGGGTTTTTAGCCTGCTTAATTATTTTATTTCACTTCTTCATAGTCTACAAAGTCGCCCAGCTTGTCTGTCTTACTTTGATCAGGCCTAGGCGGCATATAATCAATTGAAATAGATCCTTCTGGCTTTGATTTTCTTTGTTGTTGCTGGCCTGCTGCCTGTTGCTGCATTTTACTGGCCAGATTATTAAACAGCATTGGCAATAACAAGCGAACCAGTAACCTGATTACCCATAGTACCAATATTGCAATGAATATGAATTTTAAAAACTGCATTTTTTTTAGTGTTGTTACAAATATAGATTACGCTTTAAATATTTTGTTACTTAAAGCCACTTTAATTGCAATGATATTACAAATTATTTACCTACAAAAACTGTACTAAGGTTTTAGTGCAATATGAATAGACCTATTTACAGGTTGTTTAGAATCATAGCTAATCACCTGAACATTGGCAATTTTGTTGTTTGCCAAATAAAAATCATGTCGATTTTCCAATACCCGTTCATTTACATATATAGGAAGGCTGTAATCTTGTTTTTTAATTTTAAATTTCTTTAAAACCTCGTTTACAGTAAGCAACTTAATGTTCTTTTTTAGTGTTACTTCAATTACACCGTTCTTGGCCTCATATCCGTACTTTTCTACCTGCTTTTTATCTTTAGATACAACCAGGTTTTCAATATCACCGGGATAAATGGCATTTAAGGTCAATACATTTAAGGTCTTTTTGCCATTAATTAAATAAAGTGGCGGATTTGCAAGCACACTTGCCCTAGATGGGGCACAAAGTCGAATTACGGTATCTTTTGATGATTTTTTAATACTATCTACCGTACTTTGAGCAAAAGATATGTTCCCAATTACCAATAAAAAAAATACAGAGAAATAGTGCCTCATAATTTTTATAGTGTTACAATTTCTACCACACGGCCAATCTGCCCATCTTCCAACCGCACTTTTATACCCCTTGAGTGGAATGCTGATGAAGTTAATAAATTTTGCACAACACCGTACGTAATATTTCCAGTACGCTGATCTTTTTTTAAAATAATGCCAACCTCTAAACCTGGATAAATATCAGCTCTGTTCTGTCCGTCCATATTTTAATCTATTTTACTTATTTACCAAATTTTTCATTAAACATTTTTTCTAAAGCAAACATTTCATCACGCAGTTTTGCGGCCTGTAAAAAGTCCATATCTTTTGCTGCTTTTTGCATTTCTTTACGTGTATTATCGATGGCTTTCTGCAGGTCACTTTTACCCATATATTGCACTACCGGATCTGCAGCAATACTAATTTCAGCATTTTCTACATATGCCCGGGCTTTATTGTCACTGGCTTTTTGTGAGAAATCAAGTACTGAAGTTTGCTCCAATATGGCTTCACGTGATTTACCCACAGTCATTGGGGTGATGCCATGTTCCAAATTATAGGCTATTTGGATATCACGCCGGCGATTGGTTTCTGATATGGTTTTTTCCATACTGTCTGTAATGCCGTCTGCATACATAATTACACGGCCTTTATCGTTCCGTGCAGCACGTCCAATGGTCTGGATCAAGGATTTTTCTGAGCGCAAAAAGCCCTCTTTATCTGCATCCAAAATAGCAACTAAAGTTACTTCAGGCAAATCCAGCCCTTCACGAAGCAGGTTAATGCCCACCAGTACATCAAACTCTCCCAAGCGCAAACCACGCAAAATCTCTACCCGTTCCAGTGTTTTAATTTCTGAGTGTATGTACCGTGTTTTAATATTTAGCCGGTCTAAATATTTAGTCAGCTCTTCGGCCATGCGTTTCGTTAAGGTGGTTACCAATATACGCCCGCCCTGCTTTATGGTAATATCTATTTCATCTAATAAATCATCTACCTGGTTAATCGCTGGCCTAACTTCTATAACTGGGTCTAACAAACCTGTAGGCCTGATCACCTGCTCCACCACAACACCACCAGATTTTTCAAGTTCATAATCAGCTGGTGTAGCACTCACATAAATGGTTTGAGGAGCTAGAGCTTCAAATTCAGTAAAATTTAAGGGGCGGTTATCCAATGCTGCCGGCAAACGGAAACCATATTCAACTAAAGACAGTTTTCTTGAGCGGTCTCCGCCATACATGGCCCGAATCTGTGGAACAGTTACATGGCTTTCATCAATAACCATTAAATAGTCATCTGGAAAATAATCAAGCAAACAGAAGGGGCGCATTCCCGGGCTCCGTCCATCAAAAAATCTCGAATAATTTTCTATACCGGAGCAATAGCCCAGCTCTTTCATCATTTCAATATCAAAATTGGTGCGCTCTTCCAAACGTTTAGCTTCCAATAAATGCCTGTCGGCAATCAATTGGTTTTTACGGATTTCAAGTTCCTCCTGTATGCCCCAAATAGACTGGTTAAAGCGGTCTTTGGGGGTCACGAATAAATTAGCCGGATAAATGGCCATATCTTCCAGTTTCTCTATAGTTTTGCCAGAAACCGGATCTATTGCAGATAGTTCTTCAATATCGTCCCCAAAAAATGAAATCCGGTAAGCATGATCTAAATAAGCTGGAAAAACATCTACAGTATCTCCTTTTACCCTAAAGGTACCGCGCTTAAATTCAGTTGTTGTTCTTGAATATAAAATCTCAACTAAACTATGTAAAAAAGCATTTCTTGAAATTCTTAACCCTACACCAAAACGAAAAACCATCTTTGAAAAATCTTCCGGGTTTCCCATACCATAAATACAGGAAATAGACGATACAACAATAATATCCCGCCTGCCGCTCATTAACGAAGATGTGGTACGTAAACGCAGTTTTTCTATTTCCTCATTAATGCTCAGATCTTTCTCTATATAGGTATTGCTTGAAGCAATAAAGGCTTCGGGCTGATAATAATCATAATAAGAGACAAAGTAATTTACTGAGTTTTCAGGAAAAAACTGTTTAAACTCCCCATATAGCTGTGCCGCCAATGTTTTATTATGGCTGAGGATAAGCGTTGGTTTTTGGGTCTGTTCTATAACATTGGCTACCGTAAAAGTTTTTCCTGAACCTGTTACGCCCAATAGTGTTTGATAATGTTCATTGGCATTTACGCCCTCTACCAGTTGTTTTATAGCCCCAGGCTGATCGCCTGTGGGTTGATATGCTGATGTAATTTTGAATTTCATGGGTGATCAAATTTAGGCAAAATTGCCCTTAAAACAATGGGATCGAATTCCTGAAGGTAAACAGACCGCACCTATATATGTTTTAGCACCCACTGCTCTTTAACACAAATATGATTTTTAACATTGCTCAATCCAGCTATCAATCCCCTTGGTTATCACCCAACATGATTTTTTTTGCCTTTTTCCCTTCACCAAAAAGAAATAAGACCGTCACTGCGAGAAGAATTCTTAACCAACGGTACAACGTTAAGGAGATGATTTATATCTCTTGACGCTTGTTGTAGGATTGTCTCCAAAGGGGCGCTTTGTAATTTCATGCCCCACAATGATGTATTCCAATACAAACAATCATTTAACAATCAAACTCAGGTTATAAAAACCGAACTGAGGTTATAGCCTACCTATTAGGCTGAACAAATTGTAAAAAAAGCCCTACCGTTGCATGGTAAGGCTTTATAAATAAGGCAACATTTATTTTTTACCTGCTTTTTGCATGGGATTTTCGCCTATAGACTGACCTCTGGCTGCTGCCGTTTTCATTTTATAGATTTCAAATTTGCTTGTTGGTGCCACAGCTCCCCAAGTGTTGTTGCTGGTATCTATATCTGCTGTTTCACGCAGCGGATCAATTAAAATAGAAGCCACCTCTTTATTTTTAATGTAAAATTTGGAGGTATGCTTTTCATTATGGCGCCAAATCTGAGCCGGAATACGGTCAATTTCTTTTGTACCATCGGTATAGGTAAACTCTACAATAATGGGCATGACCAGGCCACCTTTATTGCTAAAATTTAATTCATAAAAATATTTGCCTGCATAACGTGTTTTTTCTTCATTTGATGCCAGCTCGTAATCAGAAGCAATTTTTACCGTACTGGTTTTTGCTGTATCTAAAGTCACATAGCCCCGGTCATATTTATAATAAAAGTCTTGTGCTTCTACATTTTTATCTACATAGAAGGCAATTTTCTTGTCATTACGGTTCCTTATTTTAGAAATATCATCAAAGGCATTCAGGGCTGGTTTATCAATTTTCATCAATTGTATTTTAGCTTCTGGTACAGCCGTAGCAAATGTGGCTTTGGCAAACTTTACGCTATCCAAAGCAATATCGCAAGGATCAGTGCCATAAAACCATCCCCTCCAAAACCAATCCAGGTCTTCGCCACTGGCATCTTCCATCGTCCTGAAAAGATCAGCTGGGGTTGGGTGCTTAAAAGCCCATCGCCTAGCGTACTCCTTAAATGCATAATCAAACAGTTCTCTGCCCATAATGGTTTCTCTCAGAATATTTAAACCTGTAGCCGGTTTTGAATAGGCATTTGGACCAAATCGGGTAATATTTTCTGAATTGGTCATAATGGGCTCCAGTTCGTCCTTTGGCAGTTTCATGTAATCAACAATGGTATATGCCGGCCCTTTTTTACTTGGAAAATTATTATCCCAAAGCTCTTCTGTTAAATATTCAACAAAAGAATTTAGTCCTTCATCCATCCAGGTCCATTGGCGTTCATCGCTGTTGATGATCATCGGGAAAAAATTATGTCCCACTTCATGAATAATTACGCCCAACATGCCGTTTTTGGTGCTTTCACTATAGGTTCCATCCGCATTGGTACGCCCGTAATTAAAACAAATCATCGGGTATTCCATTCCGTTTGATGCTTCTACACTCTGCGCAACCGGATAGGGATAGGGTATGGTAAAATCAGAATAGGTTTTTATGGTATGCGCTACAGCACGGGTAGAAAATTTGCTATATAAATTATAGGCTTCCTTACCATAAAAACTCATGCACATTACGTTATTTCCGTTTGCTTCAATTTTTTGGTTCATGGCATCCCAAATAAACTTGCGGGAGGCTGTCCAAGCAAAATCGCGCACATTAGCGGCCTTAAAAATCCATGTTTTTGTTCCTGAAGCTCTTTTTGTCTCTGCAAGTTTAGCTTCTTCAAGGGTCTGAATTTCTATTGGTGCTGACGCTGTTTTGGCGGCGTTATAGCGGCTCATTTGAGCAGGCGTTAACACTGCATTATAATTCAGACATTCACCAGTACTGCCAACTAAATGATCAGATGGAACAGTTATTTCTACTTTAAAATTGCCAAAAGTTAAGGCAAACTCTCCCCTACCTGTAAACTGGTGGTTCTGCCAGCCCTGAAAATCACTGTACACGCAAAGCCTAGGGTACCACTGCGCCATGGTAAACAAGTAATTCCCATCCGCAGGAAAAAACTCATAGCCACCACGGCCACCCAACAGTTTCCGGTCTGTTATTTTATAATTCCAGTCTACGTTAAATACATATTGCTGTCCGCTTTTTAAAGTTACAGGCAAATCAACCCGCATCATCGTTTTGTTGATGGTATAACTTAATTTTTTACCGGTGGCATCCGTTAATTTAGTAATGTTGATTCCATATGGATTACTGGCTTTAATTGCCATTAAATCAAAAGCTTGTACCGAGCCCATTAAAGGCATTTTAGTGGCATCCTGATAGTTCGCATTTTGACTGGAACTGTGTTCATTCTCATCCAGCTGTAACCAAATATAAGTTAAAGGGTCAGGTGAATTATTGGTATAGGTAATGGTCTCACTGCCTGTTAAGAGGAGGCTTTTCTCATCAAGCTGACATTTAATATCATAATCTGCACGTTGTTGCCAGTACTTAACACCCGGTGCACCGCTGGCAGTACGCTGTTCATTAGGAGTCGGTAAAATGGTGCCCAGCTGTTCAAATTTATTGCCATGGTTGCTGCCTGGGTTGTTTTGTATATTCTGACCTTTTGCCGAAACCGCAAAAAGAAAAATGCTCATTAATAGGAATGTTTTATTCATCACATAATTGTTAAAAAGGTATGCGTTCTAAAGCCATTTTTAAAGCCAGGCTAAATACGGCTGCAGAAATAAACAATACCCAGTCTTTACGTTTAATACGGCTATAGCCAAAAAGAATCCAGGTGATAAAGAGTATAATACAAACCATAAAAACCTGCCCTACTTCTAAGCCCACGTTAAAGCCAAAAAGACCCCAGCCTATATTCTGGTCTTTAGCCAGCATGATTCTAATGGAATTTGCGAAGCCCATTCCGTGTACTAATCCAAAGATAAGCGCCAGATAATAATTTATGCGAACTGATTTTAATGAAAAATCTTTTCTGAACAAATTACTGAGCGCAGTTAAAACAATTGTACAGGGAATAAAAAACTCTACCCATTTGCTATTGAACCTAATCATGTCCAAAACACTTAACAGCAAAGTAAGGGAGTGGCCCAAGGTAAATGCAGTAACTAAAATTAAAACCTGCTTTAAATTTTTATAGGTGTAAATGGCCACCAGTGCTAAAATGAACAGCTGATGATCAAGCGCATCGACACTAATAATATGGTGCCAGCCTAATTTGAAATACAAAACAAAATCCTGAAGGGGCATTAATCTATAAAAGCTTTAGTACTTTTGGAAGCTTAAAATTAAAATTTTAATTTTCAAATCAGGCAAAAATGTTATCAATCTCCTTATTAAACAGCAAATTTGTTACCTTAATTATTCTTTTTTTGCTAAAAACCACAGCAATCGAAAAAAAACATCCTTTGCATGTCAGTACAGCTGAATTTAATTATAACCCTAAAGAAAAAACAGTAGAAATTAGCTGCAAATTATTTACTGATGATTTTGAAAACATATTGTCCAAGCTGTTCAAACAAAAAATTGACCTTTCAAAAGCAGAATTGAAAAAGGAAATGGACCTTGTAGTTAAAAATTATCTGCTCAGCCATTTAAAGCTTAAAGTAAACGGCAAAGCTGCAAATATCCACTATTTGGGATTCGAAATTGATCATGAAGCCACCAATATTTATTTAGAAAGCCAGGCCGTAGCAAGTTTTAAATCTGCCGAAGTAGAAAACAGCATTTTATATGATCTTTTCGAGGATCAGATGAGCATTATACACTTTACCAATGGTCCATCCAGAAAAAGTGGCCAAATTTTATTTCCAAACAAATACTTTACAGCAAACTTTTAATTGTAATTTTTGTATTAGATAGTAAAAACAACCTAAAAACAGTGTATTTTTATTATCCTGTATTTTATTGATCATGTATCATTGCGAAAAAGAATTGTGTAAAATGTTTGTAATTTGAATTAATTACTGCCATACGTAAATATTTATGCACCTAACCATCTATTCGCCTATTCTAAGCCCAAGAATAAAGTATATTTTCAACTTTATTTTTAAAGATATTTTACAAGCTGAAATAGAGTTTACCAATAACGAGACCGACTTTAAGCAGAGCCCGAATATTAAAATCAGCTATGCCGACCAGCCTCTTGGCGATGAATTGTTTTTTAAACGCAGTGCACTGATGCTATCGAAAAAGCTAAGTCCTGTTGATTTAGAAACCATACCCTTTGGAGATTATAAAGTTCCTTTTCCTGTGCGGGGTTCAGCACTTGCGTTTGATGTATTTGCCGCTTCTTTTTTTATTTTAACACGTTATGAGGAATATCTAGATATAGCGCAGGGTGATGCTGTCTTTTCTGCCAAAAACAGTTTACAGTATAAATGGCATTTACTCGATGCACCTGTTATTGATGAATGGGCATTGATCATCAAAAACATGATCAGGAAAAAGCATCCTGATTTTAAATTCCCTGATAAAAATTTAGTTTATCAAGCCACTATCAACTTCACCCTAAAGCCCGATACCCCTACCGGATTTTTGGCCAAAACAAAATTTATATTCGGATCTGTCTTTAACAAAAAGCAAACTTATTTAAGCCGTGTTTTTGATGACTTAAGTGGATTAGGCACAAACACAGAAGAGGTTATTGCGCGCTTAAATGCCAACAGGCAACGTGAACATTTTATCTATTTCATCAACTTTCCTGCTGACCCTAAAAATACCGATCAGTACAAAAACAGCATGGGTTTGTTGAAGCATAAATCTATTGGCCTGTTCAGTCCCTGCTTTCCACATGCTGGGTGGTCTGTGTGGATTAAACAGGCAATTGCAAAAATTAAAGCAATTGACCCAAGCAATAGCGTTTTAAAAAGTCAGCAACTTGACCATTTAACATTACCAACCTGCTACCTAAACCTTCTCAGCGCGGGCATCATGTCTGATTATTCTATGGGCTATCCCAATACACCCGGCTTTAGAGCCGGAACCTGCAGCCCCTTTTATTGGTATGATTTACAGCTTGACAAGGTTACGTCCTTACACATTAAACCGTATTGTATAAGCGATACCGCCCTCCAAAAACTGGATGATGAAAAGGCTGCGACAAAAATAAAAGCGTACACAGATGCCGTTAAGCTTGTACAAGGTCATTTTTATAGCAGCTGGCAACTTAAAAGCTTATCCGGCCAGTTCAAGAATATGCAGTTCTTTTTTAATGAAGTACTGAATCAACTTGCTTAAAGCCTGTCTTCACATAATATTTTGGCACATCGCTTAAATTTCAGGTCATAATTCCACTTTAAACACTTAATTTTAGCCCACCTTTAAAACACAGTTGTTTTAAGGAACAACACAGCCTTTTAAGCAGAAAAATACAGCAGCATGATCTTCGATTTAAGCAAAACCAAATCCATTGCCAATACTTTTATAGCCGAATTACGTGAAGAACAGATTCAAAAAGATGCCATGCGTTTTAGAAAAAACTTAGAGCGACTGGGTGAGTTTTTTGCCTATGAGATCAGTAAAACATTAAATTATAGCCGAAAAGCAGTAATTACTCCACTGGGTACTGCACAAAGTGATTTTTTATCCCATCAACCTGCATTGGCTACAATATTGCGTGCAGGACTGCCCCTGCATCAAGGCCTGCTGAATATTTTTGACCGTGCCGACTCCTGTTTTATTTCTGCTTACCGAAAAACAGAAACAAACGGCGATTTTACGATACAGATGGATTATATTTCTACACCAGATTTAGATGGCCGCATATTAATTCTGGCCGACCCCATGCTGGCAACGGGAAAAAGCATGGTGATGTGCTGTCAAGAATTATTAAAACGTTATAAAATAAAAGAACTGCATATTGTGGCGGCCATTGCAAGTACTGAAGGGCTTGCCTATGTACAGGCCAATTTGCCAGAGGCAAAGCTATGGATGGGTGCCGTTGATGAAGAAATGACCAGCAAATCCTATATCGTGCCTGGTTTGGGCGATGCAGGCGATTTAGCCTATGGAACAAAGGTTTAACATGAATATTCTTTTTGTATGCAGCCGAAATAAATGGCGAAGTGCCACCGCTGAAACCATTTACAAAAACCATCCTCAGCATCAGGTAAGATCAGCAGGAACCGCGCCTTCAGCAAGAATTAAACTTAATACCAAATTAATCATCTGGGCCGATTTAATATTGGTCATGGAAAAGAAACACAAGCAAATCATATCCGAAAAGTTTGCCTTGGATTTAGAAAACCGTGCTGTCGAAATCCTCAATATTCCCGATGATTACCCCTATATGGATGAGGAGCTCATTGAAGAGCTGCATGCTAAAGTTGATCCCTATTTTTAAAAGTTAACAAGCAAGCGCGTATCTTTGCACCCAACATGCAACATAAAAAACATATATTCTTTGACCTAGATCATACCATCTGGGATTTTGACCGTAATGCCGAAGAAACATTAACTGAACTTTACAGTGCTTATAAACTTGAGGCACTGGGCTTAAAATCCTGTTCTTCATTTATTGCTGCATATACCGAAAACAACCATCGGCTTTGGGCCGATTATCATTTAGGCAAAATAACTAAAGAAGTATTACGTGCAGAACGTTTTAATAAAACTTTTATTCAGCTTGGTATTCACCCAGATGATGTTCCGCATCAGTTTGAAGATGATTATGTGGCAATGTCACCTAAAAAAACCAATTTGTTTGCCGGTGCAGAACAGGTGTTGAGCTACCTGAAAAACAAATACACCCTGCATATTATTTCCAACGGCTTTAAGGAAACCACCTTAACCAAAATGGATTTATCCAAATTAAATCCATATTTCAGCAATGTGATTATCTCTGAAGATGTTGGCGTGAACAAACCCAATCCTATCATTTTTGAACATGCGTTAAACCGTGCAAAAGCATCAAAAGAAGAAAGCATTATGATTGGCGACAGTTTGGAAGCTGATATTTATGGGGCATTAAATTTTGGAATGGAAGCCATTTTCTTTAATCCTTTAAATAAAGAAAAACCTGCTGATGTACATCAACAGATTGTACATTTAGAGGAACTGTTGGAGTTGTTTTAAAAAATGGATTTGATCATTTTGCCCTTCTTTAGTGCTTTGTCCTTCTGAACGCAGTGAAGAATCCCTATAAGTATTATCCTTTTAGAGATCCTTCACCATGCGCAGCAGAATAATTTAAAAAATGGTGTTGAGCACTTGTTGGATGCGGATATTTTCTTCAGGCAAACCGATGGTTATTCTAATCCACGTTTCGTAAGGTGCAAAAGCTCTACCTATGGTAATGCCCTGGTCTTTTAGCTTTTGAGCAACTTCAGCATAAGGTTTCTTCGTATCAAAATAAATAAAGTTGGCCTGAGATGCGGTATGTTTTAATCCATGATCATCTAAATATTTATGCCATTTTGTACGTTCAGTAGAAATAGATTTTTGAACATTAGCAATATAATTTGGATCATTTAGTGAGGCCAAAGCGGCAGCAATAGATAGTCGGTTTAAATCATGAATGCCACCTAAACCTTGGCTTTTTAAATAAGAGGCTAATCCTTTGGGCGCAACAGCATAACCTAAGGACAGGCCTGCCAAACCATAGGCTTTAGCAAAGGTGCGGAACACCAGCACATTATCTCCTTTTTTAGTATTGAGCACGGCAGTTCTTTCTGCAAAATTATCCGAAAATTCTAAATAGGCTTCATCTACAATAACCAATGTTTTTTTCGAGGCTTCAGTAAGAAAATCATGAAAAATGGTATTGTCTGTAACTGTTCCTGAAGGGTTGTGTGGATTGACCAAAAAGATGGCCTGTGTGCGCGAATTAATTTTCGATGCAATGGCTGTCAGATCGTTCTCAAGCTTATCATTGAGCGGCACTGAAACCACTGCCCCGCCAACTCTGGCGGCGGCATTTACCAAGGCCGGATAACCCGGTACTGTGTAAATAAATTCAGAGCCTTGTCCACCTTTTAAACCCAGATAAACACCAAGTAAATCTAAAATTTCGCCGGTAATAATTTGATCTGTTCCAACCCCCTCATGTTTGGCAATGGCCGCAATCAATTCATCTCCTTCTTTACCTGTGTAACGTGCAATATTTGCCGTTTCCTTGGCAATTGCCACTGCAACTCCTTTTGCAGGGCCATAAGGATTTTCATTTAAAGAAACCTGAATGGGTTTTTGTTGTGCTGTGGCAGAACCCGGCACAGCAAGTACAAATAGGCCCACAATGGCCAAACCAAAAGTATATGGCTTAAAAAGAAAATTTCTATATCTATTTTTCATCATAATATATTTTACTAACGGATCCAAAATAATTTTGCGGTTACCTCATCTTTAGCACCCGGCAATGCACTTACAGCTTGTTGCCAGTTTGCATTATTACTGTTCTGTTCTGCTGGCGGATAATAAAATCTTTTAGGCAGTGTGCTGATTGCACTTGTAGGTGGGCTCACCACATCCAAATTTGGATGCCCTAACCTACGGATTTCGGTCCAAGAATCCCAGTTGCGATTGGCAAAAGCAATCCATTTTTGATAACCGATTTTTTCTCTCCAATCTCCTGTTGCAGTGGCATAATTTACTTTTGTTTGCAACAGATAGGCATCAGCTTGCGCATCCGTTCCGCCCAGCGAGATTATATTTGCCCTTATGGCAAGATTATAGTGATCTTGAGCGGTTCCACCAACGGCAATACCACGTTCAACCGCTTCAGCCAATAAAAATTCGGTTTCGGCATAATCCAACAAAACGCCTGGAGTTGCTGCATCAGTCCACTTGCTGGTAAATTTAGATAGATTTTGATTTACACCGCCCGCAGCGGCACCTGCTCCCGAGTAATTTCCATTAATATCTTTAGTAAACCAAATGGCCAGTCTTGGATCATTAAGTTCGACCAGTTTATTTACAAAAAGTGCAGCAGGTGCATAATAGGTTGCATAAGTGCCGTTTACTAAATCGATCCAAAT
>Ga0116227_10006297_pt1 | contig 24173 bp, 13 predicted proteins | sample S1TSphgellanicum_FD_89693 | JGI IMG/M metagenome (GOLD analysis project Ga0116227, IMG submission 89693) | Host-associated microbial communities from peat moss isolated from Minnesota, USA - S1T2_Fb - Sphagnum magellanicum MG | ecosystem: Host-associated > Plants > Peat moss > Unclassified... | reverse complement strand
TTTTTTTTTTTTTTTGTTTTTTTTTTTTTGTTTTTTTTTTTTTTTTTTTTTTGTGTTTTTTTTTTTTAAATTTTTTTTTTTTTTTTTTTTTTTTTTTTTTTTGGTGGTGAAATATTTGAGTTTCTGAAATAATTCTTCTTTTGCCTTAAGATATTTTTTAATATAAATGGCAAGGCCGCCGTGTGACACACCCCTTGTTTGGTTTAATAATATATATCCACAATTCATGCCCTTATCGTTAGCTTAGGTGAAAAATGGCAAAGAACACAATTAGGCGAAAAATAAGGTAAGGCAGCAGGAACCCACGGGTCCAAGGTTTTTTTTTTGGGGGGCGGGGAAATGGGGTTGTTGGATTTTGTTTTTCTCAATGTGTTCCCATGAAGTTCTCAATGTGTTCTCATGAATTCCCAATGGGTTCCCAACACATTCCTCAAGTTTCCAATAGCTCCTCGCTTTATCCCATATCCTTTGCCTTAAACTTTGGTCTTCTAATTTATATAAGCAACCCAAAGGAGGAGATTAACATATCTATTTTGGGATTGTTCAAAGCTTGTCTAATTTTTATTTTTGTAATGGACCAATCAAAGATGCCTATCACAAAACCCAAAAAAAAAACTTTGGGGGGTTCCCACAACTAATTAATATGAGTCACAATATACTACCGTTACTAAACAATCAAGTGTAATTTGTGTTGCAAAAGCAAGTTCAAGAGTTAAGTTGCAAACAACTTTCAAAACAATTGAAAATTAAATGCTCATACAACTTAATTGGAGATTATGATAATAATCGATGCCCAATTCGTTGGTCCATGACAAGCACTCAAAGTTAGTGTTGGTTGGTTTTTCCACAAGAGCGCAAGGCATAACGACCCAAGAATGAAGTGGCTACTTGCAAGGTGTTAATATGTGTTAATTTCGTATCGAATTTGCACAAATATGTAAAAGTGTTCAAACTCAACTCTTGTGCAATGCTTGATAACGCTTCAAACCTTTAACCCTTGTGCAATTGCTTGATAATGTTTCAAACCCATTTTTTCCATCATCATTGCCCCCGGGCACTATAGTGCCATAGTGCTGATGCAATGTACATTGCAACAATTCAACATTTCTCGTCATCACATGAGATAAGATGCCATAAGAGAGATAAAGGAAACAAGCATTATGTGTGTCCTCTCATCATCCATGGTGAAGGTTTTCAATTTCAAGAGGGGAGTTACTAAAATTAGCAAGAGGAGGAAAAAGCATCAAACAATTGGAGGAAAAGAGAGACTAGTATATATGAAGAGGGTGCTCTTTGGGCCCATTGGAATTCGAATACATTTCATGGGGCCACATAAACATTCCAATATATAGGCTCAAGTTCACCCAAGAATTTACCATGAACAATTTATTAACCCTTAAGAGCCTAGACCCATTTTAGCCAACCATTTTAACGAGTCTATTTTGAGCCTTAGTTAAAAAACATTAGTTTGATTTGCGCATCCATGAACCAAATTAATAATATTAGATTCAAAGTTTACAAACCCATAGTTCCTTATTAAACAATTTCAGCCAAAACCAAAGCAAAGATGATGAGATAACAATGCTAGATTGAGCTCATACAAGATTGGGCAAGTGTTGCAAAAGGTTGGATTTGAAGCTTCACCAATCAAATAAAAACTTTTGACATGCACAAAAAATTGCACAAACCAAAACTTAGATGATCACACATCAATAAAGCTTTGAGGTACCTATTGATTACCAAAACCATAAGACTTTTGATGAGGCATATATATGATCTACAACTTGTATACAATGGCCAACATCCATGGATGGGAGATTCAAGCAATTGAATGATCTTTAGATCTATCATATATATACATAGCATAAATGTGAAGAAAGGGTGTGTGTGTGTGTGTGTTTGTGTGTGTGTTTTGATAACACTTGGAAATTCTTTTTCCATAGCTATAGCATCATCTTTGATGTGGTGAAAAAAATGATAATGGTAAAAAAAAAGGCTTAAGGAAAGGGACAATGAACCTATGACACTTTATTCTATGCCTTACCCTTCTAGGGGATGGGCCAATATGGGCCATCTCTAAATATTCTCACAAGCCTCAAAGTAGAGATATTGGTGCATATTACAACTATTTTTTTTGTGTGTAGGAAACACACCTTGAAACTTCCTTAGATACCTACTTTCTATTTAACAATTTGGAGCCTGGGCAATGGAGTTACCCCCATGACACATATGACATCAAAGTAGCTCTCTAGACACTTCAAGGTGAGTTTGCCTTTGTATAAATAATAATATCCCACCAATACCTCTCTCTACTTTGATGCTTGTGAGTAAATTTAGACATGGTGGTCATGCACAAAAAAAGTGTGGGAGAACATAATAAATTGACTATCTATAGCTTTATTCTTTAGACTTCCCTTTTTCCTTCTTGGTTTTAAGCTTTTTTTCCCCATGTTAGACATTGTTTTGAACCCACAAAATAGGTAATCTATTTTGGGACATTCTTCACTTCCAAGAAGAGCTCCCCCCTTTTTCACATCTATCTATTAAGGAAGATTGTTTCTTGGCCTTGCCTACCAAGGCAAGAAGGATATAGCTTAATGTTGTGTTTAGATTCATTATAGAGTATAGTAGCTTAAGGGATTTTTTATAGGCCCCTACTAGGTAATAATAATAATAATAGGTCTATTTTTATTATATGAGGATTTTTGTGATCATGATATTTTGGCTTGTGTTGAAACTTGAGATTAGTTACAAGGGTTATAATATCTTGAAGGATTTTGGTTTCTTTTAGAGGATTTTTTGAAGATTATATATTTTGCATGGTGAAATTAGTTGAGTTTCCTTTTAATTCTTCTTTTGCATTAAGATACTTTTCATTTGTAAATGGCAAGTGCCACAATGTTGCACACCCCTTTGTTTGTTTTGGTTTGTTTGTCATGTTTAGCTCTCCCAAACCACAATGCCCCTTATAGGGCGCTTTGGAGCCATGTGGTATTGTTGAAAAGACTTCAATGAGGAGGGGGGTGCAATTGAGGAATTAGGGTTTGGGGTTTTCCAATAGCATGATCCTTGCATGATTTCATTATAACATACCCTCTTTAGGGCCTTATGTAATGTGAAGAAATGTGTGTAAATTTCATTACTTTTGTCTTATGGTTAGGATTGATGCAAAGGGTAAATCCTTGAGTGGAGGGGGAGGGTTCTTCACCCATGTTGGGTGGTTCTTAAAATCAGAGATAGATACCCATCGATTATCAACATGGATATATTCATCTTATTAGGTACCTTCCAAATAAACTAGAAATTTTCTCCAAGTGCTTAAAATCATATGTAAAATATCCAACTTGAACTTAAGATGTCCTCTCTTACCTAGAGGCAAGGTTGTCTTACCATCAAGCCTTTTTTTCTTTTTCTTTTTTTCTTTTTTTTTGACAAAATTTCACACGGTTGGGAAATTTTTGTCACAAATTCATTGATTCTTTTCAAAATTTTAGCAAAATTTGAAAATGAAAATGTAAAAAAAAATCTTTAAAATTTTCCAATTTTTTGTACATGCCTTCAAGTAGGGAGCCAAAAACATATGAGGATGTATAAATTATTTTTGCTTTCAAATTTTTAATAGCCAATTTTGGCTAAAGCAACTTATGGATGGATGGCACCTCCACTACCTCACAAAATGGAACAACAAAACGTTGCTTACACCTTGCATAATGGCAAAGTTTCCACCAAGTCTCTATATTGTTTGGAAGTTGTAAATTAATAGATCTTAACCTCTATATAGTGTTGCCAAGTACCTATTTTGAATTATAGATAGAAACATTTTTGAGCATTTAAGTAGTTGGTTTCAAACAAGAGGTTTTTATTTTTCACTTTTGTGAGATCAAGAATTTTTCCACAAAATTTTTTTCTAATTTTCACTATAAAAAAAAAAAAAAAATCGATAAGTTTTCCCCAAAAATCCCAAAAAATGATACCTTTGTCTTTAAAAAAATACTAATCCAACCATACACTAAATAAGTCATGTTTTTCTTCTTACCCATTCATTAGAATAATAAATTTGGGCTCTTGCTCCGCACTACCTATGATACTAATTAAATTATTATGTGTGGACATAATAATTTTGTTGTAATCAATTGTCTTTTCAAAAGATTTTTTTTTTTTAATTTCACTATATGTCATTTTGTTTCATTAATATTATTTTACGCTCTTAATTTGTTAAGCAAACTACCAACAAAAGTTCGATTCATTAGAGAAGTTCATAACAAGATAGAAATAGACCCCAAAAAAAAACATTGAAAAGGTGTAAAACAAACAACAAAATACAAATAGACAAAAACATTGAAACAATGCAAGACAAACAACAAAATACCCCAAAAAAAGAAAAAAAAAACAACAACAACAATTTGAAATGGAATTTGATTTATGACAAATTATAATTTGGAATGACTCTAGAATTGTCATAGGACAATCACTAAAATATTGATCATACAAAAACTAGTTCCAATGAAACATTGTCACTAGAATTTTCAACATGTTAAGTTCAACTAGCCACAATTATTGTTTTTTTTTTGGGGCAATTTTTTGCATTGTCAAGACCAATGTTGTATGTGTACATGGTTCGAGACTTACAATTTGTGTAAGTGTAAATGCCATAATGAAATTTATTTAAATGTATAAGGTCTATCTACATTAGTGTAGTGTAAATGTAGAAGATGGGACATGTAAAGTGTAAAATTGTGTAATTTATTTTATGTTTTGTAAAAAAATGTGAGTGTATATGATTTTATGCATCCATTTAAAATAGTGTAAAAACATATCATTTCTTTTTTAAAGGGGGGTGAAGGGTTGGGTGTAGAATGTTTTTGGTGTCAAAGTGGCCCATTGCAACAAATTTATAAATTATTTTATTTTATTTTTGAAACTCTTAAAAACATTTGTGCTTTGAGATGCATAATAACCAATTAAATTAACTAATATGAATCATAATGAGTACCCAAGTTCTTGTAAAGTCCTGAGCCAAAAATGATGATGAGCAAAGTTAGGAATATAAATTCTACTTAAGGTGAGGCAAAATGAATGTTGATCCAAGATTATTTTTTAAATAACACCATATCATATATCCTTTGGTCAAAGGTTTGTTATTATATCATATATAACTTGCTAAAAGGAAGCACTACATATACCATAACCCCATATTGGTAGAAAATGCTTATATTTGGGGTGTATAAAAAATATCATGATATTTTTTCTGAAGGCCAATCAAAATATAACCCATTGCAAAAACAAAACAAATTGAGTTAGGATGCAGCCACATTTAGGTGTGCTCACAACTAATTAATATGGATTACAAAAAGGTAAAATTTCTAAAGATATATAATATGTACATTTATGGGTGCAATCATACTAACATGTACCATTAGCAATTATAACCATCAATTCATTTTTTGAAATTTGGATATATATATACTATAAATTTTTATTTTGAATACATTATGTACACATCATTAAAAAATGGAATCAATCTAATGAGTTAAAAAGATATAATTTACACTTTTGAAAACTTGTAACCATTGCTTAAAAATAGTTTTGACACTAAAAGGACAATTTGAAAATATTTTTCTATGACATATTTTTGGATTTTTAAATATATGCACTTTAACATAACAGTATAAAAAAGGTTTAATTTAATGGTTTTTTGAAAGAAAATTTTAAAATATTCTTCAAAAAAATGACAAAAAAATAGTGGTCTTAGGGGGCATGTGTGGCTCCTCAAAGTGTGGGTGGACCCTTACCCTTACATGCCCGAAAACATTTGCATGGCACTATGTAAATATATTTGACAAATATGTACACAAGAACAATATGAATGTAAGTGTAAAACATTTGGGTGTGTAAATGTAAATTATTACACTTACATGGAATTTACACAACATATATATGGCTATTAACACTTACAAGCACAATTGGTTGATATTTATTTTTTTGGAGAAAAAATTTGAATGAAAATTTGAAATTAAAAAAAAAAATGCACAACATTGATTAAATTTTCAAAACCACAAAATTGAAAAAAAGAACCTTGGCCACAAAAACCTTTTATTTTTCATTTTGGGTCTAATACCAATGAGGCTACAATATCAAATGTGTTTTAGCAATGGTGGCAATACAATTTTTATTTATTTTTGCTAGCAATATTTTTAAATGAAAGGTGGTTCAATACATTGCAAAAGATGTAAATTATTTGAGGTACAGTTGGTGATGACATGGACCTTTTTGAACATGTCCACCCATACCCCATATTTGAACCTTAAAAATGTTTACAACATCCAACATACCTTATTACCTTAGTAGCTTCAACATTAATTCTATTGTTTTCAAAAATGTTGAAATTTGGATTTTTTTTCCAAATAATGAAAAATTGTGAAAGAAATGATTGAATTGTCAAAAATATTCTATCTTTTCAAAATACATTCATTATTTGACAAACAGGTGTTGAAACTACCACAATATGTAAATACAATGTTAAATTTTCCCCATCTCCATCCATTAACATGAAAAAATGGATAATTTAAAAGGAGAAAACCTAGGCCAATCACCATGGTTGGCCAATCAAAAACAATCATTTCCTTTTCTTGGCCCTCTTATGTCTTTTGCATATATATACATGCCCAAATTGAGTTTCATGTATTTGATTATTATACTTCATTTAAAACATAATGTACAAGCCATTTTATAGTTGTGGATGAAGATGGTTTTACACATGCATGTAAAATTTGTACATGTCATGTTGAACATCCAATTATCATCACTTGTAAAGGGTATAATGAATTTGGAGGTTACAACAATCTTCATTTGCTTGGGCTCACAATACCATGCTTTCAACACCTCCATTGTGTTTGCCAAAATTGTTGTCTAGAGCTTGTTCAAACCAATATTGAAAATATTCAACATATAGTAGAAAACTTGTCATTTGCAACACCAATTTCTATGCAACCATGTGGGATTAAATGTCACCTACGATTACAAATGGTTGCCTATGTGACTACTTTTCAAATTTGGATGGATTTTGATCTTCCTTTCAACTAGGTTACGATTATGACCTATTTCATCTTTTCAATAGGTTGATTTTTAATGATGTTTTTGTATTTTTTACATCTTATATACATTTAATTGCACATGCAACCAAAATAATCACATTATAGTTGCATAAGGTACGTATGCTACTCAGTATCTACAAGTATAAATTATTTAATAATATATGTATGTACCTATACGTATATACATGCCTACCTACCTTCTTAAAAAATATTTATTCTTTACTAACCACATACCTACGTAGTGAATACCTACCTCCCACATACCTACCTACCTATTATGTGCCTCCTACCTACTTACTAGATACTTACATACATACCTACGTACATTAAAATAAATTATGTCCTTTACAACCAAGGAAAAATAGTTTCATGTCCACCATGACTATATCAATGACTTTAGTCATTTATTATAGCTTCATTATTTACATGTACTAGTTGTCAATTATTAATAATTTATTTAGATGATTAATGGATGATAATTGTACTTGACATAAATATTTCATCCTATTTTCCTCTACCAAACTTCATTCGTCACAATTTCATAATTTTTTTTAAAAAATAAAAAGATGATGTGGGAAATCTTGTAATGATGTGGAGGCTTTTATTTCTTAAGAAAATCCTAGCTTGTGGGAAAATGGGTCCTGCTTTCTAATGTGGCATCAAGAAATTTGACTCAACTTTTCAATGATTAAAAATTTATTTCCAAATTGACAACATAACATTATGCATAATTGAAAAATTAGTTACATTTGATGACATAGCATACAATCTTTTTAGTCATTTGAAATTACTACAAAATGATTTAAATATAGTGATGTGAATCTGCATTCCATTAACGACTTTATAATTACTAAAAAATGACTAGTGGAACATGATGTGGATAATAAATAACTTGAGAGTTACTACAAATGACTAACTTTTATAATCAAAAGATAGCACAATATGTGCAAAATTCAAACCTACTTTTGTAAGGGAACTTGAATTTTTATTGCATATTTGGGATAATGTTATTCAATGATGTCTAACTTGTCAAAACAAAAATGCCATTGTCCACAACAAGGTCAATATTGAAACCAAAACATCAACATCAACATTCACAAGATTTTAATGGATTCTAATGTGGAAATACATATGAGAATGAAGAATAAAAACACTAAAGAAGACATAAAATTTACACAACAATGTAAATTTGCACATCCAAGTGTTTAGTAACCCTAAAATATTGCTAATGTTAGAAGATTGTTCTTATCGGATAACTTTAGTCATAGTTGGGGGTGGGGGTAGTTCTTTAGGAGCATTTAATCCATCTATTTCCATTGTTGTTGTAATGAAAATATTTTCTATGTTTGCCACCTCCCTCTTAGATTGAACTTCTTTGTGCAACACAATTTTCTAACCTCGCTTTTTGATGTCATAAAAAAAAAACACTTGAGTTGCTTGACAAGGAAATATGAACTTGGTTCAAATGATAATGGCAACTTGTGGCAAAAACTAATTATGAAGGAGTTTGCATCATCTTGTACATAGGTTGGGTTCCTTCTATTGTATTCTTGTTTGATCCATTCACATCTGAAAATGACCATATGAGCATGCAAACAAACATAATTAAATTTGAATATGTCTTTTAGTATTTCAACAAAGTTCACTGAAAGATTTCTAGCAACAAGAATCAACAGATCAAATATTGAGGCAATGTCACTATCAAATGTTTATATTGAGTTGTTTTTTGAGTTTGAACCACCTAAAGTGGTTCTCTTATGCCTTCATTCAAATGTATCAAGTTGTTGTTTGAAATGGTCTATTACATAGTAGGACCTTATCCAAATCTTTGGGTTGTTTCAATCCATTGGGTGGCCATGTACAACATTTTTACCCATTCAATGAAAAGCAACATTATTTGGGTTGGTGGTTTGCTCCAACTTCCATTTCCTACATAAATAATACAACATAAGTAGTCATACAAAGTCTTGTTCAAAATAGCAAACAAACCATAAACCCTAATATTTATAATTTAAAAATAATTTGAGGTCATCCTTCAAATAATTAGATATCAAGAAGACTACTTTAGAAATCACTTTGTTGATCATATATAGACAAATTTTCACAACCTCAAATTGAATAACTCTCATGAAAATCAAAAAATCTCCACATTCATAATCAAGAAATTCATAACCATCTAAATTATGAAATCAAAATTAATTATTCACCTATGAATTTAGACATTCATCAAATGGTGGCATCTTGTCTTCTTTGAGAGAATGATGTATAAACAAATTCTTATACAAAGTTTGGCATGTCAACATTGTTTGCAAATCCAAGAAGAAAAAGACTTTATTCACCTCTTTATTTCAATTAGTACCTTTTTTTAAGACCTAAAAACACATATCATCAATACCCTCTTTAGCTCCAATCTTTTGTTACTATAAGAGAATGTCAAATCTTATAGGTCATAATCATCATCAACATATCAAGAAAAATAAAATGATAGAGCCCAAAAAAAGAAATTCTAAAACAAATCACTTTGTAATAAACAATTCATTTGCATGTCTTATTTTGAAAACAACATGGAAAACCATTGGGAAAAACAAGCATCATCATGATATGACGTGAATGTGTGTGTGTATACATTAAGGATACGCAAAATTCCTTGAGCCTTCAAAAACTTAACACATGATGACAAATGAAGACTTAAATTATGACATAGTTATATTAAGGTTGGCTAAAGTGTGCAACATGTAATGTTCATTTTTTTATTGTTCCAAACTACTCCAAATTGCTACAAGTGTGCTTTCAAATGTTGCATACCAAATCCACAATGAGACAAATATGGCATGTTGTCAACAAACCTCACACATTTGCAACCTCAAGCCTACAATTATCAATGTCCAAGGATAGGTAAAATTTCAACATCATTCATTTAACCATTTCACATATAATCTTGCAAATAAAATCAGTAGTTGTTCCCCTTGAAATTGTGGCACAAACAAAATGCAAAGCCATACAACTAGTTTGAAGAAAATGACAGTTTAAAATCGGGAAATGTTTCCAGTTTCAGAAACTATCCACACCCACTTTTAACAATTGCCACATATTGAGGTTAAGGAAACACTGTACCTAGTTACTTCTAAGATTGCCTCAAATGCATAGAAATTTTTAGTTACTTTAACAAGGAGCTTTAGAAAAGACTTTAGCACATTTGTTAAACTTGATAGAAATCCAACCGTCCTACAACTGAAAGGTTATAAATGCATGTTAAACCCACTTTGTGTTTATTAAGCCCTTCAGCTATGAATAGGACAAGGCCAACCTTTGATTATATGTTTATGTCCTAGTTAAGAAGGACATTACATAAAAAACCACACAAATAGAAACAAATGGGCTAAAAAAAAAAGATGAATTCACCTTACCCATGATGGTTTTCAAGGTTCCCAACTACAACATATTTTCATGTGTTTGTAGTAATCATTTTGTTGAGTCTTGTTTACCTACTGCACCATGATCAAAAGTCTATGTTACTTGTAACATTAATTGATTATTGGAAAGAGAGTTGCAAAAATTTTCAAGCACAAATGTACCTGCATTCTAAGCAACACATTTTAGGTCAAAATAACATACATAAAAGTCAATTATACTCAACACACTACACATCATTTACAAGATGCATAGGATCCAAAATATACAACCTTACTTAAAGATAATTATGCTAACACAATTGTGCCAACTTCTACATGTGCAAAGGGTCCATATGAGCTTGACAAAGATCTACACGTGTTGTGGGATTCACATATCTATTAAAACCTCTCCAAGATGTGGCAAATGGCTTTTATGTATAACCAATAATAAAGGATGTAGGTTTAGGTTTTGGTGTGATGTTTTGGATTTCCCTATCTACTTCTCCATCATTGCATTGTTTTTTTTACTTTATATGTTGTGATGATTTTTTCTCGCCATTTCAATGTTGTCTTTTTTTACTTTGTGTTTATTAGACCCTTCCATAATTTTTGTTTCCAACCCTCACTGTAGTTTGCTACTTTGCACAATGTTGAGTGATTCCATGTAAGCATGTTGCATGTGAGGCTAAGAGGAAACAAAGAAAACCTTTGTTCCTGCCTAAACCCAACTTGCCACTACGATGCAACAAAAGGTTAACTACAACTACTTACAACAATTATAGGTTTCGAGATAACTCCAAAACTACTATGGATAATGAGGCATCCATGGAGACAAAAACTAATGACGACAACTACATACCATTTGAAAGCATATTATATTACTTGAGAGTTGAATGATGTAAAACTAGTTGTTATGTGTTTGGCATTTCAAGTTACATTTGTAGAGCTAGGTAGGTATTTATGTAATGATTGTGTTGTATGAAACAAAACCAATAGCATCAAAACACCTTCTAAATCCACTTAGACAACATGAATCTTTTATGTCTAGAACCGATGCTTTCTTATAAATTATCAAATATGCAAAGAAACCCATTTAGAAGAAGGGAAGAATGCATAGATAGATAATGCACTTGTCTACCAAAAGCCCACTCAGCATCAAACATTATAGGTCAATCAATTGCCTCAAGAAGGGATCTTTGACAACTTGGATTAACACATTCAAATTGAGTCTGTCAACTTCTGAAGCACAAAGGCTTATTTTTAAATCGATAGCCCCTCAATTTGTGACACATGTAGAAATGTCCTAAAATATGTAGAAGTTTGTGTTGTAGCAACTAATAAAAATTTGCACAATGCATTGGGTATTCATCATTGTTATGGTCTGGATTTTTTTTGGGATGTTTTTAAGGTTATTTCCTTGATTTGTTGGAGTCATGAATGTTACATGATTTTGTGGTTATAAGTTTTTGAAATAAAAAAATGTTGCCTATTTTTGTCTTTTTATGCAGTTTAGTAGCTAGTCAAATTAGTGTTAAATTCCCAATTGGGGGGGTTGTATATTTCCTAATCATTTAAAACATGCACCAAATTAAATTCAAAGTATATCATAGGATTATTGTCGGTTTCCATCAATGACATTTGACCATGAATTGTTAGTTGGATTCTTTGAATTATAATATGCAAAAATTAGGTTATGTAATAGTATGTGCTAGGGAATAGTTGCAACTAGGCTATAACTATGTGATTAAGCTACAACTAAAACTTTATCCCATATTGTTTATGTTTTTTTTCAAATTCCAAATTATATAAGTAGGTTGGTTTGGTGTAATAAACACATTCAATTTTTTCAATTGCCGTATGGGAAAAGCTGATCACATAGGCTCCACCCAAAAGGCTAAACTTAAAATAAAATGGAATTTTATTGTAGCTATACCTAAATACCTACCTACTTAAGGTAGACCTATGGCTAGGTGACCCTATGGCTAGGTGACCTAGGCTTAGCCTAAGTGCCACATGGCCTATTATAAATGGCCTTGCCCAAAACTAAGTTAGGTACATTTGGCACCTAGCTAGGCTAGGTGGCTTATATTAGGCCTAGCCTAGGTGCCTGTGGCCAATCATAAGTGGTCCAACCTTAAGCCACCATGTGGCACAATCTACTTGTTATAATCAAATGGTTGAAGAAAAAAAGAAATCGATGTTTGGAAAAATATTTCAAAAAATCCAAATGATGCCACATGTCACATTTTTAGGTTACCATGTGTGAACAAACTATTGGCACATGCCTTGTAGTTACAAGTGTAGTTGCAAGAATTCATCCCTAAATACATGTATAAATTCGCCATACTCATGTTCCATGAAAAAATGATTTCATATATCATTTGCAATTATAGCCATTGGTAACTTGTCATTTGTTGCAAGGTTGATTTTTAATTGCAATTGTCACTTGCGACTAAAATCTAGTCACAAACAACGTTTTTTCTACAAGTAATTAGCCTCAAGGCATCATGAAGTTGTCATCACAATTTTGTTCCAACCAATATTGAAAATATACACCATCGAGGCATCAAGAACATTTGTGGTAAGGGAATCAATTTTGCAATTTGTTTATGAGATGAACAACAATGCTTACAAACAACAAAGTTCATATTAACATCAAGCAAGAAATAACAACAAATATAATATTATATACCAAAAAATCATATGAAAAAGATCAAAAGTTATGAATTTGGACTTAGTTTTACATTTTGGTTTCATCTTTTGCAAAGGTCAATCAAGAAAGTTAGATTGACTTCCAACAACCAATAACATGTGAACACAATCAACAAAACAAAATAATAAAGTCATTTTAAAATTATTAGAAACTTAATATGTAGGTTTGGATTTCTCACCTTAATAGACATTTTAATTGACAAGCAACTTAGCCAAGAGTGTCTTATATTTGGATAACACCCTCCTTAAAGGCTTCAACAAAAATATCCACCTTGTTTTGCAATTTAAAAATATTTTCAACCCTTTTGTCTTCATCATATTGGGAAGCATAATAAAGTTAATGTGATGCTTTGGACTATGGGCATAATAGGCACATGTGCAAGCCAAAAGACAATTGAGATTCTCAACAATGCACAACGGAAGCAATGCATTAAAATCCAAAATACAACTTTGTGCCATAACTCAAAAGAATAAATCAAACTTCTTAATGCAACTTTAAAGTAGGAATTGTGCACATGTTACATTTTCGGTAACAAAATCATGCAAACAAATATTTAAAAAAAAATTATGTACAATTTTTTACAAATGTACATGCAAAGTTCAAACTCATGCATAAGAAAAAAGGTTGTGTTTATAATAAGCATGTAACTTCAAATCAAAAAACATGATTTTAGGACACCTTTGTGGTGTGAAGGGGGATGAATAGAATTTTTTCTAAAAACTTTTCATGTGCATTTGATGAATTTTTAGTAAGAAATTATTGTTGTTGGTGAGATTGTGAAGATGATGGCTTCAACTCCCAAACAAGTTATCTTCCTATCTCTTTCAACCTAGAATTAGGGTTTGCATGTTCATAAAAAATTCTTGTAACATCGTCCAATTCCACTCCTTGTGACATCATGTAGTTCATAGAGATTGTGATCAAGTACTCCATGCCACTATTTTTGTATGGGACAACCCATGATGTTGGGTAAAATTGTCCAAATTTTAACATCTCTAAAAACACACCTACAAGATTAGCACCAATTTTCTTTTTCATTTTTTGTTTGCAAAATATTACAACTCTCTCCATGATATTGTTGTGTGCCAAACAAACTATTTTTTGGTCAAATCAAGTCCATACTTCACATATTCATTCACCCTTTCTTGCATCTCTTGAGCATTGACGTTCATGTGACAAAATTGAAAATGTTCTTCCCCTTGGTCTTTCAAACAATACCCTATCATGCCAATGTAAGTGTGCATGCTCACTCCTTTCAACAATTTGCAATGAACATGATGTGCTAATGGAGAATTATTGACATCACCCCAACCCAAACATTTTTTGATCAATTTGTTCAAAACTACGAGGTTATAAATGTAAAGCCTACATCCTTTCTCCAAGCACACAATCTTGACACACATCTTTCCACTTTGAATTTTTCCATGATACTGAGCATCATTGCAAGAATATTAGAACACCCAACACTAATTATGACATTAACTTCAAAAGTTTACCATGATTTTTCAAAAAAAAATTTCCTTTCTTTCTTGTAGAAGCCTTTAAGAGAAGCCATGATCCTCAAGCAAAAACAACACAAACAAGGGAAATGATAGGAATAATCTCCAAAAACAAAAAGCAAAAGAGGAACCCCCCTCCTTCCCAAAAGATTCCTATCCATTCATGAAGCACCGCCCTCAAAGAAAAAACCACAAACACCCCTCCCCCCAAACCCAAATGAAACACAAAGGGTCCATTGACCCTCCGTTGGTGGGCAAAAAGGGCCTATTTGACAATGGTCGTTTTTTTTATTAGTGAAATGTTGACATGGATGGAAGATGTTTCATGTGTGCAACCCCATGTACATTAAATTCGTTGCAAGTTAGATGCATGAGAAAAATAAAATGCCATTTATAAAATCAGTAACAATTTCAAAGTAAGTTTGAAGTTAGAAAACAAGGTCCATGGGGTGAAGTAAAAACAAAAAAACATTTTGCATTGATTTTGGTTGTAGATGTCTACGGCTCGGGAAATCAAAGGTGACAGTTCCTAAGAGCCAATTATAAAAAAAATTGGGAATTATTTTTTGAAATTTTTCCTTTCGTTAATTAAAATGAAATCAATAGTCTTGTGATTTTCGGGTGGGTGGTTTCTAGTGGTCCCACCCAAGTAAGCCTTCACCCAATTGGTAGTGGGGAACAATTTGAAAATATGGCAAAAATTCTAAACATTTTCAAACATTACAAAAGCTGATTTTTGCCTAATGTCCCTTTAATGACAAATAGCAATGATTCTTGAAAGGCTACAATAACCTTAAATAAGTCATGAAATTCAAAGAGGACTTAAGTTCACCTTGCATGTGTCCATAATATAACATAATGATCAATTGCAATTCCAATTTGACATTGTGTGTAATACCAAAAAACACCCCACATGATCATAGTTTAAATAACAAAAGGAAAATTCTTACATTAAACTTATAAAAATTTGAGAATGTTGATCCCACATTGGGTGGTCAAAAATTAGAATGGCCAAAAAATCCTCACAATTCACACTTCTTGACCTACCTTTCAATTGACATTACTAGTAAAGGCCAATAACACATATGGAAAAAATTTAAGATCCTAGCATGGTATCAACATTATAGAAACAACCCTTCACAAAATACAAATCCCGTTTGATTTTTTGGAGTTACAACTTAATTGCAAGCATGTGATATTGGGTGACTAAAGGCCAAGCTCTAGCAAAAACTTGTTTACCCATCATTCCCAAAATTCCATGCAACTTGTGCAAGTGTACTATTTGTAGCCACCTGAAACTTCCTAATGGCTACCACTAGTGGCTTGTAGGGATGATGAATGTTAATATCAAATTCCAATGTGGTGAGCATTAGCCTTTTCTCAATAACACCTTTTCCTTTTTACTTCGTAGACATCTTGAACATCTACATACATCATAGTCATCATCAATACCCAAAGTTATAGTAGACCCTAGTAATAAAAAAATGCAAATCACACATTCAAACCTTATGCTTGGCCATGGCTTTCCAAAATCCCTAATTAGCCATTGGCCATTGTAGAGGTTCATTGATGTTTTACCTCTAACAACAAACAACATACACCATCTTCAAGAAATCCATTAGGACAATGTAAGCTTATATTTATTGATTCTACTCCTTACCTATGGTTGGATGGGATGAGAATGTAACAAAAACCACAAATGTTGCAAGTAGAGATAGATTAGTGGTTGCCTCATATTTCAGCTTCACCATCTTTCCTACATCAATGGCTTTAATAGTACATGTTATTATGTTGTAGCAACAATCCTCTTGCCACCATTTTATTACTATTGTTGTTCTCAAATTTAACTTCCCAAACCCTAAAACATTTATCCCTAAAAATTTGCTAGTGACGAAAATTCTAGCATAGCACAGAGGTTTGTAAATATTTTCATTAACCCTATTTAATAGGGTTTGATATATAGGTTTGTGAGAATTTTTGGAAGATTAATGGAAATTGCTAGAAAGAGACCAATTTTTTTCAATGTTTATAGAATAAGGTTACATGTAGGCTTGAAGATTTATATTTTTCAGACCAATGAGATTATTGAATTTGATTGTATTATTTTTTAAATGTTGAGTAAAATAACAATCAAAATGTGTGATTGTTATTTATAAATAGGGTTTTAGTAGAATACTTGTGCACCTTATTTTAAAGATTTCATTTGAGATTTCAAATAAGGATAGGGCAACATTTTCATACCAATGGGGTTACTAAATTTGGTAGTTTGATTTTTTTTAAAAAAAAATCTTTAATGAAGTAATAATCAAAATGTGTAATTATTATTTATAGATAGGGTTCCAACAAATCTTTTTTCTTTCCTACAACCCCCACCAATTCAAGTCTTAAAAACTCATTTAAGATCTCAAATGAGGACATGGCAATGTGGCCTCATGAGCGTCTAGTATTTCTAGAAAGCGTTCAAGGCCTTCTCTTCAAAAAAAGAAGATGGGGCCCCTAAGCACATGCTACACCTTCCCATTGGTTGCATGAAATTGTTGGTCACCATTTTTGGCCTAAGCTTATGGTAGGGGTAAAATTTTGGAGACACATGTCAATATTGATATTCTTTTCTCACCCTTATTTTATGACCTTAGAAAATGCTTACCCCATTAGCCCTTAAAACAAAAGAGTTTATGAACAAACCTAAGTGGTTTCAACTAGTGTTGTGTGGGTGCTCGGGTTAGCTAGTTCCTAATTCTAAGTACCCAAAACCTAACTAGAATTGGGTCTTAGCCACATAACTGAGTTTAAATCAGAACCATGGTAGGTTGGATTCCAAGAGTCGAGCTGAAAAATAACCTCCAATTCAGAAGTTTCCAAAAAAACAAAACTAGAACTAGATTTAGTTCCTAAGTAATGTAAAAACTAAAAAACGACTAATTTTTAAAAAATTCTGGATGCAATTTTAATCTTTGGTTTAAGGTTTGGGGGGGGGTGGTTTAGGGTTTTGTGGTTTTCTATTTTGTCTTTTTATCTATGTTTTTTTTTTGGTTTTCTTTTTTCTTCATCCTTGGCAAATTTGGGGTTGATTTTGGGTGTGGCATATTTTGGGGGATTTTAGGGGGGAAATTTGGGGTTGATGTTGGGTGTGGCACATTTTGGGGATGTTTTTGAGACTAATTTGAGGCTGATGTTGGGTGGGGTAGATTTGTGAAAGTTTATTGAGGATTGATTTGGGGCTGATTTTGGGTGGAGCATATTTGTAAAAGTTTCTTGGGGATTGGTTTGGGTTGATTTTGCGTGGGGTATTTTGGGAATAAGTTTGGGGTTGATTTTGGGAGGGAATATTTGGGTTGAATTCAAGGGTTACATGAAGGCACATCTCAAGGTTGACATATGCAAAGTTTAAAAAAAAAAGAACAATTGAAATCAATTGGCATAAGGAAAAAAGGTTTTGATCCATTAGAAAGTAGAAGTGTAATTTGCATTGAAATTTTTTTAGTTTAAAAATAAGTTTAAAAGTTTGTAATTTGTATCAATTTGATTGTGTCAAAACTTTGTATATTAATGCCTACACCTATTGTTGTAAATTGACATCACATAAATTAATAACATAAAAACACCTTAATTTGTGCATCATAATTAAATTGCCCCCGCTATTTGGCGCCAAAGTCCTTTTTAAAGCTAGATAACAACATAGGAAATTCATGTTGTGAAATCTACTATGAATGGACACCTCAATTCCAAGGTGGGAAAACTAGTAGGTTAGGTGCAAATTTGAACTCCATCATTGATCAACTAATTACAATTTTCAAAATCCTCAACCAAATGTGAATCATCACGATGAAGCAATAACTTAAGATAATCTTATTATCTAACCATTAAAATAGGTACCTAAATCTATTTGGTGCATCGAAAACAAAACCATTTTTTCACTAGTATTTTCTTTAATGGCACCATCAAGCATCCCATATGCCAACATCAAAAACACCAATCAACAAATCAACTTTGTGGTGGCCCCCAAAAATTGTCCACACATTATACATTGTAGGTCAATAAGGACCACTACTAAGGAGGGGTCAATTTGGCCATCCACATTGGGAAGATGACATAATGCATGATTGCACACATGATCCTTATGCGTTTGACCATCTTGGCCCTCCAACAACATCCTACAAGGTAGAACCTCTCACACATGTAAAATAACACACCCTCAATCACATTCAACATAGTTAATGTTGTCTATTGTAAGTATGCATAATCTCATAGCTCGAATTTACAAACTTGAGACCAATAACCACTTCTTTGAATAATGGCATAATGTAACATATCTTGTAAAAATCCTCCAAAAACTTTGCACACACATAAATCTCCTTTTTAGGAAGTTAACAATACACACAACACTCCATTTCGACTTCATATGCAAAAAATAATTCCAATTACCTATTCACTGATGAACAATTTCAATTTCAATGAACATGTTGCCCATTGAACAATTATTTGGTAATGAATAGTTCTAAAATTACAAAGTTGTTTGCCAATGAACAAGGTGTGTCCACCCATTGTTTGCCAATGAATTGCATCATTATTGACAAATGATCGCCTTTGTATAGGTGTTCATTTTGTTTTTTGCTAATGAACAACTCTCATGAATGCCTTTTCGTTTTTTTTAAAAAATGGATGATTTTTTTTTGCATCCAAAGATGGATGGACACACTTCTATGTGAATGATTATTATTTTTAAATGAAAAATAAAAATGTGAACTCAACTTTTTTAATAATATATATTTTTAAAGAAAGGCATGTGGCAAATTTGGATTGGTGTTGAACCAACCCACTAGATTCAGAAATTAAAGTAAAAATGAAAATGAAAATGAAAATGAAATTTGGGGGAAGTCCAAATTGGACCCCTTCCCAACCCTTATCTCAAAGCTCTTTTGAGTATCGCAAATTGCTAGAATTTGCTAAGCTTGGGAGATCTAAGTTGAACCTCACCAAAGTTCAACAAAGTTTAGTAATGGCACTACAAATTTCACTTTCATCATAATAACATTAAACGCTTTTGCCCTTTTATTATTATTGTAATTATTGTTGTCATTCTTGGAACACAACAACAACCACGATGAGAAAACAAGAGAAAAAAAATGAAAGAGTGAGAAAAAGAGGGAAAATTAAAGAGATGAAAAGGTGCGATCTACTATAAAGGTAGGCTCCCCCTGCTATTTTTGAATTATTATTTTGTTATTCATAAAGTCACCAAAGGTTATTCCCCACATGAACTCTTTCCATGCTTCTTTCTATGCTTCGAGGTAGTTAGGCCTTACCAAGGTTAAACTTCCCAAAAAGTGACATGATTACTAAACACAAAATGAACTAAACACAACAACTTATCATTAGGTGTGCAAGCAAAAACTCATGTGCATGTAACATAAATTAAAACTTGTACTTAACACACAAATTTAGATGTAACACAAATAACTATATCACTTTTGGTGATTCCAAATATGACTCACTTGCAACAAGCAATAATCCAAGCCCTAAACACAAAACAGAAAACAACATAATTTTTGTGTGAATTTTTTTTTGCATAAAACAAAAAAAACTTATAAAGCAAAAAAAAACCTATGTTTTAAAATTCAAATCAATTTGGCCTTGAGAATCCACAACTTGGGATTATATCCCAAAATCAAATAGTTTGAATCATGTTGACACTTGTAATCATTCCAAGCTAAAACACAATTAACTATGTTAACTCAACTTATCACTAAAGTAATTATGATTTAATTGTGCAACTAAACTAATTTTCCTAACTTTTTTTTGGGAATAAAAAATTTATTTTTTATCCATTGTTTTTAGTGATTTTGGATTTTGGAACTTAACTAAAAATTTACACAAAACTTACCCTAACCTACATTAGAATTGAGAGTTAATAATTAAAAAAAAATTAAGACTAAAACCACTTGCACATAAGAAAAACTAGAATTGGAACCAAGTCCCAGTTTTAAGAAAAATGAAATTAAAAAATGAAACTAAAACCAATCCCATGAAATGTTTTTAGAATGAAAACATAAGGTTCTTCCTAAAACTTTATAATCACACAACATTGGGGTGAAAGCACATTACTAGTGAGCCAATTTTCACCAAAAAAGGTTATGTATAACTAGTATCATAGTACGTAATAACTTTAAATCAAGATTAATTTTGATCCAACGGTTAGATGAAGAGGATTGAATAAAATCAATGTACACAACATATATAATGTGCAGTTTTTTGTCGGCCATAGGGCTTCATGTTTGTGGTTCATAAGACATTACTAAAAAAAAAAATTTGAAAAAATAATGCAATGCCCAACTATAAAATCTGTTTCTTTTTCATTTGGTATTGGTTTTTTCTTCAAATACATAAAATATTTTGCCTTTTTTGTTTTTTTTTAAAAAACACATATTTTGAATGAATTTTCAACCAAAAATTTTAAATTTCCAAATGGCCCTAAATTCATTTGATGTATATCAATAATAGTGACCACAAAAAAATTCACCAAAAAATTCCTCCCAAAACCCTATTTTAAAAGTATGTATGCAATTTTTCATACTTCATGCCAAGTATTATTTCATCACAAATATACTTCATATGTTGAAGTTCACTAATGTTTGTTGGAGTTTTCTTTTTAAATGATTATTTTAAGTCTAAATTTCATCACAAATATACTTCATATGTTGAAGTTCACTAATGTTTGTTGGAGTTTTCTTTTTAAATGATTATTTTAACTCTAAATTTAATCCAATATATTTCAAAAAAACAAAAATAATCCAAAATGTGATGTCTATACTACATAAAAAAAACTAAATGCAGAAATGCAATATTTGTGACTACAATTTTGGGGGGGCATAGTTTGCTTTTACCCATTGGTTACAACATTTCAACTAATGTTGTTTGATTTTTACTTTCAAAACAACCTTTAGTCTTCATTCCAATGTTTTTTAAATTTGAAAGAAGCCCTAGTTTTTGACTTAGTTCTTCACATTTTAAGACTTTCAATTCTTGATTCTTCAAAAAAAATAAAAATCATAATCTTAGGCAAGTCCAGTTCAAAACCATATTTAGGTCTACTTACCTATGGAATAGCTCAAAACTGAAAATTTTCTTGTTATTAACATTGTACAACAAATAAAAAATGACCACTTATATCAACTACATGCCTAAATTTTTTTTAAAAAAAAAATCATACTTTAGGCATATTCCAAAAGTAACAATTACATTCCTAATGCCACCTTACCCTAACCCACCCCAAAATTTATTATTCAAAACACAATTATACTTTATGTTTGTTTCAAACTAACAACATGTATAACCCTAGTAGTAAAATTAAATATTTAAAAAATAATACTATATTTAAAATATGTTTTTAGAAAATGAAGAATTGAAATGGATATAAAATAGGTTTTGGGGCCAATTCCAATTTGAAGTCCAATCATAGTTGGAGGTCAGGTTCATGGTTTTGGTTTTGAAATCAAATCTGATTCTAGTGCTAGAGTTTTTTTTCTAGAATTTAGAATTAATGATCCATATATTTCATAACCAAACCTAAAACTAGTGAAAAAGGTAAAAATCACACAACACTAGTTTCAATCTTTGATTATCAATGCTTAAACCATCAATTAGTTTATGTATATAGATCATCATGTGATGATGTGAGTACCTAATTTTGTTGTTAAATAATCCAAAAAAAAAAACAAGGGGTGTGTCACACTATGGCCTTGCTTTCTATCTATGAAGGAAGGTAATTTGTTTGTTTTGTTGGCTCTACCTTTAGGGGGAGAGACTATGGAATGGTGGCTATCTCATTTGGTCCGTTTAACACATTATTTGAGTTCTAGCTCATCAATTCAAAGTATAAATGACTAAAATCTGAAATAGTGATGAACAATTCTAAAAATTGAAAATAAAATATGAGTAAGACATTTTGATAAGGGGGGGGTGGGGAGTAAGATGGGATTTTTGGAATTTGGTGTTTTTTCCAATGTTGGAAAATTTTAAAATTAAGGATAGATAAATATTTTTAAAAATCAAAACTAGCAATTGTGAAAAAATTCAAAGATTTGCCCAAATTGATTTTTTCCCCTTTCAAAATTTCAATAACCCATACATTCACAACTTAAATCCTTTACTTTAATTTTATTATTATAATATTTTACTAACCTAATACCATTAGATATCTATTCATCCCATCCACCTCAAAACCCCATTTGTTTTCAAAAGGAAAAGAAGACCTTCATTGGTTTTATGGAAAATATATAAAACAAAATTTTAGTGCCCAAACTTAACTTAGAATATTGTTATGGGTAGGAACAATGTGAGTGATATTAATTCGTTTTTGTTTTGTCATGACTAGTTTTGTGAAGAAATTAGTTAAATGATGTAAACAAAATGGGACAAGTTCAAGTTCACTAAATGTTTTTGGAAAAACCTTTAAAATTCCTAAAAACAAAGTTGAAGATCCTTGAATTACATCAAAACAAATATGAAAACCCCCAAATTAAAAAAATATATACCCCTAACATTATTTTCCCCCATGTGAAACCTCCAAAATGACAAGAGGAAAATTGAAGATTTCAAAATTTCAAAATACGAAAATAAAAAAATTTCAAAATTCACATGAAGAAAGGCACATACCATGTTTCTTCACTTGTGAAAATTTCACACAAATTTTTTGAAGACTCCCAAAATGAGAAGAAAATTGAAGACTTTAGAATTTCAATATACCAAAACAAAGACCTTTGAAGTTTCCAAAAGAAAAGTAATACCATAGCTCCCCCCTTATGAATTTCACACAGAAAAAATTAAATACCCCCAAAATGACAAGAGAAATTGAAGATTTTGGAATTTCAAAATATGAAAACAAATTTTTTTCAAAGTTCACATGAAGAAAGGCACATACCCCATTTCCTCACTTGTGAAAACTTCACACAAATGTTTTTGAAGACCCCCAAAATGACAAGAAGAAAATTAAAGATCCTAGAACTTCAAATCTAAAAACTTCAAAATACTAAAACAAAAACTTTCAAAGTTCACAAGAAGAAAGGCACATACCCCTCTCTCCCCTTGTGAAATTTCCCACAACTTTTTTTTGAAGACCCACAAAATGACAAGAAGAGAAATTGAAAACTTTGAAACTTCAAAATACGAAAACAATTTTTTTTTAAAGTTCACAAGAAGAAAGGCAAATACCCCCCTCTCCCCCCTTGCAAAACTTCACACAATGTTTTTTTGGAAACCCACAAAATGACAAGAAAAATTGAACACTTGGGAACTTCAAAATAGTAAAACAAAAAATGTTCCAAATTCACAAGAGCAAACCCCCCCCCCCCCCCACCACTCCAAAAACAAAAAAAAACACAGAAAAAAAAAAAAAAAAAAACAAAAAAACACAACCCAAAAAAAAAAAAAAAATAAATCTCTATATATATAAAATAAAAAAGTTAATTTTTTTACA